>Ga0214473_10007161_pt1 | contig 13266 bp, 3 predicted proteins | sample RVTome_7_FD_203509 | JGI IMG/M metagenome (GOLD analysis project Ga0214473, IMG submission 203509) | Soil microbial communities from uranium-contaminated site in the Upper Colorado River Basin, Wyoming, United States - RVT98D197 | ecosystem: Environmental > Terrestrial > Soil > Contaminated >...
GGGTATCCTCCAAATTTTTTCCCTGAACAGATGAAAACGACGTTTCAAGCATTTTTTCTGCTACCGGATTCATGCGAACCACTTTATGATCTTTATCTATGACAACAAGACCTTCCCCTATGGAGTCTATAATTGCTTTCGCACGGTCACGTTCAACCTTGAGTTCCGACTGAAGATTGCGTTCGTCCTCAAGAGCGTTGAGTAGCGCAGCTTTTGTCTTATTCACCTCTTCGATAGTCTGCTGGAGTTTCTGTGCAGTTCGTTCCGCCTGTTCTCGTCTGACTCGTTCTTGGACTGATCCCGCAGCTTTTTTTTCCAATGCTTCCCGACTTAAGAATGCAATCCGTTCGTGTTCCAAAAGGTCATCAGGAATCGCCAAAAGAAACTGGGAAATCGTTTTGTAATCATAGTGGTGTCGGAAAAACTCGAAGGATTGCTGAATGACGTTAATAGCCGTTTCCTTCTCGGATTTGCGTACTATCTCCTCGTAAAGCGCCATGTAAAGCTTTTTGAAGGCAACAATAACGTCGTTTGTGCTCACGCCCTGGATATTTTGAATCGGAGAAAAATCCAATCCGTCAGCAATAAGTGTTACCGGTTCAAGCAGTGTGCCCTTCGTTGTCTCTACAACAACTTCCCGTAACCGTTTCGCACCGTAGTTTTCCAGAAAGAAGTGTACCAATCCGAAAATGCCGACACGGAAAAGACTCACGTTGTATGCAAGATCGTGAAGGAAAATGAGCCGGAGGGGCGTATGGAACATCCGATAATTTATCGCTGATTGTATTTCGTCCCGCAGTGATTCTCTGGCATACGCCTTCTTTACGATAGGCGGATTATTTTTGAGGATAAAGTTTTCAAGTCCCAAATATACCGGCAAATACGCAATTTCTTTTTGCTTGACCGGTAAGGACTGGGCACGATGATAATCCTCCAGAAGCTGATCTTCTATTAAATCCTTTTGGGTAATGAGATTTAATGTATACTCAATCAGTTTATCTGCTTCCTCATATACTTGAGGCTGTGGTTTTTCGCTTCTGAAAATCGATCGCAGCGGCCGAATGAATGAGGGGAACGCCATAGGTATGCTATTGTGTCGGGATCTTTCGTTTTTTATATTTCAATCTTTTTATCGGGTCGACCATCATGCGCTCCCGGCCTAAAATCAATCGTGTTATACATGCTTTGTTCCCACAGTGTGCCACGAGACAAGGCGCTCTTCGTCGCTTTCTGTCATAATCGGATTCTCATAATATTCCGGTGTCGGTAGTATCATTCCGCAAGAGAAGCTCCCGTGTGTGTAAATCGCGCTCTTTTGGGTCGTACGGACATACATTTAGCGAACTTGCGATGCGATGGAATGGGCAATCACGTATGCCGGAAAAACCGATGCAATCAAAAGAATAACGGCGGCGGCGAATGTCAGCTCAATTGACTTTCCGGCTGTCGCAAGAACCCCGCTCTGCGGCGTTCCCATATACAGCATTCCGACTACCATATCGGCATGGTCTTTGAGCGGCTCATAGGCGCCAAGATACGGGCGACCGAGAAAAGAGGTCGTTCCCTGATACCCTTTTCCGCCGGAAAGTACTGCCATCGTTACCTCTCTATTTTTTTCGCGAAGTCCGATAGGGCGTGTCTGGCCATCGGATGCGATGAGTGTCGTTGCCGAAATCTGATCTCCCGCATACAGCGTACTTTCAAGCTTGGTTGCACGTTTTACTCCGTCAACAAATGCGTTATCAATTGATGTTCCTGCCAATACTGCCCCGGCGATCGTATCGCCGGCACGGACAGGAACGGCTGAACGGACAGATATCTCCGGAGCAATAACGCCTTCGCGAACCACGACGGATGAAGCACTTTCGCCCAAGAGCGCGCGTTGTACCAGCGGATCATCCGACAGTGACTCACCGAAACGGTCACGGTCATCTCCCCGAGCCAAAACCTGTCCGGTCGGTCCGGTAACGGCAAGAAAGCTTTCCCGTTTTGAAAGGAAATACTGCTCGACGACAGTGCGCAATCCCGTATGAGATGTTTCCGACAAAAGATCAGGAATTGCGGGATTTTGTGCCAATACCTGCGCATCGGAGAGTGTTTCGGCAAATTTACTCTCAAGTGCGAAGGAAAGGACACGGACATCGGTAGCCAACCCACGAAGTACTTCGGATTGCATATTTCGCAACAGGAGCGTCGTAAACGAAAGTGTCACGATAATATATATAAACACAACGCTTAAGGTAAAAATTATAAAAAGCTGCGTCTCAAAGCGCTTCAGGAGGTACCCAAACACCCACCGTACAAGGATAATAAGCGCAACGGTAAGAAAACCATACCCGAGCAACCACAGTGGACCGAATAGAGCAACGAGGGAGTAAACGAAAACATTATTCGTATCCCTGAATGCCGCAGCAAATTGCAGAAGCTCATACAGAGAAAAGACAAAAAAGGACACGGCAATCGGAAGAAGGTGGCGTTCCAGTCCTCGAATTGCCCGGCGAAGATACAGAAGACCTACCAGAAGAGAAAAGAGAAAGAAACCCAGTGGCATGCTCTTTATACCAAGAAGTGTCATAAAGGGCATGAACGCTACTGCTTTTGGAGCTTCAGATTGTGGAGCTGACGGAAACCTCGGCTCTTCCGATGACGGCTTCGGCTGAATTGGGTCAAAGCTAAGACCGATTATGATGAAAATGTATCCGAATGCCCGAAACACTCCATAGACGACCGGAAGAAAATTGTTCGTCACGAGCGCTTGCGGCACGACCGATGATTCAAGGGTTACCGCATGAATAAGAAACGAAACCGAGAGGAAGAAAAATCCGATCATTCGCATTCCCTTCCTGACGGTTCTCTGCATTGTCCACGCGTCGAAATAAAGCCAAAAAACGGAAAAAAAGACGAGCGCCGCAAAAATATCGAGGGCAAAATGCAACTGTTCAAGATAGAACTGTGTCCACATACGGGCAGGTTTCCTATAGTGTTTAGTTCATAGCATCGCGTATATAGTCATCAAGGATGTAACGTATTATTTTGCATGCATTCTCTACGCTATTCTCTATTGCTATTATCTACTAAATCTTTCGCCGATAAAAGCCCGTATAATACCTTTGTAACTGTTCCATTACGATTTATAAAGATATGTTGCGGTATAGTAAGATATGGTAAAAGATCGACAAATATACCGTCCGGATCTGCAACCATAGCGATACTGTACCCTCCGCGACGTTGATAGGAAGCGACCTTCGATCGTGTTTCCTGCGGAATAACAACAAGAGGAGTAATGCCCCCTGTCTCAGTAATGTCTTCAAGAATTGTCAGCTGTGCCGCGGCTTGTGGAAACCATGTATTAAGAAGCGTCAGTATTGTTTGTTTCCCTATTATTGTTGAGGAGGTCACCGTCGTTTGACCGCTTTGAAGAACAAATTCCGGTAACGGTTTACCGATCAACGATGATCCCTCCGGTGCCCTATTATTCGCGTACGGCTGAATTGATGCGCTGGTTTGACGCCAATCCGGCAGTCGTATCTTCCATGACCCGATCGAAAGAGTAAAGGATGGTCGCAGAGACAAGTTGGTCGTAATTGGCTGTTCTTTTTTCACGGTAAAAATCGAGGTGGTCAAAGGCCGAAATCCCGGCGCTGTTACGGTCAGGTAATACGTACCTGTGGGTAGGAAATAATAATAGTGTCCGGATTCTTCGGTCCTCTGCGGATTAAACTGACCGAACGGTGCACCGTCCCACGGCACGAACGTTTGACGTTCCGAATCAAAAACATAAACGGTAACCCGTGCGTTTCTCACGGGATGTGCATCGGTATCACGGATACTACCGGGCTCGATCGCCTCAAGTATCCCGATTTCCTTTTCCGTTGTATTTTTTGCTCCATCAATTGCATGGGCAACAAGAATATACCGGCCGGAGTTTGAAACGAGAAATGATTTGGACCATAATCCGGTATCAGCGCTTTTCTCAAGCGATATGACAAATGCGTGCTCACTATCTTCCTCTTTCGGAATGACGGTTACGTCAACTTCCGTCGGCCCGCCTACGGCCGAAAGCGTCAGTTTCATCTCGATTCCGGCCGGCACCAGGTACGTACCGTCTGCATCGGGCGTTAATACAAACGGACCAAGGGTAGTAATCATTCCGCCGATTCGGGGCGGTAAGCGGTCGATAATAAGATCCGGAAACGTCTTGATCCCTACGTTTCCTAAACTATCGCGTGCCCGCACGGAAAAGGGGTAGTTGCCGTCATCAAGCGGCGGCGGTTGAAACGTAAAGAGCGTTATCGTCGCGTGCGCAACTTCAATCTCATCCGCCGGCAGCCAATTTTTTCCGCCGTCAAGCGAGTAGTCAATCGAACTTTCTCCGCTTGCGTCTGTTGCTGTCCCTTTAATCTGTGGCGAAACTTTATACGGCGTTGAAAAATCCGCGTGAAGGGTGACGCTCGGTGCTGTTTTATCCATGACAAACGTAAGGACCGAACTGGTTCCGATATTTCCAGCTGCATCTTTTGCCCTCGCCTTTACGGTGTTACTCCCGTCAGAAAGTCCTTGTGGTACAAACGAAAATTTTGCGCTCATCGTGTTTAAGCCTGTAACATCCTTTACCTGTCTCCACGTTTTTCCGTTATTCGGTGAGTATTCGATAGAGGCAACGCCCCTGTCATCCATGGCATTTCCTGTAATCTTCGGCGCCTCACGATATGGTTTCGAAGTATCCAAAGAGATGGTAACAACCGGTGATACCCGATCAACGGTAGGTGTCGGTGTTATAGTTGCTCCCGGGGCGGATGTGGGTGTTGCGGTCGGAGAAGGAGTTGAGGTTGCGGCAGCGGATACGGCGGTTACAAATGTGAGAAAGTCCGATGTACCGTGGTTGCTTGAACTGTCCGTACCGGTAATGAAATAATAGTATGTGGTATTTGCGGTAAGCCCCGTAAGCGTCAGGGAATGCGTTGTCGCCATGGTTGCACTGGTTGCATTTAAACTGTAGTCATCTTCCGTCAGGCCATAATCAATAACGCTATCAGCACTTTCATTTGTTGTCCAGGATATTGTTACGGAAGTTGAAGCGACATTGGAAACGAGAATGTTTGATATCGTAGGTGGCGTTGAATCCACGCCCTCGCCGGATATCGCCACCCCAAGCGATCCTGTACAGCTATAGGGAGAAGCACCACCGGGGTCGTCTGACACCTGCACCGTCCAATTCGCTGATGAGGCGTTTGTGCTGCCGGATGTTGCGTTCACCGTGAGTGTGAGACTGTCCAAATCATTTAATTCCCCTCCCCCGAACGTTATGTCGCTACTTGTGTATGCTCCGGTCCATCCTGCGATTGAGTATCCCGTAATCGTGAAGTTGGCAGAAGGCCGTGTTATTTTTATCCAGGCGTAGGGGGTGTCACCTGTGTTTTCTATGGTAAAGGAAAATGCTTGAGAGGTATTCTTCGTGACACTGGAGGGGGTAACCGATGCTGAGCAGGAGGATATTTGTGCCCGTGTAACCGGTGCATTTACTATTGAATAAACAATAAGAGCGATACATACAAAAAATAGAAACGGTATGCGTTTAATAACAGAAGAGTAGCTATTCATACGTAGATATACTTATATATGTCGCTCCTCCTCGTTTGTCCCTCAATGAGCTCTGGGAACCCGTAGGATACGCCTACTGTAGGGAAACGAACGTGCCGCTTACCCCAAACAACGCTTCCTTCGTCGCGAGTCCGCCAGCTGGCGGATCGCCTCCAAAGAACGCAAGTTCGGGGCAGGCCCGCCTTGACTCGCGTACGACGGCGAGGCAGGCCCACCCATCTAGTTGACCGTTATATATGTCCCCGATATCCACCCTGACATTCCGTTATATGTCATATGGTACCAGCCGTACTGCACATCATTGTACGGTACGGTTTCTCCTGATGGAATCTGACCGACCTCGGAAGATTCAACCGTTGGACCTTCACGCATCCGGACAAAGCCGAATTCATTCGGAAGTACCGTTACCGTCGGACCTGTAGGAACAGGTACAGGTGTAACAGTTGGAGTAGGAATGACAGTTGGGATCGGTGTCGGAACCGGAGTTGCCGAAGGTGTCGGCGAAAGTTGTACGGAAGGAACAATTGGAGACGGATTCATCCCGGAACTCTCGGTACTCTCGCCCGCAATTGTTCCCTCAAGTTCATCCAGTATCGACTCCCCGACCACCCGCCGCGGATCGTTCACAGCAATTGCTACCCAGCTATACTCCATATCGCGCGGAACCGGTCCGTCGAGAACGATCGTAAAGCCTTCTCCGGTGACGCTTGCGACCGCTGCTTTGGCGCCATCAGCAAGGAACGCGCTGTCGGTAGCTTCCTTAAGGACTAAGGAGATCGTGACGATCGGTGGCGTTTCATAGGGCTTCTCAAAGCGAACATCTACTGTCGATGCCCATTTGGGAACAATAGCTGTACCTGCAGTATCGCGGTCGAAGGTTACGTGACCGCGGAACAGAACGTCTGCGAAGAACTCAACGGGGCTACGGAACGCTGCCCGCGAAAGAACAACGAGGATCTCCTCGATTGCGCCGTCGGTCGTATCGGTTACAACCTCGAAAATCCGCGAGAAGAAAGCGGCGAGCGTGCTCCCTTGCGCGCTCTCTGACGCGGCAACAAGCCCTGCAGAATCTGACGCCAAAGGCGTCGTGTATGCGGTAACCGAAGGAATCGCCGCGGGAGAGGCACCCAGAGCTTTGAGGGCTGCCCGGATGTCAACAAGCTCATCAGCGACCAGGAACTCGAGACCTTCGATCTGGTTCGCACGGATTTTCTCAGCTGTCACCATACCGGCAAAGTGTGCATTGCCAAAGCTGTCAAAGGTCACGACCGGTTCGCCGGAAGAACTTGCGACGATGAGCTGACCATCTTCCGTAAGTCGTATCGTAACGTTTCGATCTGAAACCGATCGGATGGTGTCAAGTGCCACGGTTTGGGTGGTCACACGGGGCGTTATCATCTCGAGTCCCGCTCCAATCCGGTCAGCGAAAATGTCGGAGAATTGCCCGCTTTGCGAGGCTACGGATTTATCCTGCTCTAACAAAAAGTGCGCAAGGAGCGCTTTTCCGACGTTATACGATGGAGTGGGCTTCAGTGATTCATCCGTAAGTCCCGGAGGCAACAACACATCTGAAGAAACGAGATCTTCCATAGTCGAACCAGTAAAGTAGGACGCTTTTACAAACATCGTGACTGTGCCGATATCGTCTTTGTAAGTATAATCGTTAAGTGCCTGGCCGATGATGGGTCCTGCTTTTGTTGCCTTCATAGCGACTCCAGGAGTATGTGAAGAAGTAAGGTAGTCTCCTGCTTTCACACGGCCGTTTTCTATTGAAACTTTGACCGGGATACGCCCGGAGAGAGCAATCGGTACTGGCTTGCCATATCCCATACCAATCGCATCGTCGAGAATAATCTTCGGAGCAGTCGAGACGACACCAAGGAGCTTCTGTTCATATGGCTTTGAACTCTTTACTACACCGGCAGGAATTGCCGGATCAATACTTACGACGTCGCCCGGTTGAATAGAATCATCTGTCGTGTAATACTTCTCAGCCAAATCCGCACCAAGTTCCGTCAGCGTCACGTCGATGCGGTTGATGGTCGGTATATTACCTAAGCTGGAATCAGCTGAAGAACAGACTGTATAGTAGACGGGGCTCGTACTTCCGGGGCTGTCAAGAACCGCTCCTGCTCCACCGGTAATTTGGCTTGTGGCAGTTGTAAATCCCGCATAGATGACGCCTCCGACTTGCGGATCTGTTCCATCGCACGCTGGACTTGTCGACCCGCCGTCATCTTCACGGACAACCCGATAGGCAACTAAGATATCAGCCGTACCTCCGGATGTCCATGTAAGATTCACTGAAACAAGTACCGTACTGCCGGTGAATTTCGGCGTGATACTAGGTTGCGTTGCATCGTCAAAGAGCTGGTTCGTGTCCGCATCGGTAATCGCTCCTGGGGTTGTATCAGCAAAGCTTGCCGTATCCGGACTTGCAATACAGTCTTTCCATGAACCATTTTCGTAGCAACGGAACTTGTTGGTGTTGGCGTTGTAGTACATAGCGCCTTTAAAGCCCGTGGGGTCCCCTGAATCACTTTTCACATCCAGTCCGAAAAGGTCCGGTGTGGTTGATCCTGTTCCGCCCGCACCGATCTGTACGATGCCTGTCGTTCCCGTGCCTTTCGGTTGAAGGATGATATTTCCTGTTTGGGAATCACCAATCGTTAATGATGAAAAATTACGCGACGCAATCGTCCCGCCGGTACTGAAGAACGTAAGGTTTCCGGCCGCCGTTGCGTCTCCGCTGTTTTGTATGGCAAACTTAAGCGCACCGGCTTGCGATGCAACCAGGATATCTTGGTTACCGGTTTCATTAAAGATGACGAGCGCTTTGCCTTTCACTTCTCCATCGACTTCAAGCTTGGCATCCGGCGAGATGTCGTCAATACCGACGTTTCCTTCCCGCGTGATGCGGAGCCGCTCCGTGTGGCCTGCCGCACCCTGATCCCGTGTAAAGAATGCAAGGTAATTGGGTACGTCGCCGTCAGACACCGTACCGGATACAACCGAGGAGATGAGTCCGGAATTCTCGTAAGAATTGCCGTCCCATGCTTGGAAGAGGATGGAACCAATCGGATCGGTGTCGGCAAGCGCCGCAGCGCCTGTGCGTGCATGCTGGAGAATAACCGCGGGAAGATCGCCGGTTGCGACAGTTTCGGCCAAAATATCCGCGTCGCTCGTGGAGTATACATGGAGCGCTTCGCTGGGTGTGGTTGTCCCGATGCCGACACTGCCGGTCGTATCTTCGATCGTTAATCCCGTGGACCACGCGTCAAGGCCGGACTTATAGTCGAGCTTGAGCGGGCCGTACTGGGGTCTGATGCTGTCTCCCTGACCAACGGTGAGGATGCCCGCGATACTCGCATTCCCTGTCGTTCCTTCAAGATAAATAAGTGCGCTTGCGGTTGACGTAGTTGACTGACCGCCGCCGGCGGTGCTCCCGAGCGCGAGCGATCGGTCAACGACCGGGTAGGGGTAGATGAGGTTGTTCGTCTGCGTGAGAACCGGCGCGCCGTCTGCACCCATCGCGCCTTCAAGTCCGGTTGATCCGGTTGGACCGGCCCCTCCGGTTGAGCCTGTGGTGCCGGTTGAGCCGGTCGGGCCGGTTTGGCCTCCTGAACCCGTACTTCCCGTCGATCCGGTTGAGCCGGTCGGGCCGGTTTGGCCTGTGGTGCCGGTTGTACCGGTCGGACCTCCGGAGCCGGTTGAACCCGTTGAACCGGTTGTGCCTGTCGGTCCGAGAGAACCGGTAGCACCGGTCGGACCCGTTTCGCCGGTTGATCCGGTTGAACCGGTTGTGCCTGTCGGTCCGAGAGAACCGGTAGCACCGGTTCCCCCTGTTGTGCCGGTCGGACCAGCACCGCCGGTGGCGCCTGTTCCTCCGGTTGGCCCGTCGAAACCTGCCATCCCGGTGGAACCGGTACCACCGGTAGGACCGAGTGATCCCGTTGCGCCGGTTGATCCGGTTGTGCCGGTCGGACCGAGTGAACCCGTTGCCCCTGTTGTGCCGGTCGGACCAGCTGATCCTGTGGAACCGGTTGAACCGGTAAACCCGGTGGGTCCGAGTGAGCCCGTTGCCCCTGTTGTGCCGGTCGGACCAGCTGATCCTGTGGAACCGGTTGAACCGGTAAACCCGGTGGGTCCGGCAGAGCCGGATGCTCCCGTTGAGCCGGTCGTACCGGTCGGACCCAAACTACCGGTTGCTCCTGTTCCTCCTGTTGTACCCGTTGGACCTGCTGATCCTGTGACACCAGTGGATCCTGTTAATCCTGTCGGGCCTGCTGCACCCGTTGCCCCTGTCGTGCCGGTCGGCCCGAGAGATCCTGTTGCGCCGGTTGATCCGGTGGTTCCGGTCGGTCCAAGATTTCCCGTTGATCCGGTTGAACCGGTCGGACCAGCACCGCCGGTGACGCCTGTTCCTCCGGTTGGCCCGTCGAAACCTGCCGTACCGGTGGAACCGGTACCACCGGTAGGACCGAGCGCGCCTGTCGTTCCTGTTCCTCCGGTTGTGCCGGTCGGACCTCCAGATCCCGTTGCCCCTGTTGTGCCGGTCGGACCAGCTGATCCTGTGGAACCGGTTGAACCGGTAAACCCGGTGGGACCGAGTGAGCCCGTTGCCCCTGTTGATCCGGTCGGACCGAGAGATCCTGTTGCGCCGGTTGATCCGGTGAAACCTGTCGGTCCAAGATTTCCCGTCGAGCCGGTTGATCCCGTCGTACCGGTGGGACCTCCTTGTCCTGTTGCACCCGTTGATCCCGTCGTACCAGTGGGTCCGGCTAGTCCGGTTGAACCTGTTCCCCCTGTTGCTCCTGTTGGACCACCTTGGCCAGTTGCTCCCGTTGTTCCGGTCGGACCGGCTTCACCCGTCGCGCCTGTTGCGCCGGTTAATCCTGTCGGTCCGAATAAACCTGTAGAACCTGTCGTACCGGTCGGTCCGGCTGAGCCGGTTGCACCCGTTCCTCCTGTCGTACCGGTCGGACCGAGAGAACCGGTTGCACCGGTTAAACCCGTGGGACCAAGAGAACCGGTTGCGCCGGTTGACCCTGTTACTCCGGTTGGACCCGCCTCACCGGATGCGCCGGTTGAACCTGTGGGACCGAGAGAGCCAGTTCCTCCTGTTGATCCCGTTGTTCCGGTGGGACCAAGAGAACCGGTTCCTCCTGTTGATCCAGTTGATCCTGTGGGACCGGCGGATCCTGTACTTCCGGTTGATCCTGTAGGTCCGAATGTTCCTGTCGAGCCGGTTGCGCCGGTTGATCCGGTTGGTCCGGCTTCGCCGGATGATCCGGTTGAACCCGTGGGACCGGCGGAGCCGGTTGATCCGGTTGATCCGGTTACTCCGGTCGGTCCAGCTGATCCGGTTGCGCCGGTTGATCCGGTCGGACCAACAGAACCTGTTGCACCTGTTCCTCCTGTTGTCCCTGTAGGACCAACGGATCCCGTTGCGCCCGTTCCTCCGGTGGTACCGGTGGGACCTACTTGACCTGTTGCGCCCGTTCCCCCGGTGGTACCGGTGGGACCAGCCTCTCCTGTTCCCCCTGTTGTACCCGTAGGACCTCCTCCACCTGTTGCTCCCGTTGAGCCGGTCGGGCCGACCGAACCCGTTGTACCGGTCGATCCTGTTGTGCCGGTCGGGCCGAAGGAGCCGGTGGTACCAGTTGTTCCTGTGGGACCGGCTTCCCCTGTTACACCGGTTGAACCGGTCGGTCCTGCTGAGCCCGTTCCCCCCGTTGTTCCTGTTACGCCGGTTGGACCAGCGAAGCCGGATGCACCGGTTGTGCCGGTCGGGCCGAAGTCTCCCGTTGCACCGGTTCCCCCCGTAGGGCCAAAAGCCCCGGTTGCTCCCGTCGATCCGGTTCCTCCCGTCGGGCCAAGAGTTCCTGTTCCCCCAGTTCCCCCTGTTGGGCCAGCAGAACCCGTAGCACCGGTTAATCCTGTCGGCCCGGCTTCTCCTGTTGCGCCGGTTCCTCCGGTTGTACCGGTCGGACCCGCAGAGCCGGTTGATCCGGTTAATCCGGTAGAACCGGTGGGACCTTCCTCTCCTATTCCACCGGTTGAGCCGGTCGGGCCGAAGGAGCCGGTTGATCCGGTCACACCGGTTGGACCTATTTGACCGGTCGTTCCCGTCGCGCCGGTTACGCCGGTCGGACCGAGATTTCCCGTCGCGCCGGTTACGCCGGTCGGACCCGCGGAGCCGGTTGATCCGGTTGTCCCCGTCGGACCGACTTCACCCGTTGATCCGGTAGATCCGGTAAATCCGGTCGGGCCCGCGTCACCCGTTGCACCAGTTGCACCCGTGGGACCGAAGGAACCGGTAACACCAGTTGCACCCGTGGGACCGAAGGAACCGGTTGTTCCGGTTGCGCCGGTCATACCGGTAGGTCCGACATCACCTGTTGATCCGGTTCCACCCGTCGGACCTGCCTCGCCTGTTCCACCCGTCGATCCCGTAGGTCCGACTTGTCCGGTTATACCGGTTGCTCCCGTTACGCCAGTCGGACCTCCTTGTCCCGTCGCACCCGTTGAGCCCGTCGTACCGGTTGGTCCGGCAGAGCCGGACGCACCGGTAGTTCCAGTCGGACCATATGACCCTGTTGCGCCGGTTGCGCCGGTTACACCCGTCGGTCCTGCTTCACCTGTTGCGCCGGTTGAGCCGGTTGGTCCGGCGGATCCGGTTGTTCCAGTCACTCCTGTTGGGCCGATTTGTCCGGTTGTTCCCGTTGCGCCGGTGACGCCGGTCGGTCCGAGATCTCCCGTTGCGCCGGTGACGCCGGTCGGTCCGGCGGAGCCGGTTCCACCCGTCGATCCGGTCGGCCCAAGGAATCCCGTTGCTCCTGTTGAACCTGTCGTACCGGTGGGGCCCGCTTCTCCGGTAGTACCGGTAGTACCGGTAGGTCCGATACTTCCCGTTCCTCCGGTTGATCCCGTAGGACCGAATTCACCTGTTGCGCCCGTTCCGCCTGTCGTACCGGTGGGGCCCGCTTCTCCGGTAGTACCGGTAGTACCGGTAGGTCCGATACTTCCCGTTCCTCCGGTCGTTCCGGTTGGACCGGCAGACCCTGTCGCGCCGGTTGATCCGGTCGTTCCGGTTGGACCGGCAGACCCTGTCGCGCCGGTTGATCCGGTTGAACCAGTCGGACCTCCTTCTCCTGTTGTGCCGGTTGATCCTGTAGGTCCCACATTTCCTGTTGAACCCGTTGAGCCTGTGGGGCCAAGATCTCCGGTAGTACCGGTTGCGCCTGTACTACCAGTCGGGCCAAAAATTCCTGTTGATCCGGTTGATCCCGTTGGGCCTTCTGCACCCGTAGTACCAGTCATACCGGTCGGACCCGCAGCGCCGGTTGATCCGGTTGAGCCGGTTGAACCCGTGGGACCTCCCTCTCCGGTTGCGCCCGTTGCGCCGGTAGTACCGGTGGGTCCGGGTGTTCCTGTCGATCCGGTAACGCCCGTCGGACCGGGTGTTCCTGTCGATCCGGTAACGCCCGTCGGACCGGCGATTCCCGTCGCGCCCGTCGCGCCAGTTGTCCCGGTCGGGCCGATGCTGCCGGTTCCCCCGGTTGTTCCGGTCGGACCTACTTCTCCCGTTGCCCCTGTTGCACCCGTTGTACCGGTCGGACCTACTTCTCCCGTTGCCCCTGTTGCCCCCGTTGTTCCGGTCGG
>Ga0214473_10007162_pt1 | contig 13266 bp, 11 predicted proteins | sample RVTome_7_FD_203509 | JGI IMG/M metagenome (GOLD analysis project Ga0214473, IMG submission 203509) | Soil microbial communities from uranium-contaminated site in the Upper Colorado River Basin, Wyoming, United States - RVT98D197 | ecosystem: Environmental > Terrestrial > Soil > Contaminated >...
TCAATCCATTCCCCGTGTTATCCAGCGAGGTGGTGTTATGCCTATAAATTTGGGCTCCACCTCCCGTAGTGACCACAATCGCCTTCGCCTGAAAAATCACGAAGGCGGTATCGGCCCATCTGATCCCGATGGCATAGTGAGGGCCCCCACCCTGGATGACCAGGTCGATAATCATCACCTCTTCGAAGATTCTGATCTGAGGAGTCCTCTTCGCCTTTCTGGCCAGCGTTCCCATGATCATGGGCCCCGTCCGCCGATCGAAAAAACAAGCTCGCGGATAGGTGTGGCCGGGCATCATCCCTTGCTTGAGATTTCCGTTTTCTTCGCGGTCGAACTTCGCCCCATAAGAAATCAATTCCAGGACTCTTTCCGGGGCTTCCCGGGCATAAATCTCCACCAGGTCCTGACGGTTGATGAAACGCCCCTGCTTGATCGTATCCTCCATGTGTACTTTGGGGTTGTCGGCCGGATTCGCGTTCCCAAAAGCCGCACACATGGAATAGGCACCCATGGGCGTACATCCGGACTTTCCCAATACACCCTTTTCGACCAGGCCCACCCGTTCTACTTCTCTGGCGGCCCGGATCGCGGCGATCGCCCCGGCGCCGCCACCGCCGATAACGAGAACGTCAAGGTCAAATCGCTCCGCTTCCGCCATAGAAAATCCTTTCAGGTTTTCCCGGGATTCAATCGCCCGCTGAAATTCTTTCGCGAGACCTCAAGGGAAAATGGCCTACACGATGAATAGCTTTCTCTCCAGCTGGGTGAGCCGCCGGTATCCTTGGGCGGTAATTTCCACGATATCTTCGATTTGCAGGCCCCCGAATCCAGGCTCATAATAAGGAGCCTCCACGCAGAAAACCATCCCCGGTTCAAGCTCCCGTTTGTTGTCCGGGCTGATCAAAGGAAGATCGTATCCTTCAATGCCGTTACCGTGCCCCAGGTGATGCCGCTGATAATGAGGAATTCCTCTCTCCCTAGCTTCCTTCATTCCCATTGCAAAAAGGTCCGCGACAGAAACCCCCGGTTTTAAAGAATCGAGAATTCGCCCTTCGCCCGCAACCAAAGCCTCATGGTACTTTGCCTGCTTTGGGTCGGGTGGCCCTAAGACCGCCGTCCGGGCAATATCGGCATGGTAGGCATTCCAGAGGCAGCCGACATCGAAACGCACGAGATCGCCTCGTCGTATTTTTCGCCCTGAAGGTTCCACGCTGGGAAAAGCTCCCCGGGGTCCTCCACCCACGCATTCGATGGTAGGAATCCCTCCCTGGCGAATGACCGTCGCTTTAAAGAGCAGGGCCAGCTCTTTCTCGCTGACCCCTTCTCCAATGGCCTTTATGGCTTCGGATAAGGCCCTCTCCGCTACTTTCGTTGCCCCTTGAATCCGCTGAACCTCTGCGGGGGTCTTGATGATGCGGACCTCGCGAAAAAGATCATAGGCGGGTTTGGTCTTTAAGCCGGGCAGGCTCCTTTCTAAAACCTCTCCTAAGAATAAGATGTCGCTCCCTTGATCGACTCCAATACATCCCTGGGTCAGGCCCCGGTCTCTTAGGCAATGAATCAGAGCCTCCACCGCATTCTTATGAGGGGGGAGACTTTCCAGCGTTCGAAACAAGTTTTTGGATTCCTCGTCGAGTCCGTCCGGGATCCCCGGGGCAAAATAGAATTCCCCATAAATATAGAATTGCCCAACCCGGCAGTTCTCTTGCAGGGGCTGATCCACCAACCCCCGGGAAATGATCATGTCTGGAATCATTTCCCTGCGGCCGATCACTGCATAATTCTGCCGCGCCCTGTGGCGCAAGGAGGTGAGGGTCCAGAACCCCGTGAGATAAGCTACATTCTCCGGGGTGGTAGCCACGAGGGCGTCAATTTCATGTTCTTCCATTACCCGTTCGATTCTAAGCCTATTGAACAGCAATTTTTCCTCCCACGATTTCTAACGATCGTTCTGTTCCGTCCCCTAACCCTGAAAATGAATTTAAGGTCTTGACGACGAAGACGCGGTGAAGACACTTAAAAGAACGCGTCCCCAAAAATCATTATAACCAGACAATTATGGATAGGAAAAAGATAGTCAGAAAAATCTTGACAACGTCTATCACTTCTGCTAGAAAATGTCAAACTACATTTTCCGAAAGGACGTTTTTTGCAGATACCGAGGAAGAAGGTTTCAAATATTGGGCTGCTGACATTGACGTTCCTCCTCCTTTATCTTGTCTTTTGCGGACTATCCTTCGGAGCCTTTCCGGTCAAGCCGATTACTCTGATCCTTCCCTGGGCAGCCGGCGGACCCGCTGACCTGGTATGGAGAGGGCTGGCCGAACCCATGGGAAAAATCTTGGGTCAGCCGGTCATCGTCACGAATAAGCCGGGCGGATCTGGGGCTTTGGGTGCTGTTCTGGTCAAGAACGCAGCGCCGGATGGATACACCATCGGCCACGTCTCCACCTCCAACCACCTCATCAACCCTTATCTTTCTGACGTAGGCTACCAGCTCCAAGATTTCACGTATATTTACAGTACCGTTGCTTTCCCGCTCTGCCTCGTCGTCCGGAACGATGCACCCTGGAAAACCTTTCAAGAGTTAAACCAGTATGCGAAAGCCAACCCGCTGAAAGTGCGGGTGGGGTACAACGGGCCTACGACCATTGCCACCATTGCTCAGAAATGGATTGCCCAGAAGGAAGGGATCAAATACAGCGAGATCATTTACAAGGGCGACCCTCCCGGCCTCGTCGCTTTACTGGGCAACCACATTGATGCCTTCAATTCCTCTGGTTCCACGATTCCTCAGGTGAAAGCAGGTCAGCTTCGTATGGTCCTGACCTTCACCTCCTACCCTCTTAAAGGATTCGGGGACGTCCCCACCTTCGGAAAGATATACGGCAAAATCATCGACTCCTCTGTTGGGTTGGCCGGGCCGAAGGGTCTTCCCTCCGACGTGGTGTCTAAGCTTGAGGATGCTGTACGCCAAAGCATGCATGACGCCAACTTCCTAAAACTTACCGATAGCCTGAGCATGGTTACGGTGAACATGAATCACCGAGAGTTGACCGCTTACATGACCGAGACCAATAAAACAATGAAGGAGTGGCTGGACGAACTCGGGTTGATCAAGAAGTAATTTCGAAAGATGGGTGAGAGAGGAAGCCCATTGCAGGGCAGAGGAATTCTCCGACAGCCTGTTTGAGACAATCTACCATGAATCATAGATTTTCCTTCCGCTTCGATGTTCCATGAGGCGCAGGGGGGAAAACTTTTCCTCTTTTTAGCTTTTGGGGAGTTTTTTTCAAGATATCGCCATAACATTTGGATGCCTGGAAACATCGTTGGAGAACATAGGCAGGATTGCTTATCAAGTCTAAAGGGGGATGCGGGCGATGAATTCAATGGAGATCATGCGGGGGGTGGAGAAAATCATCGATCAGATGGTAGCGCTCAAACCGGGAGAGAGTGTTCTCGTCATCCGAGACCTGAATACCTTGGACGTCCTGGTAGAGGCGTTTTCCCTGGCGGCGGCGGCCCGGGGAGCGGATGTCTTCACCTGGAATATGGAACCTCGGAGGCCGGGCGAATCGACCCCTGCCGCGCTGCAGGCGGCCATGAATAATTCAAAGGTTATTTTCCATCTGGCTACCGCCGGGGTAGGAGGAGGCTTGGGACAAGCGCGGAGCGAGGCTTGCGCCAAGGGGGCGAGGTATCTGTTGATGAATGGAGCGGCCCATTATTATCCCATGCTTCTAAAGGGCGGCATGATCGAGGCTGACTTCTTCGCCCTAAGAAAAGTAGCCAATTCCCTGACGGATAAGTTTACGAAAGCCAGGAAAGCAAAATTCATGACCAAAGCAGGGACGAACTTGGTGGCTGACATTACCGGCCGGGAAGGGAGAGAATTAGCCCATGCCAGCGAGCCGGGAACGCTGGTGGCCCCCCCCTCGCTGGAGACCGGTGTGGCTCCCTTGGAGGGAACGACCCAGGGAGACGTGGTCATTGACGGTTTTTGCCTGGGCGAAGTGGTGAAACAGCCCTTCAAGATCACCTTCAAGGATGGCCTGGCCACTAAAATCGAGGGAGAAGGAGGACGGAAGTTGAAAGAGACTTGTCAGTCCTTTAAAGACCCCAATATGTATAACATCGCCGAGATGGCCATCGGGTTGAACCCGTATGGTAAAATGAGCGCCTCGGGTATCGAATCCGAATCCAAGCTGGGCTCGGCCCATATCGCTTTGGGCAACAGCCTCGGCTACGGGGGGGCGGTGAAGGCCCCGATGCACATCGATCTGGTTCTTCTGGATTGCACGGTTTACCTGGACGGTGAGCTGATCATGGAAGACGGCGTGCCCAGGGCTTTCAGCATTCCCCGATAGGTGAGGAGGCGATCATGACGCAACCGAATTTGGAAGTGGAAGTGGCCGGCGTTAAATTTAACAATCCGGTTTTATCCGGAGCCTCCGAACTGGCTCACGATGTGCGAGGTGTTCAACGCCTGATCAAGGCCGGGGTGGGTGGAGTCGTAAGTAAGACACTCACTTCCATAAAATCTATCATGTCCCGCCCCAGGCCATACATGATTCCTCTCAAGACGCTTAAAGGTTTTGAAGAGAGTGGTGCCCTGATTACCTACGCCGCTCCCCACGTCGAAGATCCTGAGGGGTACATCCACGGCGAGGTCGCCGCCATGGTCCGTACCTGCCACGAGGCCAAGCTTCCTTTCATCGTCACTTACATCGGAGAGGGCGCGAACTTGCAGGACTGGGTTCGCCTGGCAAAGATGATCGAGGATACCGGGGCGGATATGCTGGAACTCAACCTCCAGTACCTATGGCGGATGAAGGACTTCTCCACCTTGAACACCTTCCTGGATTCCATGAAATCCTTCCATGAAGACAGCACGAAGATCGTAGGGGCGGTGTCGGGGGCGGTGAAGATTCCCGTGGGACCCAAGATCCCCCCGGGAATCGAGTTCATCGAGGAGTTGGTGGGAAACTGGGCTCAGGCCGGGGCGAAGTTCTTGGCTGCCCACAACGGCCATGCCAGCCGCTACCTGATGGTGGACGTGGAGAAGGAAACCATCTTCAGCCAGCCCAGCTACTCGGGTTTTATCTTCGGCCGCACTTTTTTGCCCTGGTCAGTCGGGCGGATCGCCCAGATTTTACAGAAGGTAAACATTCCCGTCATCGGGATCGGCGGAATCTACACCGGGGCCGATGCCTTGCAGTACATCCTGTGCGGTTGCCCTCTGACTCTGATGTGCACCTCGGTATTTCTGGAGGGGGTAGGGATCATTAAAAAGGCTGTGGAGGAGATCCGGGATTGGATGGTAGCGAAGAACTACCGCACCATCGGAGATTTTCAGGGCAAGGTTCTCCCCACGATTATCCCCACAGCCCAGCTCAAGGCCAAGGCTCCGGGAGCCTATTCGATCCCCCCGGACACCCCTTTTGTTCCCGTGATCGACCGGGACCTGTGCAATGCCTGCGGTCGGTGCTGGCGGGCCTGCGATTCCGAAGTCCTGGCCTTTGATAAGAAAAGCAAGCGCGTGCTCATCGACGACTCCAGATGCTGGAGCTGTGGCCTGTGTGTGGGTCTTTGTAAGCAAAAAGCCATCACCCTGGTGGACCGCAAAAGTCGAAAGAAAAAGGTATGGAGCGGAAGCGGGGCAGTGGCCCGGCCGGATTGATTCATCCCAAGGTCTAAAGCAAAGAAATATTTAAAGGAGAGCTCGATGAAAAAGAGGCGATTGTATATGACCGGCGGTCCCAAGATGCCCCCCGGGACCATCGCCGACGCTGTACTCGTGGAGAATCCTCAAAAAATCCTTTTTATCTCGGGTCAGGTCGGCCGGGATGCCAACGGCAACCTCGCCGAGGGGATCGAAGCCCAGACACTCCAGGCCCTGGAGAACCTTAAAGCCGTCTGCGAGAAAGCTGGCGGCAAGTTCGGTGACATCGTTAAGCGGACCATATACGTGACCGATTGGGACGACTACCCCAAGACCCGTAAGGTAAGGGAGGAATTTTTCAAACGAGAGGGCGTCCGGGAGGAAGATTTTCCCACAAGTACGCTCTGCGTGATCAAGAGCCTGGCCAAGAAAGAATACCTGATCGAGATCGAGGCGATCGCCGTCATTCCTTGAATGACGGCCCCCCCTTCAGAGGAGAGCGCCATGCGTCACTTTGATTACTTAGAACCCAATACAGTCGAGGAAGCATCTGCCCTGCTGAGCGAGGGAGGGGAAAAAGCTGCCCTCCTGGCAGGGGGAACAGACCTACTCATCAAGCTGCAAGAGGATCAATCCCCGGCTGAGGTGCTCATAAGCCTAGCGGCCATCCCCGGGTTAAAGGAGATTACCCTTGATCGGCAGGGTGGTCTCAACCTGGGTGCCATGGCTACGATGGCCCAGACCGCCAAACACCCGGACGTCCAAAAGCATTTCCCGCTCTTAGCCGATGCTTGTCTGAAAGTTGGCTCGCAGCAGATTCGCAACATGGGGACGGTCGGAGGGAACCTCTGCAATGCCTCTCCGGCCGCTGATTTGGCTCCCGCCCTTCTTGTCTACGGGGCTCAGGCCCGAGCCGTCGGAACCGGAGGACCCCGTCTGATCCCCCTGGATCATTTCTTCCTCGGGCCGGGAAAGACCGCCCTGAAAGGGGGAGAGATCCTCGAGAAAATCCTTATTCCCATGGCCCCTCCCGGGGGAATCTATCTGAAGCATACAGTCCGTAAGGCCATGGATCTACCGATCGTTGGCATCGCCGTGCTCCTGAGGATGGAGGATTCCTTATGCCGGGAAATCCGCGTGGCTTTGGGCGCCGTGGCCCCGACTCCCCTGCGTGCTCCCAGCATCGAAAGTTTCTTGAAAGGGCGACGATTTACCGATGAGTCCCTCGACCAGGCCGGCCGTCTGGCTCTTCAAGCCGTTTCGCCGATCTCTGACATTCGGGCTTCCGCGGAATATCGCCGGGAGATGGTCGGGGTCCTTACCCGCCGGGCCATTCGGCAGGCGCAGGAGGTCTATGGACCAAGGAGTGAAGAATGAAGAAAGAAATTAACCTCACCGTTAACGGGGAACCGTATTGTCTGGCCGTTGAACCCAACCGCACCCTCCTCCAGGTGCTACGGGAAGATTTAGGCCTCACCGGCACCAAGGAGGGGTGCGGAAAAGGCGATTGCGGCTCCTGCACTGTTCTGGTGGATGGGAAAGCGGTGAATTCCTGTCTCACCCTGGCGATGCAGGTAAGGGGAAAGTCGATCACGACCATCGAAGGTTTGGCCTCCGCCAACGGCCTTCATCCCCTGCAACAAGCTTTTATCCAGTATGGAGCCATTCAGTGCGGGTTCTGCACCCCGGGGATGATCCTGAGCGCCAAGGCCCTCCTGGACGAAAAACCTCATCCTACGGAGGAAGAGGTGAAGCGCTCCCTGGCCGGTAATCTCTGCCGCTGCACAGGCTACACGAAAATTATTGAGGCTGTTATGGTTGTAGCCAAAGGGGGCCGGTCATGAAGGAATTCTCCGTACTGGGAAAAGCGGTGCCGCGGATCGACGGGGTTCCCATCGTGACCGGGGAAGCGCGTTATGCCTGCGATATCTTTCTCCCCCGCATGCTTTACGGTAAGATCCTGCGCAGCCGGTATCCCCACGCCAAGATCCTGCGGATCGATACTTCCCGGGCCGAACGTCTGCCCGGCGTAAGGGCCGTGGTAACAGCCCGGGATACCCTCAGGATCAAATATACTTTCATGGCCCCTTCTTTCGCCGACAAGTTCCCTTTCTGTGAGGAGAAGGTGAACTACCTCTATGATGAAGTGGCCGCCGTGGCCGCGGTCACCGAAGAGATTGCCCAGGAAGCCCTCAGCCTCATCGATGTGGAATACGAGGAACTGCCCGCCGTATTCGATCCCGCCGAAGCCATGAAGCCGGGAGCCCCTCTGATCCATGCCGACAAACCCGGGAACGTGGCCGCCCACCCCGTTTGGGAGTTCGGGAACGTGGAGGAAGGCTTTCGCCAGGCAGATTTTATCTTCGAGAACACCTTCACGGTCCAGCCGGTAAGCCACGCCTGCATCGAAACCAACGCGTGCGTGGCGAGTTTCGACACGGGGGGAAACCTTACGGTCTGGACCACAACCCAGGCCCCTTACTTCGTGCGCTGGGACCTGTCCCACATCTTCGAGATCCCCATCGAGAAGATCCGGGTCCGGAAGGTCATGGTCGGCGCCGGCTTCGGCAGTAAATCGCGGATCAAGGAAGTGGATGCCATTGCCGTGCTCCTCGCCCGAAAAACGCGCCGCCCCGTCAAGATCGTTTACACCCGCGAGGAAAACATGTCGGGCAGCCGCTCCCGCCACCCCATGGTCATGCGCCTGCGCACCGGGGTGAAAAAAGATGGAACCCTCGTGGCCCGGTACGTCGAGACTCTGGTAAACGACGGCGCCTACAACGACGTAGGACAGGATGTCGCCACCCTGGGGGGGTTGGGCTGCGTCTACCGCTGCCCGAATATCAAGGTGGATGGCTATGCGGTTTACACCAATAACCCCTTCGGCGGCCGCTATCGCGCCTTCCACGGACCTTCCATGCGCTTTGCCCTCGAGTCTGAACTGGACATGATCGCCGAAAAACTGGGGATCGACAGCCTGGAGATGCGCCTGAAGAATGCGGTGGAGGCAGGCTATATCACCCCGCTGCGGGGAGAGATCACCAGCTGCGGCCTCAAGGAATGCATCCAGAAGGCCGCCGAGGCCGTCCACTGGCAAGAACGGCGGCAGAATAAAAAACCCTGCCGCGGCATCGGCATGGCCTGCCTGGCCCACGTCAGCGGCGGGATGATCGGGGACACCTCCAGCGTCATGGTGCGGGTGTCCCACGACAAGGTGACGGTCTTCACCGGAGCGGTGGAGATCGGCGGGGGGCAGGATACCATCATCGCCCAGTTTGTTGCCGAGGAAATGGGCGTCCCCGTAGAAGACATTCGGGTCGTGAGCATGGATTCGGAACTCACGCCCTTTGACCTCGGGTCCCGGGCCAGCCGGTTCACTTTTCATGGAGGCCTGGCGGCCAAGGCTGCGGGCGCTGACGCCAAGGCGGAATTGTTCAAGTTGGCCGCTGAAAAGTTGGAAGCTTCGGCCGATGACTTGGAGATAAAGAACGGCTTTATCTCCGTGAAGGGGGTGCCCAGCAAGGCCCTTCACTACCTGGATGTCGCCACCCGACTGGGATCGGGGACCTCCGGCGGTGCCCAGTCCAAGTACGGGCGGGCCATCCTGGGCAAAGGGGCATACGCCAAGAATCCAGGTGTCCCGGGTGGAATCAATGCCATGCCCTTCGGCGCGCAGGTGGCCGAGGTGGAGGTAGACCCGGAGACCGGTGTGGTCACGGTTCTCAAATTTGTCAATGTAAGCGACATCGGCCGGGCCGTGAACCCCATGTTTATCGAGGGGCAAGTGGAGGGAGGCATTGTCCAGGGGATGGGGTATGCCTTGACCGAAGATTTGGTCCGGGAGAAAGGGAAGACCCTGAACCCCAATTTTCGCGATTATAAGATGCCTACCACCATGGACATCCCTGTGATCGAGAACTACCTGGTGGAGACGGACGACCCCATCGGGCCCTTTGGGGCCAAGTCCATCGGCGAGGCCACCAGCATTCCTTCGCCGGGAGCCATCGCCAATGCGGTCTACGACGCGATCGGGGTGAGAATCACGGATCTTCCCATTACCCCGGAAAAAATCCTGAAAGCCTTGAAAGAGAAGAAAGATAAGAAATAAGCCAAGCTGTTGCGCAGAAGCCGGAAAGAAAATTCGGTAAAGGATGTAAACCGTTTTCCCTTTTAACCCCCGACCGATAAACCCACAGAAAAAGGAGAAACCTTTCATGATAGCGCCAAGAAAGAAGGCTACTCACATCTGCCCGCTGGTTTTTGGAGCCGCGGTTCTTTTTTTCTGTTTTTCCGGGCCGGCCCTCGCGCAGTATCCCACTAAGCCCATTACCCTGATCGTCCCCTGGGCCGCGGCCGGACCGGCTGACCTCCTCTGGAGAACCTTGGCCGAACCCATGGGAAAAATCCTGGGACAGCCCATCATTGTTACCAACAAACCCGGTGGTTCTGGAGCATTAGGAGCGGTTATGGTCAAGAACGCAGTGCCGGACGGGTACACCATCGGCCACATCTCCACCTCCAGCCATATCATGAACCCTTATCTCTTCGATGCCGGCCACGAGTTGAAAGATTTCACCTACATTTATAATACCCTGGGCTTTCCGCTCTGCCTTCTGGTTAAAGCCGATGCCCCCTGGAAGACCTATAAGGAATTCATCGGTTACGTCAAGGTCAATCCCATGAAAGTGCGCATGGGCTACTACGGGCCGACGGGGATCAATCCCGTGGCCATGAAGTGGGCGGCCAAGAAGGAGGGATTGCAGTTCAAAGAGGTCCTTTACAAGGGCGACAGTCCGGGATTACCCGCCTTGCTGGGGAACCACATCGATGCCTTTTGTTCGGCGGGGGCTTTAGTCATTCAGGTGAAATCCGGGCAGCTGCGGATGCTCATGTCCTTCACTTCCAAACCCTTGAAAGGGTTCGAAGACGTCCCTACCTTCAAAGATATGTATGGCCGGATCGTCGACTCCACGATGGGTCTGGCCGGACCCAAGGGCCTTCCCCCCGATGTGGTGGCCAAGCTTGAGGAAGCGGTTCATAAAAGTATGGGGGATGCCAATCTTTTGAAGCTGGCGGAGTCGATGAGCGCAGTCTGGGTCAACCAGAATCACAAGGAATTCACCGCCTATATGCTCGAGATGAATAAGACGATTAAGGAGTGGGTGGACGAACTGGGGATGACCCAGACCAAACAGTAATTCTGCGGGCGGCAAAAACGGGAACTGAGGTCTCCAACGTTTCACCGGGACCCCTTCAGCCTTGCAAGTTCATCAAACCCCCACCTTACCGAGCGGGGGAAAAGGAGGAACAATCTATGAAGAAAAGAAACTTAAAGACTGGACCGATCTTCCTCATCGCTTTGGCTGCAACTCTGCTCGTTGCCTTCTCTGGACCTGCTTTCGGAGAATATCCCACCAAGCCCATCAACCTGATCGTTCCCTGGGCCGCCGGAGGACCCGCTGATCTGATCTGGAGAGCCTTGGCCGAACCCATGGGAAAAATCCTGGGTCAACCGGTGCTCGTTACCAACAAAGCTGGCGGGTCCGGGGTTTTGGGAGCTGTGCTGGTCAAAAATGCCGAACCGGACGGCCATACGATTGGCCACGTCTCCACCTCAAACCACCTAATGAACCCGTATCTCATGGACGCGGGTTACAAGCGGGAAGATTTCACGTATATTTACGACACCGTTGGTTTTCCCCTTTGCCTCATCGTCAGGGCTGATGCCCCCTGGAAGACCTATAAGGAGTTCATCGATTACGTCAAGGTCAATCCCATGAAAGTGCGCATGGGCTACTACGGGCCGACAGGGGTCAATCCGGTGGCCATGAAGTGGGTGGCCAAGAAGGAAGGATTGCAGTTTAAAGAAGTCCTTTACAAAGGGGATAGCCCAGGGGTCCCGGCCTTGCTGGGCAACCACATTGATGCCTTTTGTTCCTCCGGGGCCACGATCATCCAGGTGAAATCGGGGCAGTTCCGAATGCTCCTGGCTTTCACCTCCAAACCCATTAAAGGGTTCGAAGATATCCCTACTTTCAAGGATATGTATGGGAGGATCATCGATTCCACCATGGGCTTGGCCGGGCCGAAAGCGCTTCCCTCCGAAGTGGTGAATAAGCTTGAAGATGCGGTGCGCAAGAGCATGAATGACGCGGCTTTCCTGAAGGTGGCTGATTCAATGAGCACGGTCATTGTGAATCTGAATCACAGGGAATTTACCGCCTACATGACCGAGACGGATAAGACCATGAAAGAGTGGCTGGACGAACTGGGAATGAGCAAAACCCCAAAATGATCTTCATCTGTCATGACGGGCCGGGAGATGCTCCCTCTATAGATCTATCTTCCAATCCATTTTCTCCCCAAAGGGAGCCCTGGGATTTTTGGTGGGAGAACATTCACGCGTTGGGTTTATTCGCCTAACGTAAAGGGCTGGGCGCAGATCTGCCGTGCTGAAATTGTGCTCAAGCCCAGGACCGAAGAGCGAGTGGAGAATATTATCGTCTTGCCCGGATGCTGCGAGAACAAGAAGGCGTAAGAGATGAGATCGGATAGGGTTCAGGGAATGATCTGGATTGGGGTGGCGGGAGGGATTGCTTTTTTATCCCTGCGGCTACCCTTGGGAGATGTCCGGCAGGCTTTCGATCTTCCCGGTCCAGGATTTTTCCCTTTGGCCTTAGGTGTTCTCCTAGCCATCCTGGGAACTTTCCTATTGCTCAAACCGTTGGTGGAAGGGAGAAAAGCGGGGGAAAGGCAGCAGGAACCAGAGCCTGCTGAGCCGATCTTCTGGATGAATAAACGAGCTTTCAGCGTGCTGGTCAGCCTGGTCGTTTACAGTGCCCTCTTCGAGCGGCTTGGGTTTTTGTTCTCCACATTTTTATTCTTAGTTCTGCTCTTCCGGGGCATATCATCCCAGAAATGGGCAACCTCCCTCATTGCCGCGGTAGGGGTATCCCTTCTCTCCTACCTCATTTTCGATACTTGGCTGATGGCCCAGCTTCCCAAGGGGTTCCTGCGTTTCTAGGGAGATTGCCTTTGGAATTTTGGAATAACATCGCTTTCGGTTTCGGGGTGAGCTTTCAGCCGGTCAATCTCTTTTTGTGTTTCCTCGGAGTCTTGATCGGAACGCTGGTAGGGGTGCTTCCGGGAGTTGGCCCCGTGGCCGCCATGTCCCTCTTGCTTCCGACTACTTTCCACATCCCCCCGGTATCTGCCGTCATCATGCTCGCGGGCATTTATTACGGGGCCCAGTACGGAGGTTCCACAACCTCCATCCTGGTGAACATTCCCGGAGAGGCCACCTCGGTGGTTACGTGCCTCGACGGTTACCAGATGGCCCGCCAAGGCCGGGCCGGGCCGGCCCTGGGAATTGCCGCCTTTGCGTCGTTCATCGCCGGCACGCTGGGGGTGGTGGGGGTCATGTTCTTCTCTCCTCCGCTGGCTAAGGTTGCCCTGGAATTCGGTTCCGCGGAATACTTCGGATTGATGTTTGTCGGTCTCTGTCTGCTCACCTATCTGGCGATGAAGTCCATGCTGAAAGCCTTGATTATGGCCGTGCTGGGCCTTTTCGTGGGAACCATCGGAATCGATACGGTCACCGG
>Ga0214473_10007163_pt1 | contig 13265 bp, 9 predicted proteins | sample RVTome_7_FD_203509 | JGI IMG/M metagenome (GOLD analysis project Ga0214473, IMG submission 203509) | Soil microbial communities from uranium-contaminated site in the Upper Colorado River Basin, Wyoming, United States - RVT98D197 | ecosystem: Environmental > Terrestrial > Soil > Contaminated >...
TCGCCCAGCGGCTGTACGAGGGCATCACGCTCCCCGGCGAGGCCAGTGTCGGCCTCATCACCTATATGCGGACCGACTCGGTGAACCTGGCCGAGGCAGCCCTGCGCGAGATCGCCGAGGTCGTGCGCACAGAGTTCGGCAAGGAGTACGGGCTCGCCGAGCCGCGCCGCTACCGGACGCGTTCGCGGAACGCGCAGGAGGCGCACGAGGCGATCCGCCCGACCTCGGTGCTCCGGCACCCGGCCCGGGTGGCCTCGGCCCTCGACCGCGACCAGCTGCGGCTCTACACGATGATCTGGCAGCGGACGGTCGCCAGCCAGATGGCCGAGGCGCGCTTCAACCAGGTCGGCGTCGACGTCGAGGGCTCGGTCGACGGGCTCACGTACGGCCTCCGCGCGACCGGTCAGTCGCTCCTGTTCGACGGGTTCATCCGCGTGTACACGGAAGGACGGGACGAGGGCCCCGACGAGGACGCCGAGGCCCGCCTGCCCGAGCTCACGGTGGACCAGCTCCTGCGCATGCTCGAGGTCCTGCCCGAGCAGCACTTCACCCAGCCGCCACCGCGGTTCTCGGAGGCCTCGCTCGTGAAGACGCTCGAGGAGCTCGGCATCGGCCGGCCTTCGACGTACGCCTCGATCATCTCGACGATCCAGGACCGGGGATACGTGCGCCTGCAGGACAAGCGCTTCTACCCCGAGGACGTTGCCGAGGTCGTCATCGACAAGCTCGTCGAGCACTTCCCCGAGATCGTGAACGTGAACTTCACCGCGAAGATGGAGGAGGAGCTCGACCTCATCGCCGAGGGCGACATCCCGCGCACCCGCGTGCTCGGCGACTTCTGGGCGCCGTTCAGCGAGGACCTCGAGCGGGCCGAGGAGAAGTTCGAGCGGTACGTCGAGGAGGTCGACGAGGACTGCCCTCGGTGCGTCGATGAGGGGCGCACGCCCCCCGGCCGGCTGCAGATCCGGCTCGGCCGGTACGGGCGGTTCATCGGGTGCTCCCGGTACGCGGCCGAGGACGGCGGCTGCAAGTACATCCGCAACCTGAACGGCGAGGAGCGTCCCGAGCCGGAGCTGCTCGATGAGACCTGCCCCGAGTGCGGCCGCCCGCTCGCCCGCAAGGTCGGCAGGTACGGTCCGTTCATCGGGTGCTCGGGCTACCCGGAATGCAGGTACATCAAGAAGGAGCCGCCGAAGTCCACCGGCCTCACGTGCCCGCAGTGCAACCAGGGTCAGATCGTCGAGAAGCGCACGCGGTTCGGCATCATGTACGGCTGCGAGCGCTACCCCGAGTGCGACTTCGCCGTGAACAACCCGCCCGTCGGCGACCACCCGTGTCCCGAGTGCGGCTCCCTCCTCGTGCGCCGGCCGAAGTCGTACCGTTGCTGGAACTGCGGCGCCGAGCTCGACGCGTCCTTCGAGGTCACGAAGCACGGCGATCCCGAGGCCGAGGCCGAGGCTCGCGCCGCGAAGTCCGCCGCCCGCGCGGCTCGCGCGGCCGTGAAGAAGAAGACGACGGTGGCAGCGAAGAAGACGGCGGCCAAGAAGAAGACGGCCAGCACCGGGAAGCGCTCCGCGACGAAGAAGGCCATCACGACGACCAGCGTGACCGAGCCGACCATCTCTGGGCCCGCGGCTGCGGAGGGGTAGTTGTCCACGATCGCCGACGAGATCGCAGCGCTCCGAGGCACCAAGCCCGCGACCTTCAAGGACCTCCTCACCCACCCCGCGTTCTCCAAGCTGCTCGCGGCGCAGACGGTGTCCTCGCTCGGCGACTGGGTGGGGTTCGTCGCGGTCGCGGCGATGGTGAACCGACTCGGCGGCAACGTCGGCGCGTACGCCGTCGCCGGCGTGATGGTCGCCCGCATGCTCCCCGCGATCCTGTTCGGACCGGTGGCGGGCGCCCTGGTCGACCGGATGGACCGCAAGCGGATGATGATGCTCGCGGACCTGTGCCGGGGCGCGCTCTACGCCACGATGCCCTTCCTCGGCAAGCTGTGGCTCATCTTCCTCGTGTCGTTCGTGATCGAGTGTTTCTCGCTGCTCTGGTCGCCATCGCGTGACGCCAGCCTGCCGAACCTCGTGCCGCGCCGCCAGCTCGCGAACGCGAACTCGCTCGGCCTCGTGACCACGTACGGCACGCTCCCGCTCGGCGGCCTCATCTTCGCGTTCCTCGCGGGGGGCTCGGACCTCGTTCCCTGGCTGAGTGACAACCAGGAGGCGCTCCCACTGCTGCTGGACGGCAGCACGTTCCTGTTCTCGGCGTTCATGCTCAGCCGGATCAAGTTCCCTCCGCCCGCGGCGCACAAGGTCGAACGGCTGGACATGTCGCGCGTCGGCAGGGACATCGTTGATGGCCTGCGGTTCCTGCGCGAGGACTCCCTCGCATCCGCGATGACGCTCGGCATCGTCGTTGCCTTCACGTCCGTCGGCGCGGTGCTCGCGATCGGCACGATCTTCGCGAAGGACACGCTCGCCGCCGGCAACACGGGCTGGGGGATCCTCGTCACCTCCTTCGGCGTCGGCATGGGGATCGGCATGGCGCTCTCGAACAAGGCGGTGGACTTCGTCGAGCGCGAGCACGTCTTCGTCTGGTCGTTGATCGCGGCGGCGGGGACGTTGTTCGTGCTCGCCGCGATGCCGAACATCCAGCTCGCCTCGATCGTGACCGTCGTGCTCGGCGTGCTCTGCGGGTCGGCGTGGGTGAGCGGCTACGTGCTGCTGCAGGAGAACGTCGAGGACGAGTTCCGCGGTCGGACCTTCGGGGCGCTCACCGTGCTCTCGCGGCTCGGGCTGTTCCTGTCGCTCGCCGCGTTCCCGGTCCTCGCGGGTATCGTTGGGCCTCGTGAGGTCCTCCTCGGTGATCAGCGCTTCGACCTGTCCGGTACCCGCGTCGCGCTCTGGGTCGCCGGCGCGATGGTGGTCGGGGCCACGCTCTTCACGCGGCGAGGGCTCTCGCGATTCCGGATCGGTCGTCCGCAACCCCTCGCCCTCGTGCCGAAGCTGAAGCGGGCGCCGTCGAACGGGGTCTTCGTCGCCTTCGAGGGCGTCGAGGGCGCCGGCAAGGGCACCCAGATCCGTCTGGCGAAGGAGTACCTCGAGTCGCAGCGCATCGACGTGCTCGTCACGCGCGAGCCGGGGGGCACGGTCGTGGGCGAGAAGCTCCGCGAGATGCTGCTCGACCACGAGACCGGCGTCGTCGAAGCCCGGACCGAGGCCTTGCTCTTCGCGGCGAGCCGCGCGCAGCACGTGACCTCGGTGATCCGTCCCGCGCTCGCCGAGGGCAAGGTCGTGATCTGCGACCGCTACATCGATTCGAGCCTCGCCTACCAGGGGTCGGCGCGCGGCGTCGGCGAGCAGGACGTCCTCACGCTCAACGTGTGGGCGACGCAGGGCCTGTTCCCCGACCTCACGATCCTGCTCCACCTCGAGCCCGAGGCCGGCCTCCTGCGCTCGCTCGAGGAGCCCGACCGGATCGAGATGGAGGGCGGCGAGTTCCACGCGAAGGTCGCCGACGCCTACCTGAAGATCGCCGAGGAGCACCCGGAGCGCTTCATCGTGATCGACGCCGACGACACGCCCGAGCGCGTCCACGAGCAGGTCGTTCAGGCGCTCGACCGTGTGCTGAAGGAGCGGGAGGAGAACGGCAACGGCGGCTGAGGTGCTCGACCGCGTGCCGGGGCAGGACCAGGCGATGGCCTTCCTGCGGCAGGCGGCGGCACGTCCGCACCACGCGTACCTCCTGGCCGGGCCCGAGGGGGGCGGCAAGTCGCTCGCCGCTCGGGCGTTCGCCGCGGCGGTCCTGTGTGCCGAGGGCGGATGCGGCACCTGCCGCTCGTGCCGTCTGGCGCTCGAGGACAAGCACCCGAACGAGTTCGTCGTCGAGCCCGAGGGCCGTGACATCCACGTCGAGACCGTGAAGCAGGAGATCTGGCATCCCGCGTACCGCACGGCACCCGAGCCCGGCCGGAAGGTGTTCGTGATCCGCGAGGCCGACCGCCTGAACCCCTCGGCCGCCGACGCGCTCCTGAAGGTGCTCGAGGAACCGCCGGCCGATGCGGTCTTCCTGCTGCTCTCGGCGCGCCCGCACGAGCTGCCCGAGACCGTGCTCTCGCGCTGCCACGTTGTCACGTTCGCGCCGCTGTCCGAATCCTTCGTCGTGCAGACGCTCACCGCCGAGGGCGCCGACGCCGAGCGTGCGGCCCTCGCGGCGCGGATGTCGGGCGGCAACCTCGGCCGGGCTCGGCGCCTCGCCGTGGACTCGGAGGGCCTCGCCTTCCGCGACGTGGCCCGGCGCGCGCTCGAGCGCTCGGCGGTCGGGCCGGCCGGCGCGCTCGAGGCCGCCGAGACCGTGCTCGTGGCCGCCGAGAAGTACCGCAAGGGGCTCACCGAGTCGCTGAAGGAGGAGCTCGAGCCCTTCCTCGACGAGCGGGGTCGCCCGGAGGAGGCGTACCGCGGCGCCGTCCGCCGGCTCGAGGAGCGGCACAAGCGCCGCGTTCGCCGCGCAGAGCGCGACTACGTCGACTGGGTGCTGCTCGCGGCCTCGGCGCTCGTGCGCGACCGTGTCGTCGCGGCGGTCGGTGGCGGTGCCGAGCTGCTCATGAACCCGGACCTCGCGCCGGCGGACGAGCCGGTCCGGGTCTCGGCCGGCAGGCTCGCCGCGACCGAGGAGGCTCGCGCCGCGCTCGCCGAGGAGCTGAACCTCAACGTCCGGCTCGTGCTCGAGCGAGCGTTCCTACGGCTCGGCCCCGCGTAGCGCCGGCGCCCCGTGGCACCGGCGCCCGAACCACCCCGACGGAAGTGGTGCTGGCATCACTGACGAGGGAGACCCGACGTGGCAGGCTTCCACGTGGAGGTTCAGGACATGCCCGTGCGAGTCCTCATCGTTGACGACCAAGAACCGTTCCGGATGGCGGCCCGGATGGTCGTCGAAGCGACCGACGGTTTCGAGGTGGTCGGCGAGGCCGAGACCGGCGAGGACTCCGTCGCCATGGCCCGTGAGCTCGCCCCCGACCTCGTCCTCATGGACGTGAACCTTCCCGGCATCAACGGGCTCGACGCGACGCGACAGATCCTCGCCGAGGGCAAGGACTCGGTCGTCGTGCTCCTGCTCTCGACCTACGAGGAAGAGGAGTACGCCCCTCGTGCCGCCGAGTGCGGAGCCGCCGCGTACGTCCCGAAGGCCGTCTTCGGCCCCGATCGCCTCGAGCAGGCGTGGGCCGCCGCGGCGCCCTCGGCCTGAACCGAGGACAGGCTGCGCTTCAGACGACGGGCACGCGCCCTCGCACGACTGTCCCTCGGCCCGGTGTGCTTTGGATCTGGAGGGCGCCACCGATCGCCTCGACGCGGTCCGCCATCCCCTGGAGGCCGGTGCCGGCGTTCGTCGCCGAGGGGTCGAACCCGGCGCCGTCGTCCGTGACCTCGAAGGTCAACATGCCGTCGCGCTCGCTGAGCCGGATCTGCACGTGCTCGGCGCTCGCGTACTTCGTGACGTTCTGGAGCGCCTCGAGGCAGCAGAAGTAGACGGCCGCCTCCACGTCATGGTCGTAGCGTCCGACGCCGTCCGGGGAGACCTCGACCGGAACGGGAACCTTGCGCGCCTGCGCGCGGAGCGCCGACGCGAGACCCTCGTCGGCCAGCAGCGGCGGGTAGATGCCGCGCGCCAGGTCGCGGAGGTCCTCGAGGGCCCGCTGCGTCTCGCTCTGGAGCTGCGCGATGAGGTCGCGCGTCTTCACGGGGTCCCGCTCGACCATCGCCTCGGTCAGTTTCAGCTTCACGGCAAGTGCGACGAGCTGCTGCTGAGCGCCGTCGTGGATGTTGCGCTCGATGCGGCGGCGCTCCTGGTCCTGGGCCTCGACGAGGCGGCGCCGGGACGCGCGGACCTCCTCGATGAGCCGGACGTTGCGGAGCACCAGGCCGGCCTGCGACGCGAGATCGCGGATCAGCCGCTCCTTCGACGGGTTCATCGGATCGTTCGCCGGCATCGTGACGGTGATCGCGCCGAGGAGGTCACCCTGGTGGCGGACCTCGAACGCGTTCGGATCCACGTCCACGAGGGCGGTCATCGGCCGGGGCTCCTCGGGGCGGGCGTCTGCAGGCCAGCCCGCGGCGGGTCGCAGCTCGCGTCCGACGAGGAGCCAGATCGTCACGGTCTCGGCGCCGGTGCCGGCCGCGAGGATCGACGCCATCCGCGGCAGGATGTCGTCGGTCGAGTACGTCTCGGCCATCCGCTCGGAGAACTCGGTGAGGACCTCGTACGGTGTCGCTCGTCCGCCGTAGACGATCCGGTCGGCGATGCGACGCGCGATCCGCCGCAGCGGCGCGAAGAGGAGGCCGAGCGCGACCCCGGTGATGAGCGTCAGTCCCGGTCGCTCGGAGATCCCACCCACGAACAGGCCACCGACCAGGAGGACGACGAACAGCAGCACCGCCGTCACGAACGCAACGACGATCGCCGCCACGACGGTCTTCTTGATCACGACATCCAGGTCCCACAGCCGGTACCGCAGCACGGCCACGCCGACGGCGAGCGGCACCCCGATCCCGAGGCAGACGAAGAACGCGAAGAACGCGATGTCGTTGAGGGGGCGGCTCTCGTCGGCTCCCATCCCGATCCCCGAGACGATCGCGAGCAGCAACATCACGCCGCCCAGCGCGGCCACGTAGGCGAGCCACCGGACCTGTTGCCGCTCCTCGCCCTGTGAACGGCGGAAGCGCAGCACGAGCGCGACGATCGAGGCCACCGCGACCCCGAGGAGCCCGAGGCCGCCGACCCAGATCAGCACGTGCGCGAACGTGTCGAGCGAGCGGATCCCGGTCGGGTTCGAGACGGTGACCCCCTTGGTGATGTCCAGGATCCCGGGGTTCAGGGTCGCGCCCAAGGTCAGCGTCAGGGACGCGACCACCGTCGCGGCCGGCACGTGGCGCCACCGTGGCGACGGGGTCTCCCCGTCGGGGAACAGCGTGAGCAGGACGGGGATCGGGGCGACCATCAAGATCGCCACCCAGTTCGTGAGCCATCCGGCAGCGAGCCGGAAGGGTACCGCCCCCGGGTTCGTGAGGTAGCCGTACGTCGCGTACTCGTCGGAGATGGCGGCGAGCACGAACCCGAGGCCGATCGCGATCATCAGCCAGCCGATCGGGTTCCGCGGGTTCCTCGAGGCGACGATCGCGCCGACCGTGGTGTAGCCCAGCATCATCACGATCGCAACGGAGATGAAGAGAGGGTCCTGACGGAAGGTGCCGTTCAGGGCCGTGAGGAACAGCGTGACGCCGAGCAGCGCGATCCCGCCCGCCCACAAGAGCCACGGAACCCGCGACGCACGGCGTTCGCTCACGAAGACGCCACCACCTCACGGGTCACTGCCATCTTCCCGGTCACCGTGGTCCCCGCGCTCGGCGCGCTGTCGACATCGAGCGTCCCGCCGATCGCGTGCAGTCGGTCGGCCATCCCCTGCAGGCCGGTCCCGTAGCCGGGCTCGGCGGGATCGAACCCGAGCGAACCCCCCGCCAGCAGCCGAGCGGCCGGGCGGTCACGGAACCCCGTCCAGCGGGTGCGTTGGAACGCTTCCGGTCACCGTCGTCCCGATCCCTGGGGTGCTCTGGACCACAACGGTGCCGCCGATCGCCGCCAGGCGGTCCTGCATCCCCTGCAGTCCCGTGCCGGGGTGACCCGCCGACGTATCGAACCCAATCCCGTCGTCCGTCACCTCGAACACGAGGTCGCCGTTCGCGCGCCCGAGCCGAACCCGGACCGCGCGCGCGTTCGCGTACTTGCCGACATTCTGCAGGGCCTCGAGGCAGCAGAAGTAGACGGCGGCCTCGATCTCCGGCGCGTAGCGCCCGAGGCCGTTCGGCTCGAGGCTCACCGGGATGGTGCCCTTGCGCGCCTGGGCTTCGATCGCCACCGCGAGCCCTCTGTCGGCGAGGAGCGGCGGGTAGATGCCTCGCGCCAGGTCGCGGAGGGTGTCCAATGCCTCCGTCGCGTCGGCCCTCAGCTCGCCGAGCAGGGTCGTGAGCTTCTCGGGATCGCGCTCGACGAGGCGCTCCGCGAGCCCGAGCTTCACGGAGAGCGCCACGAGCTGCTGCTGCGCGCCGTCGTGGATGTCCCGCTCGAGCTTGCGGGCCCGCTCGTCCTGGGCCGTCACGATGCGGTGCCGCGACTCCTGGAGCTCCTCGATCAGCCGGACGTTGCGAAGCACGAGACCCGCCTGCGACGCGAGGTCCGTCACGAGCTGCTCTCCGGTCTTCGAGAGCGGCTCCGCGGCAGGCATCGCGACCGTGAGGGCGCCGAGGAGCTCCCCCCGGTGCCGGACCGGGAACGTCCGGAGGCCGGAGATCTCGAGGAGCGCGTCGCCATGGGAGGCGATCGACTCCACCCATGGTGCCGTGCCCGGCGACGCGGCCACGGGACGGAACTCACCCCCCACGTGGAGCCAGACACGCGCGACATCGGCGCCGGTCGAGGCCCGCACGATCTCGGCCATCCGCGGCAGCACATCGTCGGTGGCGTAGGTCTCGCCGAGGCGTTCGGAGAACTCGGCCATCGCTTCGTAGGGCGTGGCCCGCTTGCCGAAGACGAGGCGCCGAGCGAGCCGTTTGGCCGGCCGGAGCGCGAGGATGAGAGCGAGTAGGAGCACCGAGGCGGCCGTCGCGAGGCGGGCGACCAGCTCGTTGCCGCCACCCTCGCCCCCCGCGTCCGAGGTACCCACGAGCGCAAGCGGCGAGAGCAGGAGGCTCACGAGGCCGATGAGGAGCACGAAGAGCGCAACGAGGAGCCCGTAGACCACGGTCTTCTTGACGACGACGCCAACGTCGTACAGGCCATACGTCAGCACCGCCGCGGCGGTGGCGACCGGTATGCCGATCAAGATCCCGAACCCGTCCACCAGGACTGCGAGGATCCATCCGAACCAACCCCAGTTCGCCCCCTGCGAGGCCACGGCGATCCCCACCGCGGTCAAGGAGGCCGCCCCCATCGCTGCGATCATCACGACGAGGAGCCGGAGCGGCTGCCGGTCGTCGGCGCTCGCCGAACGGAACCGGCGGATCAGGGCGAGCTCGCCGCCGAACCCGACGACGAACGCGACGGCCAACCCGATCCCGGTGAACAGGTCGATCCCGGGGAGCCGGGCGACCACGTCCGGCGGCGTGAGCCCGAGGGTCCCCGAGTGTCCTTCGACCGTGCCCAACACGCCGACGACCGTGAACGCGCCACCGACGGCCGCCGCAGCGACCGCGAGACGCCACGGCCGCGACGGGAGGCGTCCGTCCGGGAACAGCACCAGGAACGTGGGCAACGCCCAGGGAAGGACCGTGAAGGGGCCGAGGACGCCGATCCAGGCGGCGACCGCAGCCCCGGGCAACGTCCCCGTGCCGGGTCGCCCCCCGAGCCCGGACTGCGCGTATCCGAGCCCGAGCGCCGTCAGGGAGAGCGAGAGCGCGACGAGACCGAAGAGCCACCCGATCGGGTTGTCCGGCCGTCGCCGCGCGACGAGCGCGCCCAGGCTCGAGTAGAGCACGATCGGAAGGCCGATCAGCAAGCTGGGGACGCCGTTCGCGGCGCCCTCGGCGAGCGCGAGGGCGATCCCGGTCAGCCAGCCACCCATCGTTCCGAGCCACAGGCCGTGGGCGAGCCGGCGCGCGGTGCGCTCGGTCACGGTCGGGACCTTCCGGGAGCCGGTGCCATGCTGGGCATCCTGACACCCACGGGCGGCACGGTCCAAGGGGGGAGACCAGCGGTTCCGATCGGGTGAACCTCACCGCCGCGTGGGTGCTGGCATCCCTCGCCCTTCGTGGTGGGGGCCGGCTCGAACGGGGCGACGTCCCGTCCTACGGTTGGGACTGTGGGAAGCCAAGGAGGCTCGAGATGAAGAAGATCCTCGTCGGAACCGACACGTCGGCGTCCGCGGACATGGCCGTCGAGGCGGCGGCCGAGATCGCTCGCCTCGCCGACGCCGAGCTGCTCGTGCTCCACGTCCGGCCCGCTTCGGCGGTCCACGACGCGGCCGATCCGAGGAAGTCCCCCGACCCCGACGGATACCTCGCGACGATGACGAAGCGCTTCCCGTCGCTCCGTGTCCGCAGCTGGAGCGAGCCCGGAGAGCCGGCCGAGCGCCTCCTGGAGGTCGCCGAGGCCGAGCGTGTCGACACGATCGTCGTGGGGACCAAGGGGGTCCGCGGCTCCCGCTGGCGGGTCCGCGACAGCGTGCCGACGATGGTCGTGCGACATGCGCCGTGCTCCGTGTTCATCGTGGACACGCGCGCGGCGCAGTGAGCTCAGGGGTGCTCGCGCTCGCGGAGGAACGCGAGGACCGCCATGACGCGGCGGTGCACCTCGGTCTCCTCGGAGAGCGCGAGCTTGTGGAACAGGGAGTTGATGTGCTTCTCGACCGCGCGCTCGGTGAGGAACAGCGACTTCGCGATCGCGGCGTTGTTCTTGCCCTGCGCCATGTGCTCCAGCACCTCGCGCTCGCGGTCGGTCAGCCGGGCGAGCGGCGAGTGCGCCATCCGGTCCTTCGCGGAGACGAGCGCCTCGACCACCTTGGGGTCCAGGACCGAGCCGCCGCTCGCGACCTCCTTCAGGGCGCGGACGAGCTCGGTCACGTCGGCCACCCGCTCCTTCAGCAGGTACCCGAGCCCGGCGGCCCCGTCCTTCAGCAGGTCGTAGGCGTACTCCTCCTCCGCGAACTGCGAGAGGACCACGACGCCGATCTCGGGGTGCTCACCGCGGATCTTCCGCGCGGCGTCGATGCCCTCGGTCGTGTTCGTCGGCGGCATCCGGATGTCGGTCAGCACGGCCTCAGGGCGCAGCTCGTCGACGGCGATGAGCAGCTCCTCCAGGTCCGTCGCGGTGCCGACGAGGTCGACCTCGTCCGAGGTCATCAGCAGGGCGGCCGTTCCCTCGCGGACGAGGTAGTTGTCCTCGGCGAATACGACACGGACCACGGCGGCATGCTACACACACGAACGGTGGGGGAGTCGAGGTGACGATCAGGGTCGTCCTGGGGGAAGACAACGTCCTCGTGCGTGAGGGCGTCCGCGCGCTCCTGGATTCCTACGACGACATGGAGGTCGTCGGCGTGGCGGCCGACGCGCCCACGCTGCTCTCGACCGCCGCCGAGCACGCCCCCGACGTCGTCGTGACGGACATCAAGATGCCGCCGAACTTCCAGCTCGAGGGGATCGACTGCGCCCACACGATCCGCGCCTCCCAGCCCGGGACCGGCGTGGTCGTCCTGTCGGCCCACGACGACGAGGCGTACGCGATCGCGCTCCTCGGCAAGGGGCAGAGCGGCTTGGCGTACCTGCTGAAGGATCGCATCGCGCAGGGGGACGAGCTCGTGCGCGCGATCCGAGAGGTGGCCGCCGGGGGCAGCGCGGTCGACCCGACGATCGCCGAGCGCCTCGCGGGGCGCCGCGAGACCGCCGAGGGCGACCGCGAGATCCTCGACATGATGTCCCAGGGTCTCGGCTACGAGGCGATGGCCGAGCGCCTGGGCACGACACAGGAGGCCGTCGATCGACGTGTCACCGAGCTCTTCCGTCGCATGGCGACCGAGGCCGAGGGCGGCTCGACCGCCGCGGTCGACGGGCTGAAACGCCTCCACGCGGCGGTGGTGCAGAAGGAGACGACCGCTTCGTCGCTCCGCTCGTACGTCCCCTCCCAGGTCGCCGACCACCTCGCGACGGGTGAGATGGCCCAGCAGGAGCTCGAGGTCACCGTCCTGTTCAGCGACATCCGGGGGTTCTCGACGATCGCCGAGCGCCTGTCGGCACGCCAGATCGCCGAGATCGTGGGCCGGCACCTCGGGGCGATGGCCGAGATCGTAGTCGAGCACGGCGGCACGATCGACAAGTTCCAGGGCGACGCCGTGATGGCGATCTTCGGGGCCCCCGACCCGCTGCCGGATCACGCCGAGCGCGCCTTGCGGTGCGCGATCGCGATGCAGGCTCGCCAGGCCGACCTGAACGCCGAGGGCTGGGGCGCCGACCAGCTCGAACGCCTCCACGTGGGGATCGGCCTGAACACCGGCCTCGTCATCGCCGGCGCCGTCGGTGGTGGCGGGCGCCTCGAGTACACGGTGATCGGCGATGCGGTGAACATCGCCCAGCGCCTGCAGTCGGAGGCGGGGGGCGGTGAGATCGTCGCCAGCGCGTCGACGGTCGCCGCGGCGCCGGGCGTGCCGGCGGAGCCCATCGGTGCCCGCAGCGTGAAGGGACGCGAGGAGCCGGTCGAGGCCTATCGTGTGCTCACGTGACGAGCCGAGCGGGATGATCGAGCGGTGAGCGATCGGACGAAGAAGCGATCGGTCTTCCGGCGTGTCGAGCGCTGGATGGTCGGCCTCGCGATGGGCGTGATGGCGTACGTGCTCGAGAAGGCGGTGCTGCGCTCGATCCGCAAGGGCAGGACCGAGCCGAAGGCGGTCGCGCAGCCGCCGACGGGGACCATCAAGGGTAAGGAGATCAAGGGGCCACTCGGCGGCTGAGGCGCGCTACGCCTTGCGCCGCAGGATGTCCCAGAGCAGCCCGAGGGTGAGCAGCCCTCCGACGACCCCGAAGGTCACCGGCACCCACGGCTCAACCCTCGTGGACAGGCCCGTGAGGCCGCTCGCGAGCACCGCCGCGCCCGCGATCAGGCCCAGAGCGAGCCGGCGCCCGGCACGCCGGATGGTGTCCTCGAGCTTCGCGGCACGGAAGTTGACCTCGAGCTTCTGGCCGGGGCGCGCGCCGATGAGTCGCTCGACGGCCTCGACCACGCGGAGGAACCGAACCTTCAGCCGCTGCGACTGGTAGAAGAGCGCCTTCGGGTCCAGCTTCGCTCCCATCCCCATCAGCACGCTCCGCATGAGGAACCTGCCGGCGACGTCGAACGGGTCGAGCTCGGGATCCAGCTGCGCGGCGGCGAGCTGCATCTGCGCGAGGGCCTTCGCCGTGAGGGTGAGCGAGGCGGGCAGCGGCACGTTGTGGCGCAGCGAGATCTCGGTCATCTCCTGCAGCACCGGCCCGAGCTGGATGTCCTTCAGTGACGCGCCGTGGTACTTGGCCATCAGCTCGCCGATCTCGTCCGAGAACGCCTGCGTGTCCAGGTCGCTGCGGTCGATCGCGCCGGCGAGCATGAGGGTGACGTCCGTGAGGAAGCCGACGTCCTGCTGCCAGAACGCCATGAGCAGGAGCATCATGTGCTCCCGCATCTCGGGACCGACCTCGCCGATCATGCCGAGGTCCAGGAAGAAGATGCGCTCGCTCGACGGCTGCCACATCAGG
>Ga0214473_10007164_pt1 | contig 13265 bp, 11 predicted proteins | sample RVTome_7_FD_203509 | JGI IMG/M metagenome (GOLD analysis project Ga0214473, IMG submission 203509) | Soil microbial communities from uranium-contaminated site in the Upper Colorado River Basin, Wyoming, United States - RVT98D197 | ecosystem: Environmental > Terrestrial > Soil > Contaminated >...
GTCCGAAAGGGATACAGGTGCAACCTCAAGGTCATACGACCCTCATTGGTCATAGTAGTCAAGAATGAAGGTGAGAAGAATGCCTAAGATAATCGGAATAGACCTGGGAACGACGAACTCTGAAGCTGGATATCTGGAAGGCGGAACGCCGAAGATCATACCCAGCGCCGAGGGCAGCACGTATGGCGGGAAGATGTTCCCGTCCGTCATTGCCTTCACGAAGGATGGGCAGGTCCTTGTTGGCGAGCCCGCCAAACGCCAAGCGGTCCTGAACCCGGAACGCACGGTGATGCAGATCAAGAGGAAGATGGGGACGGACTACAAGGTCAACATCGAGGGCAAGACCTATACGCCCCAGGAAATCAGCGCACTGATTCTGAGGAAGATCAAGACGGACGCCGAATCATTCCTCGGCGAACCGGTGAAGCAAGTGGTCATCACCGTGCCTGCGTACTTCAACGACAACCAGCGTCAGGCGACGAAGGACGCGGGGAAGATAGCCGGATTGGAAGTCCTGAGACTGGTCAACGAGCCGACGGTGGCGGCACTCGCTTACGGCCTTGACAAGAAGGGCGAAGGTAAGATATGCGTGCTGGACCTCGGCGGCGGGACGTTCGATGTCACATTGATGGAGATGGGGGAGGGCGTCTTCGAGGTCGTATCCACGAGCGGGGACACTCAGCTCGGTGGAATGGACATGGACAACAGGCTCGTCGACTGGCTCGTGAAGGAGTTCGGCAAGAAGGAAAGCGTGGACCTGTCCAGCGACCGCCAAGCGATGCAGCGCCTCAGGGATGCGGCAGAGAAAGCCAAGATCGAGCTGTCAAGCACCCTGAACACGACTGTCAACCTGCCTTTCATAGCACAGAAGGACGGCAAGCCTGTGCACCTCGAAATGACACTCACGAGGGCGAAGCTTGAGGAGACCATCGAGCCGGTTCTGGCGAGATGCCGCGGCCCGATCGAGCAGGCGTTCAAGGATGCCAAGTGGAGCTACACCGACGTGAACCACATCATCCTCGTCGGCGGCCCGACGCGAATGCCAGTGGTCCGTGAACGTTTCGAGAGCATCATCGGCAGGAAGGCGGAGAGGGGGGTCGACCCGATGCAGTGCGTCGCACTCGGAGCAGGGATACAAGGTGCTGTCCTGAGTGGAGAGGTGAAGGACATCCTGCTGTTGGATGTAACCCCGCTGAGCCTAGGTGTAGAGACATTAGGCGGCGTGTTCACGAGGCTCATCGAGAGAAACACCACCATACCGACGCGAAAGAGCCAGGTGTTCACGACGGCGGCTGACGGGCAGACCACTGTCGAGGTTCACGTCCTCCAGGGCGAGAGACAGATGTCCAGCGACAACGTCTCCCTCGGCAAATTCCATCTGGTGGGCCTCCCGCCGGCCCCGAGAGGAATCCCGCAGATAGAGGTCACCTTCGACATCGACGCGAACGGGATCATCAACGTCTCCGCGAAAGACTTGGGCACCGGCAAGGAGCAGAAGATGATGATTACCGCCACGAAGCGCCTCGAGCAGACGGAAATAGACCGCATGGTCAAGGACGCGGACAAGTTCGAGGAGGAAGACAGGAGGAGGAAGGAAGCGGCCGAGATCAGGAACCAGGCCGACCAGACAGTCTACGCGACGGAGAAGATGCTCAAGGAGATGTCAGACCAGATCAGCGAGGCGACGAAGAAAGCCGTCCAAGAGAAGGTGGACGACCTGAAGAAAGCCCTCGAGACCAGCGACACCGCGCAGATCAAGAAGAGCTTGGAGGCCCTGAACCAGGAAGCGCAGAAGATAGGCGTTGAGATATACCAGAAGGCGCAGTCGAGTCAGTCGACGCCGCCGCCCTCGGAGAGTCCAAAAGGGTCAAGGCCGGGCGACGACAACGTGGTCGATGCGGACTACAAGGAAGTGAAGGACGAGTAGGCGGGAAAACGGGTGCGCGGAGTGCATGGCGAAACGTGACTACTACGAGGTGCTGGGAGTTCCCCGCAAAGCCTCGAAGGAAGAGATAAAGAGCGCGTATCGCAAGGCCGCAAAGAAGTACCACCCCGACTTGAACAAAGACAATCCCCAGGCGGAGGAGAAGTTCAAGGAGCTCTCGGAGGCGTACGAAGTCTTGATGGACGACCAGAAGAAGCAGATGTACGACCAGTATGGCTTCACTGGCGTGCAGCAGCAGTGGGGTGGCGAGGGCTTCGACTGGTCTCGCTTCACTCACTTCGACGACATCGAGGACATCTTCGCCGACTTCTTCGGTGGCGGGGGCCTCGGTGGCGGCTTCGGAGGCGGCCTCTTTGATCAGTTGTTCCGAACGAGAGAAAGGGCGGGACCGGCAAGAGGCGCAGACCTGAGGTACGACCTTGAGATCACGTTGAAAGAGGCGCTGAGCGGCGTCAAGAAGACCATCAGGTTGCGGATGCGCGTCTCCTGCGACAAGTGCATCGGCACAGGGGCCGAGGGCGGGAAGATGATTACATGCCCCGAGTGCGGCGGGCGAGGTCAGACGAGCAGAACGCAGCGCAGGGGTTTCAGTCAGTTCGTCACCATAGCGACGTGCCAGAGATGTCGGGGTCGGGGACAGTGGCCGGAGAGGAAGTGCGCGGAATGTTCCGGGTTGGGCGAGAAGGAAGGAACGACAACACTCACGGTCAACATACCTGCGGGTTCGCACGATGGTCTCAGGCTCAGACTCCAGGGGAAAGGCGAGCCTGGGGGGAGGGGGGCGGCACCCGGCGACCTGTACCTCGTGGTTCATCTTGCCGAGGACGATGTTTTCGCCAGGGATGGAGAGGACGTTGTCGTGGAAGTCCCCGTGACGTACAGTCAAGCCGTTCTTGGTGCTGAGATAAGCGTTCCCACGCTCGAAGGTACGGCGATGCTTGCAATCCCTCCCGGCACTCAGAGTCACACGCTCTTCAAGCTGAAAGGCAAAGGCATGCCGGCCCTCGACGGGCAGGATAGAGGGGATCAGTACGTCCGCATCGTCGTGAAGACTCCGACGAAAATCTCGGCAGATGAGCGTCGTCTCATGGAGAGATTATCAGAGATAGAGGGCTCATCATCGACAAACTCCAAATCCAGATTCTTCGGCAGATCGAAGTGACCTATGGCGGGATGTTCGCGATGATCGAGAACGCTTTCACGAGGAAGTAGAGAGAGATAATAGCGACAATCGCTATTGCAACCACGAGAACATCCTTTAGGATTACCCGCCCAATCTCCCGCTCTGAGGCGCTACCTTTCACGTTTTCGTTCGTGATTGAACGCATCCTCCACCATATATCGCGTCTCTGGCATTTAACAATTGTTGTAAGCATATCGAAACGAAGAACGTCCAGCGACGGTAGCAATATCTAGAGAGACCGCGCTTCACTCTCCAAGGATGAAAAAGGTACTCGGACTGCTGACGGAGGACTTCCGCCTCTATCACGATCTCGTCGCGACACTCAAGGCGAGGGACATACCCTTCGTCAGCCTCTCCTTCTCCGAGCGCATACCCGCGAACGTCGGGGCGGTCCTCACGTCCTCATCGGAGTCGCCGAGGATTCGCTTCCCCCACAAGGCGGAGTGCGGTGACATCGAGGAAGCGGTCGTGAAAGCCCTTCAGATGCTCAAAGGGAAGACTGGATGGAAAGAGGTCCTCATAGGAATCGATCCAGGCAGCAAGCCAGGCTTTGCGGTCCTGGGTGATGGTGAAGTCTTGGACGCGAGGAACGTCGATTCTCCGGAAGCAGTTGCACCAGCTGTGGTGACGGCTATGAGCAGCTTCCCCGGTGAGTTCTACCGGATTAGGATAGGACACGGCGACGCGACGAACAGGAATCGCGTCATCAATGCTCTCTCCGACAAGGACTTGGCGGTGGAGATAGTTGATGAAAAGGGCACCACGAGACGGACAGAGCACCCAGATGCTGACGCGGCGATTCACATAGCAATGACGCCTGGAGTGAGAGCCGCCAGGCACTATGAAATCAAGCCGACGAAGGGCGAGGTTAGGGAGATACAGAGGCGCAGTCGCCTGACGAGCGTGGGGGAGATCACGATATCCCAGAACCTCGCGATAGCAGTGGCGAAGGGGGAGTTGTCTCTAGGAGAGGCGATCGAGGCTCAGCGCCGCAAGTGGAAGAGATGAGCGTTATCGAAGTCAGCTAAAGGAATGATAATACTCATATAGTTCGTGGGGCTTGAAATGCAACCGTGACCGAAAAGGTCGTTCTCAAGGTTGCGGAGGCGCCGCAGTCCGATGTCGGGCTGGGAAGGGCGCGAGTTGACACCAAGACGAGGATGGCTCTGGGTCTTGATGTCGGGGAGATCGTGGAAGTCGTCGGCAAGAAGAGCACTGCCGCCAAGATATTCAGGGTGATGCAAGAGGATGAGGGGAAGAGCATCATCCGAATAGACGGTCTCGTGAGGCGGAACGTAGGCTGTTCGATTGGGGACAGGGTCGAGGTTCGCAAGGCCGAGGTTCTGACGGCTGAGCGCGTCACGATCGCACCCATAATATCCGAGGGCCACAGGATCTCCTTCGGCCAGGGGATAGAGAACTTCGCGAAAAGAGGTCTCCTGAAGCGGCCACTCATGAAGGGAGATGTGGTGATTGTCCCCGGCATAGCCCTCATGGGCGGCGCCTTGCCGTTCATGGTCGTCAAGACGAATCCCAAGGGCGTCGTCCAGATTCACGACGACACGATCATCGAGATGAAGGAGGAGCCGGTCCGCGAGGGCGAGGTCCTCACTTCCGCCATCACCTACGAAGACATTGGCGGGCTGAAGGAGGAGTTGCTCAAGGTACGAGAAATGATCGAGTTGCCGCTGAAGCACGCGGAACTGTTCGAGCGGCTTGGCATCGACCCGCCAAAGGGAGTCCTGCTGTATGGCCCGCCAGGAACCGGGAAGACGCTCATCGCCAAGGCGGTGGCGAACGAGGCGGGTGCGAACTTCTACTCGATACAGGGCCCTGAGATTATGAGCAAGTACTACGGTCAGAGCGAGGAGAGGCTCAGGGAGAAGTTCGAGGAGGCTCAGAAGAACTCGCCGAGCGTCCTGTTCATCGATGAGCTTGACAGCATCGCCCCGAGGCGAGAGGAGGTCACAGGAGAGGTCGAACGGAGGGTCGTCGCACAGTTGCTGACCCTGATGGACGGCCTCACGGGGCGGGGCCAGGTCATCGTCATCGCGGCCACGAACCGGGAGGAGGCAATCGATCCGGCACTGAGGCGCGGCGGGAGGTTCGACAGGGAGATAGAGATTGGAGTCCCGGACCGCGAAGGTCGCAAGGAGATACTGCAGATTCACACGAGGGGCATGCCGATCGAGGGTGCCGAGGAAGAGAGGGAGGCCCTCCTGACGGAGCTGGCGAATGTGACCCACGGCTTCGTCGGGGCAGACCTCGCGGCCCTGGCCAGAGAGGCGGCGATGAGAACCTTGAGGCGCTACCTGCCTGAGATCGATCTGGAGAAACCGATCCCATCGGAGGTCCTCGAGAAAATGCGAGTCACGGCCGCAGACTTCAGAGACGCGCTGAAGGAGGTGGAGCCGAGCGCGATGAGAGAGGTGCTCGTGGAGATTCCGCGGGTGACCTGGAACGATGTGGGCGGTCTGGAGGACCTGAAGTCGAAGCTCAGGGAGGCGGTCGAGATGCCTCTGAAGGATCCGGAGGCTTTCAAGCGGATGGGAATCACGCCTCCGCGGGGCATACTCCTTTTCGGCCCGCCCGGAACGGGCAAGACGCTCCTGGCCAAGGCGGTGGCGACTGAGTCCGAGGCGAACTTCATCAGCATCAAGGGCCCGGAAGTGATGAGCAAGTGGGTGGGAGAGAGCGAGAAGGCGGTCAGGATGATCTTCAAGAAGGCGAGGCAAGTGGCGCCGTGCATCATCTTCCTCGACGAGATCGACGCCATAGCGCACCGCCGCGGCGGTGACGGGGACTCGGGCGTGACCGAGAGGGTCGTGAACCAGCTCCTCACGTCAATGGATGGCATGGAGACGCGCGAAGGCGTACTGGTCGTCGCCGCCACAAACAGGCCGGACATGATCGACACGGCTCTGTTGAGGGCGGGGCGGTTCGACAAGCTCCTCTACGTGCCCGTCCCGGACGAAAAGGCACGCCTCGAGATACTCAAGGTACACACGAGCACCATGCCGCTCGAGGAGGACGTGTCGATCGTCGAGATTGCGAAGGAGATAGAGGGCTATACCGGCGCTGACATCGAAGGCCTCTGCAGGGAGGCGGCCATGACCGCGCTCAGGGAGAGCAAGAAGGCGAAGAGGGTTTCGATGAGGCATTTCGAGGAAGCCAGGAAAGTGGTCCACGCCTCGATGGACGCGGAAACCGCCAGGTTCTACGAGAGGATGGGCCAGGAGCTTGAGAAGGGGATATCCAAGAAGCAGCGCGAAGAAATCAGCATGGGTATCTACAGGTAAGCCCGCCGGAAAGCCATCGCAGAGCTAAAATACGTCCGGTGCGTTACTGGCTCAAGAAGAAGCCAGGAGGCGATGGGATGAAGAAGTTTGTCACCGAGCTGCGCGGAAAGACCGTCATGACTCAGGACGGGCAGATACTAGGCATGATTGAGAACTTCATGGTCAACACGAGGTCCGGAAAGATCCAGGACGTGCTGGTCATTCCAGCCGAAGAGGTCGAGACGAAGCTCTATAAGTGCGACGCGCAGGGCCGCATAGTCCTGCCCTTCACCGGCATGAAGTCGGTCAAGGACGTCGTGGTTATGAACGTCAAGCCAGAGTGATTTCCCGGCCAGCTCTCAGATTGGCTCGCCCCTAGAATCGGGGCGCGTGTCTCACAAATGATATATCCCTGAGGCCATACGGGGACAGAGGGGGACGCATGGTTCAGGAAGAATTTACCCTCGGTCTCGTGTTCCTAGTCGTCGGAGTGATAATGCTCATTGTCGAGGCAGCTTCGCCAGGCTTCTTCATGGCGGTGCCGGCGACGGTTCTAATTGTTCTCGGCCTGCTGGGAATGTTCGTTCAAGGATTCCTATACTCCATCTGGAGCCCGGTGCTAGCGATCCTCCTTGGGGTGCCAACCACCCTCTTCACGATGTGGTTCTATTCAAGGTTCTCCCCGCCGTCGCCGCCAACGACCACGGTCGGCGAGAGCCTCATAAGCCGCCAGGGCCTGGTCACGGTTGCTGTGAGGCCGCATTCGCTCAAGGGCAAGGTGAGGATAGGGAACGAGAGCTGGAGCGCGACGTCCGTTGAGGTGATTCCGGAAGGGGAGCGGGTGCTTGTGATCGGGAGCGAGGGAGTCCATGTCATCGTCCGGCGGCTGACACCTCCGGGCTCGGTGAAGCCCGGAGGGCCGTCGTAGGGTCAATCTGTGGGGCAGGGAAAATGGCCGAAGAAGAAGTGAAGTCGGGGAAGTGTGCGCATGGAGTAAGCTTGGCCGTCGCGCTGGGGGTCGTCGGTGTGCTGCCCTTGGACTTGTTCAACTTGGCGGCGGAGGTAGATGTAGGGATCGTGATCGGTCTCTTCATACTGCTTCTGGTGGCGGTAATCATCATCCTAGCGAGTTCGATGAAGATCGTCCAGCCGTACCAGCAGGGTCTTCTCATCGTCCTGGGCAGCTACCGAAGGGTGCTCAATCCTGGAGTGAACTTCGTCCCGCCCATGATTTCTGAGGTGAGGCGGATCGACCTGAGGACTCAGGTCCTGGACGTTCCGAGGCAGGAAGTGATCACCAAGGACAACTCGCCGACAAACGTCGACGCCATTATCTTCATCAAAGTCATCGACCCGAAGAAGTCGTTCTTCGAGGTCACCGACTACCACATCGCCACGATAGCTTTGGCACAGACAACCCTGAGGTCGATCATCGGTGACATGGAGCTGGACGAGATCCTGTACAACCGTGAGAGGATCAACCTGAGGCTGAGGGACGTGCTCGACGAGGCCACCGACAAGTGGGGTGTGAGAGTCGACGCTGTCGAGATAAGGGAGGTCGACCCGGTCGGGCCTGTCAAGGCGGCGATGGAGGAGCAGACGGCGGCCGAGAGGCAGAGGAGGGCGGCGATTCTGCGCGCAGACGGCGAGAAGAGGGCCGCCATCCTTGTCGCTGAAGGTCAGAAGAGGTCCCGCATCCTGCAGGCAGAAGGTGTCAGGCAGTCGAAGATACTCGAATCGGACGGGCAGCGTCTCTCCACGATTCTCGAAGGGCAGGGCGAGGCTCAGAGGCTGCGCATTCTCGCTCTTGGCGCGGCGGGGCTGGACACAAAGGCACTGTCCGTGCTCAGCATGGACACCGTGAGGGACATGAGTCGTGGTCAGGCAACCAAGATAATCTTCCCGTTCGAGATCAGTAAGATGGTCGAGGGAATCGCCTCGTACCTTGGAGCCGCGGCGACGAAGCTGCCGGAAAGGGCTATCGAGGACATCCCATCTCTGGAGAAGGCCATCGGGAAGATAGACGACGTCCTTGGTCCCTTGCCGAAGGTTCAAGAAATCAGGGAAGAGATGAAGTTCATCAAGACAGCGATGAGAGAGGAGACTGGCGCAACCGGGGACACGATGCCCGAGGAAGTCAGGAAGCGGAAGACGGTCGAGGACATATTGAAGGAAGAGAAGGAGGAGGAAGGCTAGGGGCGCGCCGCAGTCGCAGGCGTGTGACCTCAGTTTCACCGAACCGCCAGTGGTGCTAAAGCCACTTGGCACCCTTCGCAATGGCCATGGAATGGACAGAAGAAATGCTGTACTGGCCTGTGGCGGGGCACTTCAAGTCCCGGGGGTACCGGGTGTATCGGGAGGCGTTGATAGCGAAGCGCTGGGTCGACCTGTTGGCGGTGGGGAGCGACATCGTGGCGGTGGAGCTCAAGGTCATGGACTGGCGGACGGCGCTCAAGCAAGCGATGTCCTACCAGCTCGGAGCACACTACGCGCTCGTCGCGATGCCCCTCGACCACGTTTTCCCCGCCATGAGGTCTCGGCAAGCGTTTGAAAGCGAAGGCGTCGGGTTGATGGCGGTCAGCACGACGGCCGGTGACGTCCGGATCCTCCTCGAGCCGCAAGCTTCGCCGAGGTTGATGCCCTTCGTCCTCGACGGCGTCCTTTCTGGAGAAAAAGGCAAGCTCGGACAACCCGTCAAGAGGAGAAGGGTGCCGGTGATAGAGATTCGCGGTTTCTCTTCGCCGTGACGCTTCAAGTCTCCTCGACTCGCTTGGAAGCTCAACAAGTTTATAATGGGAGTTGGGAATTCCGGCCCATGCCGGGGGTTCTTTTGTCATGGCAGATGATAGTTCTCAGACGAAGGTCTTGGCGCTGGTGAAGAAGGAGAAGGTCAACTTCGTCCAGATGCAGTTCATGGACCTGCTCGGGTTCGTGAAGACCGTGACGATACCGACGACGAAGTTGGAGAGCGCGCTCGAGAACGGCGTGGTGTTTGACGGGTCCTCCGTCACCGGCTACGCAGAGATCGAGGAAAGCGACATGCGAGTGCGCCCAGACCCGACGACATTCCGAATATTCCCCTGGACGTCAGGTGATCTCAAGACAGCGGGCATGGTCTGCAACGTCTACGACTCAAGCGGCAAGCGCTTCAATGGCGACCCCCGCTACGTCCTCGAGCAGACAATGAAGAAAGCAAAGGAACTGGGGTACGTCTGCTACACTGGCCCGGAGTACGAGTTCTTTCTGTTTAAGATGGATGGCGGTAAGCAGGTCACGAATGTCCCTTCCGATTCGGGCCGCTATTTCGAACAGTTGCCCATGGACAGCGGGGAGGCCGTGAGGAAGAAGACGATGCTCTACTTCAACGAGATGGGGTTCGAGGCTGAGGCGGGTCATCACGAGGTCGCACCTGGACAGCACGAGATCGACCTGCACTACACAGACGCGCTGTCTTCAGCGGACCGCGTCCTGACGCTGAAGCATGCGATTAAGACAGTCGCGCTCGAGCTTGGGCTGCATGCGAGCTTCATGCCCAAACCGATCCATGGCGTCAACGGGAGCGGCATGCATGTTCACCAGAGCCTCATGACCCCTGCCGGTGAGAACATATTCTTCGAGCCAACCGCCAAGTGGGAGCTCAGCGACCAGTGCATGTGGTACATCGGTGGGCTGCTCACCTTTGCGAGGGAGAACTGCGCAGTGCTCGCCTCCTGGGTCAACAGCTACAAACGGCTTGTGCCCGGTTTCGAGGCGCCTGTCTACATCAGCTGGGCGAACAAGAACAGGTCCGCGCTCATTCGCGTTCCTGCTGGTCGAGGCCAGAGCACTCGCCTAGAGGTCAGGAACCCAGACCCGGGCGGGAACCCGTACCTGCAGTATGCCGTGATGCTCGCTGCAGGGCTGAAGGGAATGCAGAAGAAGATCGAGCCGCCAAGCCCCATTGAGACCAACATCTACGCTCTCGGGGCGATTGAGAGGAAGAAGATGGGCATCGGCAGCCTGCCGACAGACCTCGACGAGGCGCTCGACGAGTTCGAGAAGTCCGATCTGATGCGGGAGACGCTGGGCGCGCATGTGTGGACAAACTATCTCTACCTGAAGAGGGCGGAGTGCGAGGAGTACAGGACCCAGGTAACTGACTGGGAATTGAGAAAGTACCTGCCGGTCCTCTAGCCTCAGTACATCTCTATCTTGCCGCTGGCCATGTCCTTCAGCCGCTGCACCCTCTTCTCGATTGGCGGGTGGGTCGAGAACAGACTGAAGAACGAGCTCCCCCTGAACGGGTTCACGATGAAGAGCGAAGAGGAAGCCGGGTTGCCCTGCGTGATCGGCCTCTTCTTGTTCGCAGCTTCGAGCTTCTGAAGGGCAGCCGCGAGGTCAAGTGGCTTGCCGATCGTCTTCGCACCGACGAAGTCCGCCTTGTACTCCCTGCTGCGGGAAATCCCCAGCTGGACCAACATGGCGGCGATCGGGGCGGTGATGGCGACGAAGATGAGTATCAGGAAATCGCCGTTGCCCTGCCTCCGTCTTCCGCCACCCAGGAAGGAATTCCAAACGAATATCCTGGCCATGAATGCAATCGCTCCCCCCACCGTGGCGGCGACGCTCATGACGAGTATGTCCCTGTCCTTGACGTGAGCCATCTCGTGCGCAATGACTCCAGTGAGCTCGTTGTCGGTCAGGGTGTCCAGGATGCCCTCAGTCACGGCGACCACGGCTGTCTTCGGATTCCTGCCGGTCGCGAACGCATTCGGGGTCTTCGAAGGGACGATTGCGACCTTCGGCATCGGAAGGCCGCTGAGACTGGAAACATATCTGACTATCCTGTAGAGGCGCGGCGACTCAGACTCGGTCACGATGCGTGCGTGATACGACCAGAGGACTATCTTGTGCGAGAAGGCATAGCTTATGAGGTTCATCAGCCCCGCCAAGAGGAGGAAGATGAGCGCGCCAAGAATCCAGTCGTTGAAGAAGTAGGCTCCGAGTGCCCAGCCTATGATCATGAAGATGCCCGCCAGAGCAACGAACATCGCGAGCATGCGAGCCCCGGGATGGCCTCTCTTGTAGGTTGGTTCCATGGCGTCTTCAATATACGATGGGGGTGAGATAAGACACTTTCGTTTTCGAGTAGTAAAGCCCAGGCAGTTTCAAGTCGCCAATGCTAGAGCGTCTGCAACTCGATCCCGACGGTCTCGATGATCCTGAAAGGTCCGGGCGGGAGGACCCCGGTGACCTCCTCGACGGGGACTTCGAAGACGCGCGCGAGGGGGCTCGTCACCTTCTCCTTGGATATGCTTCCGGGCTCCAGTACCGCGTAGCGGCGAGACCTGGCGGCGACCGCGCTGGTCGGGCCCGCCATGACCTTCCTGTGCCCCTCATGCTCGATCTCTCCGACGGCGACGCGCAATCGCAGGTCCTTGAAGTAGTTCCTCTTGCCGCGTATGACGAACGCCCCCTTGGCGATGTACTCCCCGCTCTCGGGCGTCTTGCTGACCTGTTCGGGCGTGACCCAGTATGCAGAGCCTGAGGCGAGTTGAGAGGACCATGCCTTGCTGTAGACCAGAGCGAACTCGCATGTCTCGCGGAGCGTCTGTTCTCCCGCCTTCGAACCCTCCTTCACGACGACGCTCGGAGCACCGTGAGTGTCGGCGTGCGCATACCTGTCTCCCTCCTTGAGATGTCTCCTCACCAAGCTCTCGTTCGACTTCGCGTCCCTCCCGCCAACGACTAGGAACCCCTCGGAAGAGATGAACCAACGATAGGTTTCAAACCAGAACTGTCTGGTCGGCTTGACCCTGGCCCTCACCAACGTTTTCTTTGCCTTCTTCACCGCCCGCTCCATCTCGGTCCTCGTCTCCGCGAGGGCGGCCTCGACCTTGGCGGATGTGTCCTGAGCGTTGCGTCTCTTCCCGTAGAGTAGATGAGTGTTGCCGTTCACATCCTTTCGGTAGTCTAGTTCAATCGAGTCGTCTTCCCCTATCATCACCGTCATCGTGTGGTTCTCGTGGTCGACCGATTGGACTCGCACGCCTTTGGGTTCCCCCCCTTCGCGCACGGTCTTCAGCAGTTCCTCGAACTCTTGGAAGTGCTCGAACAGGAACAAGGCGAGGAGCTGGCATCTTACCGCCTCGTCATTCAGCGCCTTGATGCTCTCTTCCTGCTGCTGGATCCTCCTCTGGTAGCGCCTGGCGACATCCTCCTGCGGTGCGATTTCTTTCTCCTCTTCCTTGGCCGGCGCCGACTCCAGATATCTCGAGAGGGCCTCGCTGAATGTGGAGCACTGAGTCCGTTCCTTGTCGGAGTAGACCCGCAGTTCGATCGGGACGGCATCAATTCCCTTCCCATCCTGGAGGACAACGGAGGGTCTGCGGTCCTCCATGACCGCCACGATGATGTTGTTCAGGGCAGTGAAGAGGCCATCCAGTTGTTCATCCAAGAGAACTGAGGCCTTGGACTTCTTGTCGACTCCCGCCAAAAGACAGAGTTCCTCCGCGTACAGCCCGCCGAGGTTGAACTCCGAGGCGAGCACCCTCGAGACCACTCCTTTCCCCGCCTTGAGCTTCGCATGGAACTCTTCTCTCTCGATGTCGAGAGGGTTCACGCCGGGTGGCGGGAAATCGTAGTCCTGCCCGGCTTTGATCTGCCTGTTCTTGAGCACCTGAGTGCGCTGGCAGACGACGGTCTTCCCGTCCTCGATCAGAATCAGGTTGCCCCCGGCAAACAGCTCCACGACGAGTTTGTGCTTCTTCTCGGTCTCCAGGTCGAAGACGACGACGCGGTCGAATCCTCTTTGAGAAATGGCGGCTATCGTTGCATTGGAAAGATACTTCCTCAGGGCCTGAGCGAACGGCGGTGGCGT
>Ga0214473_10007165_pt1 | contig 13264 bp, 8 predicted proteins | sample RVTome_7_FD_203509 | JGI IMG/M metagenome (GOLD analysis project Ga0214473, IMG submission 203509) | Soil microbial communities from uranium-contaminated site in the Upper Colorado River Basin, Wyoming, United States - RVT98D197 | ecosystem: Environmental > Terrestrial > Soil > Contaminated >...
CGCGGAGACGATCGGCCTCACGGACGCCACGACGGCGGAACTGCTGCGGGTCGACCAGACGGACCTGATCCCGGTCCGCGTGCCCTTCTCGGTCCGCAACACGACCTTCGACCGGCCCGTGGACCTCGCGATGCTCCGCCGGCCCGCGAACCGGTTGGCCCTCGGAAGCGGAGCGGACACCCTTTCGGTCGAGATCCAGCAGGATCAGTGGGTCCCGGGGGATGGACTCTACTTTCTCGAGGATATCGTCGAGGACTCGGCGATCCCCGGGCCGCCGGGTGGGGACGGGGGCGTGGTGCTCGGCGGCGACGGGCGCCCGCTGCGGCGGACGCGACGCGCCGTGACCTTCTCACGCGCGGTCCTGGGATGCGACGCCGTGCGCGAGTCCTGCAATCCGGTACTCCAGGGCACGCCCGGCGCCACGGGCTACGACCCCATGCGTTCAGGCGACCGCACCCGGTTCGCTTACTACACGGGCTTCACGGCGGCCACCGAGATCCAGTTCGACGTCAGCGCGGCCACGACCGGCGACGCGATCGGAACGCTGGTGGACTCCGCCCTGGCACAGATCCGCGTGGTGCCCAACCCGTTCGTGCTGTACTCGCTCTATCAGACGTCGGCGGAGGAACCCCGCATCGTGTTCACCCACGTTCCCCCGCAGGGCACGCTCCGGATCTACACGGTGGCGGGGCAGTTCGTGCAGCAGATCGCGTGGGAGGCGGCCGACCTCGAGGGCGACGGTGACCTGTTCTGGAACCTGCGGTCACGGGAGGGCGAGATCGTGACGGCGGGGTTGTACGTGTGGGCGCTCACCGCGCCGAGGGACCTTCGCTATCCAGCCAGCCCGCCGGTGACGGCACGGGGGAAGATCGTCATCGTACGATGAGGCGACGGGTCGGCGGGATGAGGCGGCCCCTCCGCCCGTCGCTCCCGTCGCTTATCATATCCCCATGCTTCCATCCCTCGATCCGATCCTCCGCCCCCGGTCGGTCGCCGTCGTCGGCGCCTCACGCCAGCCCAACACCATCGGCTGGCAGATCGTGGACAACCTGCTGCGCTATGGCTTCCAGGGCAGCGTCTACCCGATCAACCCCAAGGCCGAGTTCATCCACTCGATCCCCGCCTACCCGACGGTGTCGGCCGTGGGCCGACCGGTGGACCTGGCGATCATCACGGTACCGAAGGAACACGTACTGCCGGCGGTGCAGGATTGCGTCGCGGCCGGGGTCCGTGGCCTGGTGGTGATCTCCGCCGGCTTCAAGGAGGTGGGGGCCGCCGGGCTGGCGCGCGAGCGCGACCTGATCGAGGCGCTCAAAGGCACGGGCATCCGGCTGGTGGGACCGAACTGCATGGGCGTGCTGAACACCGCCGCGGACGTCCAGATGAACGCGACGTTCGCGTCCCGCATGCCGCCGCCGGGTCCGGTGGCGTTCATGAGCCAGTCCGGCGCGATGGGGCTGTCGGTGCTCGACTACGCGGCGAGCTACGGGATCGGGTTCTCGTCGTTCGTCTCGGCCGGCAACAAGGCAGACGTCAGCGGCAACGACCTGCTCGAGTACTGGGAGCACGATCCGAGCACGACGACCGTGCTCATGTATCTCGAGAACTTCGGCAATCCCGGCCGCTTCGTGGAGCTGGCCCGGCGCATCTCCCGCCGCAAGCCCATCTGCGTGGTGAAGTCGGGCCGCACCGGTGCCGGGCAGCGCGCCGCGGCCTCGCACACGGGCGCCCTGGCGGGCACCGAGCTCGCCACCGAAGCCGTGATGGCGCAGTCCGGCGTGATCCGGGCCCAGACGGTCGAGGAGCTGTTCGACCTCGCGATGGCGTTCTCGAACCAGCCGCTGCCGCAGGGGAACCGGGTGGCCATCGTCACGAACGCCGGCGGACCGGGCATCATCATCGCGGACACGTGCGAGGCCAACGGCCTCACCGTCACGGCCCTCGCTCCCGAGACCGAGCAGACCCTGCGGTCGCGGCTCCCCGAAGAGGCCAGCGTGCGCAATCCGGTGGACATGATCGCCACGGCGACGCCCGAGTCCTACGAGTTCGCCCTCGACTGCGTGCTCAACGATCCCAATGTGGATGCGGCGTTCGCGGCATTCGTCCCACCGCTCAACGTGCAGACCCGCGACGTCGCGGAAGCGATCGTGCGCGTGAACGCGCGGCACCCCGAGAAGCCGGTGCTCGCGGTCCTCATGGGGCGGGAGGGGCTGCCGGCCGGCCTCGAGCAGCTCCACGACGCCAGCGTGCCGGGATACATCTTTCCGGAGTCCGCAGCCCGCGCGCTCGGCGCCATGTGGCGGTACCGCCAGCGCCAGCGCGAACCGGAAGGGACCACGGCGACGTTCACGGTGGACGACCGGGCCGTCGCGGCCATCCTCGACCGCGTGGCCGCGCAGGGCGGCGGGAAGGTCCCGGAGCCCGACGCGCTGCGGATCCTGGAGGCCTACGGGATCGCGGTGACGCCGTGGCGGTTCGTGCCGGACGAGAACGACTTCGAGAAGCTCGCCGCGGGTGCCGCCAACGCCGCCGCCGCGCTCGGCTTCCCGGTGGCGCTCAAGATCGTGGATCCCGCCGTGACGCATAAGACCGACGTCGGCGGAGTCGCCCTCGGCCTCATGGACCGCATCGGCATCAAGGAGGCCGCCCAGGCCATGGTCGCCCGCGTCGCGCAGTCCGCGCCCGGAACCGATCGGCCGCTCGATCCCTCGTTCGCTCCATCCCTCGATCCCTCGTCCCCTCGATCCGCGTCCGGCGCCGGCCTCCTCGTCCAGAGCATGGCCCCCGAAGGGCGCGAGATCATCATCGGGCTCACCCGCGTGCCGCGCGTCGGCGCCATGGTGATGTTCGGGCTGGGCGGCGTCTACGTCGAAGTGCTGCGCGACGTGCAGTTTCGCCTGGCGCCGCTCTTCGACGTGGACGCCCGGCGCATGATCGACGACGTGCGGATGTCGGGACTGCTGGGCAGCGTGCGCGGCCAGCAGGCCCGCGACCGCAAGGCACTCGAGGAGACGCTGCTCCGCGTGTCGCAGCTTGCGATGCGCCACCCGCGCATCAGCGAGATGGACATCAACCCGCTCATCGCACTCGCCCAGGGCGTCGTCGCGGTCGACGCGCGTTTCCAGGTGGAGACCGGCGGGTGAAGGTCTTCCTGACCGGGGGGACCGGCTTCATCGGCCGGCGGGTGGTGGCGTCGCTGCTCGAGCGGGGACACCGCTGCGTCGTCGTCACGCGCGGGGCGACCTCGCCATGGCCGGCAGACCGCGTGGAGGTCATCCGTGGCGACCCGACGCGGCCCGGGCCATGGCAGACCGCGCTGGGCGCGTGCGACGCGGTGATCAACCTCGCGGGCGCCCCGATCGTGGAACCGACGCATCGCTGGACCGACGCCCGGAAGCTCCTGATTCGCGAGAGCCGGCTCGAAACGACGCGCTCGGTGGTGGACGTCCTGCGCCACGTCAAGTCCCCGCCGGCCGTCTTCGTGAGCGCCTCCGCCGTCGGCTACTACGGGTCGCGGGGCGATCGCCCGCTGGACGAGACCGCGTCCCCGGGCGAGGACTTCCTCGCGCGGCTCTGCATCGAGTGGGAAGAAGCCGCGCGCGGGGCCGCCGACGTAGCCAGGGTCACCCTGATTCGCAACGGCATCGTGCTCGGCGGCGAGGGGGGCGCGCTCCATCCCATGCTGACCGCGTTCAAGCTCGGGGTGGGGGGACCATGGGGAACCGGAACGCAGTGGTGGCCTTGGATCCACGCCGACGACGCCGTGGGACTGATCCTGCTCGCGCTCGAGCGCGACCTGCCGGGGGCGGTCAACGCGGCCGCTCCCAACCCCGTGACGGTGAACGAATTCGCGAAGACGCTCGGCGCGGTGCTCAGACGCCCCGCCGTGGCACGCGTGCCGGAGTTTGCGTTGCGGCTCGCCCTGGGCGAGGCCGCCGAGGCCCTGCTGGCCTCGCAGCGGGTGGTCCCGCGGCGGGCGCTGGACGTCGGCTATGCGTTCCGGTTTTCGGAGCTCCGTCCCGCGCTGGAGCAGATCATCCGCACCTGATACATCCGCCAGTGGCAGTCGCGCACTGAAGTGCGCGCTCGGCCGAGGAACCAGACCCTGAAGGGTGATCGCGACCGTCACGCACCATCGCCAAGGTGACGGGATGCGTCCTGCCCGTCCTGCCCGTCCGCCTCTACAACACCTCCGCCAGCCGGATCGTCAAGCCAGGCAGGACATCATGGCCCTCCAGCACGTCGTGCTCCCCGAGTAGCGATTCGCTGCCGTCCGCTCGGTAGACGCGGGCGCGGCGGCGGGCGGGATCCACGACCCATACCAGCCTGCAGCCAGCGCGCAGCCAGTCCCCGACTTTGGCCAAGACCTCCCCGGGCCGATCGTCCGGGGAGAGGACTTCGACCACCAGGTCGGGCGCCAGTGAGGCGAAGCCCGCGGGCGGTGGGTCCGGCAGCCGAGCCTTGCTGATGAAGGCGACGTCAGGTGCGCGTACGGTGTCGGGGTCGGTGAACAAGGTGAACCCGGTCTCGGCGGCGAACACCGAGCCCAGGTCGTTGGCCCTGACATGCGCCGAAAGAAGGTGAGCCAGCTCGGCTGCGACCTGACCGTGCCGGTATCCCGCGGGCTCCCTCACGACCAGGACGCCTCGCACCAATTCGGTACGCTTGTCCGGGAGATTGAGGTGCAGGAGATCGTCCGCCGTGAGTTTCGTTGGGGTGCTCACGCCCCCAATGTACGGATGGCTGTGACGCATGACTAGGGAACTTGCTGAGGTGGCATCGGCAGGCGCTCGATCACGCGCAGCGTGAGCGTATGTACGTCGTGTGTGAGTGCCTTGAGATCTCGGCGCAACCCATCCATCTCGGCCCGCCGGTCGTAGATCTGATTGAGATAGTCCGCGAGCTCGGCGACGGTCTCGTCCCCCAGGTTGTCGTAGACGGCTTTTGAGAACTTCGCAAGCACCGGCATCGGGATCTCGCGGTGACGCCAGCCTCACGATAGTACACGAAGGCGGGCGTTGCATAACCAAAACGTCGCACCTAAGGACCCGTGGCCGGACACGGCAGGACGGGGGTGGTGGCGCCGTTCACGGCGCGTCGCGCCGCAGGCGCGCCGAGCCGGGGCTTCAAGCCCCGGGCCTGACCACGTTCTGGACCATTCCGCATCGAATTGGTTACAGGCCATCCGGCCATGCGTGCTACCATGGGCCGCGGTCGGCAACGGTCCGATCTCCCGCGTCTCGGCCTTCGGGCTGCCGTGGTTCGCTGCCTTGGGTGCTGGCGTGGCGAAATCGGCAAACGCGACGGAATCGCAAACCGTTGAGCGCAAGCTCCTGTGGGTTCGAATCCCACCGCCAGCACCGCCGCGCCATTGCGGACCGCAGGGGTCGTTCGTACGTTACTGATGGTTTGCGATTCCGCAGCCAGTTTCGCTGCGCTGGACGAGCCGGACGGCAACAGCCGTGCGGCTCGTTCCCTTTCTTAGCACACACTGCCCGTTCTACGAGCCGCTGCCGAGCCGCGGGTTCACTCACGCCTTCACCTGCTCTTCCGCTCCGCCGCTTTCAGCTCCGCTCGCGCCTCCTCAACGAGATGCGCGACTCCGAATCGGGCTGCGTGGACGTCCCGCTGAAGGTCTTCCAGTGGCCACGGGCATCGTCGAGGCGTCCGAGCACCGGACCGCGACGATCTGCTGGAGTCCGCGTCACGCTGGTTATGCCTGGTCTTGGGCGCCACGCCAATATGCGCCCGCGGTACGACAGTGGATGTGACGGCCTGCGTTATGGCCTTCGGGCATGTCAGGGTCTTGCCGTTGACAGGGTGCTGGCGTGGCGGAACTGGCAGACGCAACGGACCGACACTCCGTCGGGCGCAAGCCCGTGTGGGTCTGAATCCCACCGCCAGCACCCGCCGCGCTATTGACCCGCCAGGCCGAGCCGCAGTAGGTTGCCTTCACGGAGTGTCGGAGCCGCGTCACCAGTTTCGCGGCGTCAGCGAGCCGGGCGGTGAAAGGTGCCGCCCGGCTTTCTTGCGTCTCGCGCCGGCCCCTCATCTCCGCTTCCGCTCCGCCGCTTCCAGCGCCGCCCGCGCCTCCTCCACCAAGTGTGCGACCTCGGGATCGGGCTGCATGAACGTCTCGCTGAAGACCTTCCAATGGCGGCGGGCATCGTCGACTCGGCCCATCGGTGAATACACCACGACGAACTGCCGGTGAGCAAATGAGCACGGGATCCCGGCCCGCAGCGGTTCCGACGCAGCAGCCTCGTTCAGGAGATTTGCAACTCCGGATCGAGCCGTTGCGCCTCGCGTCGGTCGGCTTCCTCTCCCGGGCGATCCCCGATCTTGCCGCGGGCCTTGGAGCGGTTCCAGTACAGCTTCGCCAGGAGCGGATGGTCGGATGATCGGTTCCGTGCCTCGATGATGCCGATGGCCCGCCCGTAGTCTGCGATGGCCGCGCTCAGGTCGGACCGCATGTGCGCGAACCCCGCGCGGTTCATGTAGGGTAGCTCCCACGCCGGCGCCAGCTCGATTGCCTTCGCCAAGTCCGCCAGGCCCGCCGACCGCGCGCCGGACCTCATGTGAATGAGACCACGACTGTTGTAGGCGTTGGCATGGTGCGGATCGAGCGCGATCGCCTCGGTACAATCGTCGATCGCCTCGTCGGCCATTCCCAAACCATCGAGCGCGACTGCGCGCGCGAAGTAGGTGTCTGCGGTGCGGTGACCATTCGCGATGGCACTGGCATAATCGGCGACACTCGCCTCGACTTCCCCACGGCGCCCGCGAATCGTGCCACGGAGGGCGTAGGCCCTACCCAGGTCAGGATGCTCCGCGAGCAGCGCATCGCAGTGGGCGAGCGCATGGTCGAGGTCTCCCCTCCGGTATTCGATGTCGACCGTCAGTAGACGCTGTTCGGCGGGGGAGAGCGCGTCGGTTCCCCAACCGTCGACCCGGCCACCCGTGAGTGGCAGCGGGTTGTGGTACAGGAGGTCCAGCAATGTCGTCTCCACCCCGTGGGCGACCAGCCACGCCGTCAGGCCGTCGCCGTCCCTGAGTTTCGCGTCGTGCCTCCAGCGTCTCCACCGTATGGTGTGACCGTGGTGCACGCCGATCGTCGCGACACGCTCAGCGCCGGTGAACAGCTCGAAGGTGGGGCCGCCCAGGCACGCGCAATGGCCGGTACCGGAGCCGTCAACGATCGTGCAGCACCGGCGGAACGCGGCGATGGCCTCGGAACCCTCGGTATCCAGCAGCACCGCCGACGGCACCGCCGCTCCGCGGAACATGCCGCCGGAAAGCACGCGAATACGCGTGACGCGGGGGAGGAGTTCGTCGAGGTCGCCCGGAGTCGGATCGGATCCTTCCGTCGTCCCTTGCTGGTAGTCGTAGGTGTCGCGGTCCATCAAGCTGGTCACCCCATCCTTGACGACCGCGACGAACAGAGAGCCTGGCAGCGGTCTCGCGTCGCCCTGTGATACCGTCGACTCGTGTCCGCCGCTCCCCTTCTTGGCCCACCGGTCCAACCACCCCATCGCTCACTCCAAGGATGGATGCCTGCAACTCGGTCACGTCACTCCGGAAGAGGTCGTTAGCCGCTCTGCGGATCAGTGGCGAGCTAGACCGTGGCCATCCCGCCGCGCCCCAGCTCACGCTGGAGCGTGTGGCGATCGGCCAGGGCCGCCGAGAGCCGGTCAGGGACTTGGCCAGTCATCGAGCATCCCTTGGCCGAATGGCCCCTCCAACGTGGGGCGCGTGCGGCGCGTCGGCCGGGGCGCATCGCTTCGGCACTGGCGGCGAGGAATGGGTTAGGTCTCCTCCGGTCGGGGCCATCATCATGCTCCCGCGGCAGGAATCCGTATGCGAGGGCCAGGGTGCGCTTTCCGAAGGTGCTGGCGTGGCGGAACCGGCAGACGCAGTCGACTCGCACTCGGCTGGGCGAAAGCCCGTGTGGGTTGATCTCCGCATCGGCTGACGCCGATGCTCCGATCCGCTCGCATGCGCTTCGCGTCGAATCCCACCGTCAGCACCGCCGCGCCCTTGACTCGGCACCCCGGTTCTCCATATCGTCACCGTGTCGAGTGCGAGTCCGCAAGCCAGTTTCGCTGCGCTGGACGAGCCGGATGGCAGGAGCCGTTCGGCTCGTTTCCTATCCCCGGCGCGGCCAACGCCGCGGCTCGGCCTAGCTAGACCGCTGAAGCGGCAGCCACACTCCCACAGCCAAGCGAGTGCGAGCATCCCACACCTCGACCGGACGGTACTCAACGCGTCCCTTGGTTTGCGTACTTCGTCAGCGTCGGCCGCTTCAGCGCACGGGCTGCGGTCGGTCGTACTTCACGAGCAGCGCCTGGAATCGCGGATCGTTGCGAATCGGATCCCATGCGGGATCGAGCCGGAGCAGCTGTGGCGAGAAGCATGCAGGCATGGACAGGAGTCTGTCGACCAGCGCCAGCGCGCTGTCTCGCTCACCCATGAGCACATAGGCGACCGCGACATTCTGCAGAGCGTAGGGCCCCTCGACAGCGTCGATCGCGACCGGATCGAGCGACAACGTTGACGCCGCTTCCCGCGCAGCACTGTCCGATCGACCCAAGCCTGCGAGGACGACCGCCAGCCGGCTCCTTGCCATGGCCAACCCGCGGCGGTTCGGGGCTACCGCCATTGCTTCGAGCCGAGTCTCTATCAAGACCCTCGCTGAGTCCCAGTAACCCGTCGCCGTCTGAGACTCTCCGCGCTCGCGGTGGATCATGGCGAAGAGCATGTAGTTCGTCAGCCCGTCGACGTCCCACGAGTACGTGTCGGCATCGGGGTCTGGAACCGCGCTTTCAACGGCCGCGTCGAACTGGCGATCGAACATGTCGAGCAACGTGGGCAGGCGCATCCGACGGAACTCGGTAGCCTGTTTGGCCGCCTGAGCCAAGACCTCCCGCGCGGCTGCTACGTCACCATCGCGCAACAGCCGGAGCCACGTCAGCAGACCGTAAGCCGCTGTCATGTGGGGATCGAGCGCGAGCGCGCGGTCGAGCGCCTCCTGGGCCGCAACGTAGTGACGTCTCCAGAGGTGGATCTGGGCGACGTTCCACGGAATCCACGCCTGGATCGGGTCCAGGTCGGCTGCGTGGCGCAGGGTCGTCAGCGCCTCTTCCCACGCGCCCATGCGTTTGTACACCAGTCCAAGGAACCAGAGGACGTTCCCGTCCCCAGGCCGGAGTCTCCGTGCTTCGCCGAGATGTCGCACTGCGCGCTCGTAGTCGGGACCGTACACGTAGTGATACGCGCCCAGCGCCCAGTGGGCTTCGCCGAGTTCCGGGTCCAGTGCCAGCGCGCGTTCCCCATCTTGGAACGCCGCGGCCCTGTGCGCCCACGCCTTGGCGAATCCGAACCAGTCGATCTGATTGTGGACGTATGACCGCCATGCGTACGCCAGGGCGAAGGTCGTGTCGCGCTCGATCGCGCTGCTGAAGAGCTCGAGGGCGGCGGCAAGATCGGGGCTGCTGCCCGGGCGGGCCCGGTCGACTCCTCGTAGAAAGGCATCCCACGCATCGCTGCGCTGCGTGTAGGTTCGACGGATCTCCTCGCGATCGGTTCGGTGAAGGGCCAGGTCAAGCCGTTCCGCCACCTGTGCGGCAATCTCTCCCTGGACCCGGAAGATGTTGCTGGAGTCACGCTCGAGCGTGCTGGCCCAGATCGTTGCGTTGTCGATGGCCCTAATCAGTTGGGCGACGATGCGCACCCGGCTCACGGGGTCCCCAGGGCGCTCGCGCTGTACGGAGGCCTCCAGCGCGTAGGCCACGGCCAGCTCGCTGGCGATCTCGCCGATGGACTTGGAGGTTCTGTCGTACTGGTGTGCGGCTCGAGTGGAGATGACGTCGAGGCCACTCAGGCCGGCGAGTTCGGCGGTGACGATGTCGGTCAGACCTCCGATGAACGCGTCGTCGTCGCTCGCTCCGCGGTTGACGAATGGCAAGACCACCAGCCGAGGCTTGCCCGATGTGGCGGGACCTGCGTCTTCCACCGCTCGTCGTCCAAACAGTACAGCGCCTCCAACGATGACGGCGACGGCCGCAACCACCATGAACGCCATCTGCCACCATCGGGACTTGGCGGTCAGAGGAGGTTCCTCACGTGCCTCATGCTCGAGCGCCTGGGCGAACGAGGCCGCGGTCATATAGCGGTCTGCTGCCGCCCGTGCGAGTGCCTTTGCGAGAGCCGATTGCACGCTCGCTGGCACAGCTTCCCGAACGACGGTAATGTGAGGCAGCGGCTCGCTCAACTTCTTGGCCAGGATCGCCTGCGGGGTGGGGCCCGTGTACGGCGTTTCCCCGCTCAGCATCTCGTAGAGCACGCAACCCAGACTGTAGAGATCGCTCCGCCCATCCAGAGCCCGCGCCCCGCTGGCCTGCTCCGGGCTCATGTAGGCCGGGGTGCCAATCGCGAGGCCCGTCTCCGTCAACTTATCTCCGCTTGCTTGGTCAACTGCCCGCGCGATCCCGAAGTCCGCCACCACCGCGTGCCCGCTCTCCAGCAGGATGTTCTCGGGCTTGATGTCCCGGTGGATCACCCCGTGGCTGTGGGCGTAGCTCAGCGCATCGGCGACTTCTCGGCTGATCTGGAGCGCGTCGTCGAGGGGCAGCTGCTTCTCGCGATTCAGCCGGTCCCGGAGACTCTCCCCCTCCACGTAGGGCATCACGTAGTAGAGGAACCCGTCGGCGTTCCCGGAATCGTGCAGCGGCAGGATATGCGGGTGGGTCAGCTGCGCCGCGATCTTGACCTCGCGGAGAAACCGCTCGGCGCCGAGCACCGCGGCAAGCTCGGGCTTCAGGACCTTGAGCGCGACGCGCCGCTCGTGCTTGCGGTCTTCGGCCAGATAGACCGTGGCCATCCCGCCGCGGCCCAGCTCGCGCTGGAGCGCGTAGCGATCGGCCAGGGCCGTCGCGAGACCGGTCGGGACCTCGGCCATTCGGACTCCGGCCGTCGGGATTGGCCCAATGTGGGCCTGGCACCGGTCGCGCGCCAGAGTTCCTTGCCGGCGTCGCCTGCACGTACCGAGGCCTCAAATCCGATAATGATCGTCGGATTAACCACCAGGTGACTGCGGCGGCCCGTCTTCAATGACGGAGTCCGTGGCGCCGTTCACGGCGCGTCGCGCCGAAGGCGCGTCGAACAGTCGCGCACTGAAGGGCGCGCTCGGCCGAAGAACGAGACCCTGAAGGGTGATCGCGACCGGGTTGCGTTCTTCAGGACGCGGTTGCTCGGCCGAGCGCGGGTTTCAACCCGCGACTCCCAAAGCGGCACCTCGACGTGACTCACTGTCTCGCCAACGCGCCCGTCGCGCCCGTCGCGCCCGTCCTGCCCTTTAGGCCACCGACCTGTAGGAGCCCGACACACGCCGTTCCTCGCGGCCCCGGCGCTCCGAGACGCGGCGGTCCATGGCCCGCCGCTCGGGTTCGGTCCGCCGTTCGATGGACACGAGCATGAACAGCGCTCGCCGCTCCTCACCTCCGCGGCGCTCTCCCATCACCCGCCGATCTCCCCGCACGCGGCGGTCACTCTGGGCGCGGCGCTCGTGGACGCTGAGACCGACGTCGAAATGTGCCGTCATGGGACCCCCTGGGGTGGACCCCTGATTTGCACGGCGGGGCGCGCCGCCGCAAGCCCCCGGCCCGGCCGTTACATTTCCGCCCCGTAGATGACCCGAACCATCGCCTTGCCCTCCGAAGGATTCCTGCTCGAGCACGCGCCGGGGCGGCTCGTCGTGGGCGCGGGGCCGCTCGAGGCGCGGACCTGTCGGAGGGCCGAGGCCCTGGCGTGCTACGCGCCCGACTTCCTGCTCGCGGACGAGCGGCCGTGGCTCCACCCCACCACGTGGCGCGAAACCACACGCGACGCCCTGTGCGAGGCACTCGACGGGGCGTATCCACCCCACGTGGCGTGGGAGGAGCCGGAGATCGCGGAATACGCCGCCCGGTTCTCGTCCCTGATGGACCGGATTGACGCCGGCGCCCTCGCCAAGGCCGTTCCGGTAATTCTCGAGCATGGCACCTGGCAACCCCCTTCCGGTGGCGTCGTCGCGGGGCTCCTGCGACGCGCCCTGGTCGCCTCGGGACCGAGCTTCGTGTACGCCGCGTGGACCGCGACCTCGGGCATCGTGGGCGCGTCGCCAGAGGTGTTGTTCGTTCGCGAGGACCCCGAGCGCGTGGAGACCGTCGCGATGGCCGGCACCTACCCCGACGCGGAGGCGGCGGACCTGCCCGCCGATCCCAAGGAGACCCGCGAGCACGCGAGCGTCGTGGACGACATCGTGGCTGCGCTGAGCCCGATGGGCGCCGTCTCCGTGGGGGCGCGGGAGGTGATCCGTCTTCCCGCCATGGCCCACCTGAAGACGGACATCGCGGTCGCCGTGACGTCGCCCGTGACCTTTGGCGACCTCGTGCGCGCGCTCCACCCCACCGCGGCACTCGGCGTCGCGCCACGATCGGCGGGCACCGAGCTCATGCCCTCCCTCGGTCCGAGCGAACGGGGGCGCTTCGGCGCGCCGTTCGGGATCGAGTGGCCGGACGGCCGCGCGCACGTGCTGGTGGCCATCCGCAACGTGCAGTGGGACGGCCGGGCGGTGACGCTCGGCGCTGGCGCGGGCATCCTCGCGGAGAGCCGGCTCGAGCGGGAATGGGAGGAGCTGCGGCTCAAGCGGTCGGCGGTGAAGGACCTGCTCGGCCTGTGAACGTCCAGCGCGCCGCCGACCTCGTTACGGCCCTCGCCGACGCCGGCGTGCGCGAGTTCTGCGTCTGCCCCGGCGGCCGCAACGCGCCGCTCGTGGTCGTGCTGGCCCGCGCCGACGGGATCACCGTGCGCACGTTCTTCGAGGAGCGTGCCGCCGCGTTCTTCGCGCTCGGCCGCATCAAGGCCGACGGCGCGCCGGTGGCGGTGGTGACGACGTCCGGCACTGCGGCGGCGGAGCTGCTTCCCGCAGCCGTCGAAGCCTACTACGCGGGCCTCCCGCTGCTCCTGGTCACCGCCGACCGGCCGCCCCAGCACCGCGGCACGGGCAGTCCGCAGGCCATCGAACAGGTCGATCTCTTCGGCCCGTACGCGCCGACGGTGTTCGATGGCGCCTCCGCCGACGATCGCCTCTCGCTCGCCGAGTGGAACGGACAGCAGCCCGCCCACGTCAACATCTGTTTCGACGAGCCGCTGGTGGACGGCACGATCCCCGTGCTGCCGCTCGCGCCCGCCGCCTGGCAGCGGCCGGCGCCCGCCGGCGATCCGG
>Ga0214473_10007166_pt1 | contig 13264 bp, 8 predicted proteins | sample RVTome_7_FD_203509 | JGI IMG/M metagenome (GOLD analysis project Ga0214473, IMG submission 203509) | Soil microbial communities from uranium-contaminated site in the Upper Colorado River Basin, Wyoming, United States - RVT98D197 | ecosystem: Environmental > Terrestrial > Soil > Contaminated >...
TCAACGCGGTGGTCACGCCGATGTATGAACAGGCACGCGCTGCGGCCTCTAGGAAACTTCCCGACGGGCCCTTTACCGGAGTACCCTTTCTGATCAAAGACCTCGGGGCTGCGTATGGCGGGGTGCGCATGACGATGGGTTCGTCCTTCATGCGCAACTTTGTCCCCGACCACGATAATGAGCTGGTCGTGCGGCTGAAACGCGCCGGCCTGATCGTCCTCGGAAAGACGAACACTCCGGAGTTCGGCATCCTGCCGACTACCGAACCCCAGTTGTTTGGCCCCAGCCACAACCCCTGGGACTTAAACCGCACGCCGGGTGGTTCCAGCGGGGGGTCAGCGGCTGCTGTAGCGGCCGGTCTGGTACCCATGGCCCACGCCAATGACGGTGGCGGTTCGATCCGTATCCCGGCCTCGTGCTGCGGGATCTTCGGTCTGAAACCCACGCGGGCACGAAATCCCGTCGGCCCTGATTTCGGCGACATTTTCAGCGGCCTCGTGATCGACCACGCCGTCACCCGGTCGGTGCGGGACAGTGCGGCCCTGCTCGACGCCACTTCAGGCCCCGAGGTGGGAGATCCCTACTGGGCACCCCCGCCGGCGCGTCCGTTTCTTCAAGAGGTCGGAGCCGATCCCGGGAAGCTGCGCATCGCTTTTACTACCCAGGCGGCAGCTCCGGGTGTCGCGGTGCACGCCGACTGCATCCGTGCGGTGCGCGATGCAGCGGCACTATGCGCGAGCCTGGGGCACGAGGTACTGGAGGCTTCCCCCACAGTGAACGGGGACGCGGTGGCGCGGAGCTTCATAGTATTGTGGTCGTCGGGGGTCGCCTGGACCATGGACGGCATAGGCCTGGCAACAAGAAGGGCCCTCACGCGGGAACAGGTCGAACCGCTCACCTGGGCTTTGTATGAGATGGGGCGCCAGCAAACCGCCTCATCCTATCTGCTCTCCCTGTCTTTTCTCCAGATGGTGGCCAGGGACATCGGCCGGTTTTTCCTCAATTATGATCTCTGTCTCACTCCCACGCTGGGCGAGCCCCCCGTACCCTTGGGCACGTTTGATTCGCCCCCGGATGACCCTCTGAAAGGCCTCCGCCGGGCAGAGGCTTTCGTTCCCTTCACCCCCATCTGCAACGTCACCGGCCAGCCGGCCATGTCGGTACCCCTGTACTGGAATGCGGATGGACTCCCCGTGGGGGTCCACTTCATCGGGCGGTTTGGCGACGAGGCCACCCTTTTCCGGCTGGCCTCCCAACTTGAGTCGGCCCGGCCATGGGCTGGCCGCCGTCCGAGGGTGTCAGCCTGAGCTGACTACAGGGGCAGACTGTACCTTTAAATTCCTTCATCTAAAGGGCTGAAACCTTCCGGTTAGAAGGCCTAAAGGGGAATATTTAGGCTATTGCAGGGCCACTTCAAACTCCAGTTCCTTATCGCCCGTAATGGAGTTCTTTCTCAGGATTTTCACCCGGACTTTTTCCCCCTTCTTCCGGGAAAGGAGGTCGATGCGCGCATCGTCAACGCTTTGGATGGGCGTTTGATCGAGGGCGAGGATCGTGTCCCCTACTTGCAATCCGGCCTTTTGCGAAACACTCCCTGCGGAGAATCCTTCGATCGTAACCTTCCCATCCTCTTCCCGTAAGGAAACCATCAGCTTGGGCGAGCCTTCCATCTCGACGACACCCGGATACACCACATAAGTGGCCACATCCTTTTCAATCTCGACGTCATTCAGGACCACCGCGTAGTCATACCCATTCCTTCTCATCGTCCTCTGGGGAATGCCGGAGCCGTGGGCGAGATGCCCGTTTCCGGCAAGCACAACCATCTGGTATCCCGGCTGCTCTCTCAGGAATGTATCGATCGACTCCGACATGGCCTCATCCCACAATATTTGCGCCTGGTAGAAGAAATCAAAGGGTCGATCCCGAAGGGATTCGTGTTCTTGAAAAACCTTTGCCAGTCTTTCCTTGTACGCTGCATCCGAAAAATCCATCCCGGTGGGGACATCTTTCTTTTCTTCGCCGGTCAAGGATTCGAGCCCGCTGCGGGCAACTTTGTCCACAATTTCTTTGGGGATATTGAGCGCCACCACCGGTATGTGTTCCGACCGGGCAAACTGGAGAATGGGTCGATAGAGGTTAAAGTCAAACCCCCAGCGTCGGAAATATTCGCTCTTCTTCAGAAAGTCTCTTTCTTCGACCTTGCCGGCCACGTAATCATCCAGGATCTTTTGGACCGGTCTCTGGAACATCTCCATGCCGATGGCGACCTTCCTTCCCGTCCGGTGTAGATTTTTGATGATCTCCAGTTGTACGACATGATGGGAAAAGCGGTCATGGATCTCACCTGCGTAGATGATTTTTTTGGCGGCTACATGATCGATCACCTCGGGGAGGCTCTTGGCCTTCGCCGGATCTACGGCGATGGGTTCCTTGACGAGGTCTTTCGCCAGGCCGCGCCCGCTTGCGGCAACCTGGCGAAGAACATTTCGGCCATGATCAAAAGATAAACGGGTATATCGTCCGTAGTGGAAAATTTTGGCCAAGGCCGCGTCGGTCTCCTCTTTCGATTGGGCCTGGATGATCCCTACCACCTTGCGGGAATTCCATGGATCTTCTTTGATGGTGATGGTAAAACCCCCTTCCTCTTTGATCGTTCCGTAAAGTCTCTCCGCCAGGGGATTTTGGGCCCCCAGAATAATCAAAGAGGCAGACCGGAGGTCCGCATCCGTTATATCCTTGGACTCCCGAACCGTGGCCCCGCTCTTCCGAAATGTATCGATCACTCTCTCATACACCCCGGCCCTGGAAGTCGGCAGGACAATCATCTTCTCCTCGTCCCCAATCAGCCTGGCAATGACGGGGGGAAATTCCCCCGGGGTCAACCTTCTGGCTAGATCATAGTCCTCATCGATCACAAGCCGTGAAGGAATATCGTCCAGGAGTACTCTCAGGCTATTCTTTTCTTTATCGATGTGGAAGAGATTTCTGGTCTTTCCGGCCCCGGAATAAAAAACCACCGGTAGATCGGCCTCATAAACCCCTTTCTTCTGGGTGATTACCAAATGGACTTCAAACTTACCCTCCCGGGGTTTGATTTTTACATCCTCGACCCGCAGCTCGGGAAGGCCTCTTCCATCGATCCACTGGTTGAAAAACCAGGAAAGGTCCTTTGCGGAATTCTTTTCAAAGGCCCTTCGCAGGTCTTCCCACGAGGCCTTTTTAAAGCGCATCTCTGCCGTAAAATATTTCAAGGAGGCATAGAAGGCCCGCTCTCCGATCAGGGTCTTGAGCATATGAAATACCATGGCCGCTTTGCCGTACCCGATCGCTTTCGACGCAAAATCGGTTCGTCCTTGGAAGTCTTTCAGGGGAAATTCATTCTTGTCGTTCACATAGCTCTGGTAATCGATGAGGAGATCTTTCCGGTATTGGAAGCCCAGCCCTTTTTGTTCCTCATAAAGGTGGTCGGCCAGGTATGTGGTCAGCCCTTCGGACCAGTTCCCCTTTTCGGTATTGACATACACCAGATTTCCAAACCATTGGTGGAGAATTTCGTGACCCAGGGATGTTTCTACGATAAAGGGAAGCCGCACCACTTCCTTTCCCAGAAGAGTATAGGTAGGCATGGAATATCCTGTGGGGAGAAAGTTTTCGACGATGGAAAATCTTTTATAAGGATAACGCCCGATCAGATTTTCATACAGGCGTAAGTATCTCTTTGTGTTTTGGATGTACGTTTGCGCGAGCCGGGCATCTTCATGGAAAAAATAGGCCAAAATTTGAATGTCGTTAAAGTGATCCTGGACGATCGTATAGCGATTGGTGGCGCTCAGATGGATGGAGTCGAGCGGGTGAGGAAAGGTAAAGGAAAATATCGTTTGCCCATCGTTCGTACTTTTTCTTATGGTCTCTGCCTCGGATATCGCTTCATAGCCCTCTGGCAAAGTAGCCGTGAGGTGGTAGTTACACATCTGGTCCGGCTGCGGGTACCACATCCCGGCCAGGAAGATACCCCGCCCGTCCACCACGTCTGAAGGAACGTTCATGGCACCTTGCTCCAGGGTGCCCTCAGGGGGCTTCGGAAAATTAAAAGTACCTGCGTACCGGATCTCCATCACCCCCTGCCGGGATGGAAAAATTCTGACGATTTGATCGTGCCGGGGAAAATCAATTTTTTTCCCGTCCAGGCGGATGTCGAGGAGCTGGAGAGTTCCCTTATTTAATTTTATCTCCTGCCCGCTCTGGACCGGAATTTTGGCCAGGCCGCTGATCCGGGAGGCCGGGATGTCGAAAGAGACCCGCAGAGTGTAATCAAGGATTTCTCCTCCACGGGCCTCTGTCGCCCCATATCCGCAGGGGAGCAATAATAGAATAAAGATTGTCAGAAAGCGGAGACCCATCACTGGGTTACCTGGGCAGGGCCTTCCGGCCGACGACTTCTTGCTTGATATACCACCTCTGGACGGCCTCAACGACTTCATCCGGGCGGTCAAAGACTCGGAGATGATCAAAATCCTCTTCCGAGATGAGCCCTCGAACTAAGGCCGAACCCTTCAGCCAGTCCAGAAATCCGTTCCAGAACTCGCCATTGAACAAGATCACCGGGAAAGGCCTGATCTTATGAGTCTGCATCAGGGTCAACACCTCGGTGAGCTCGTCGAGCGTGCCCAAGCCCCCGGGCATGATGATAAAAGCGATGGCATACTTTACGAGCATGACTTTGCGTACAAAGAAATGACTGAACGTGATGGTCTTTGTGGAATACGGATTACAGGCCTGCTCCTCCGGCAGTTCGATATTCAGTCCCACGGAAGTGACCCCGGCTTCCAGCGCTCCCCTGTTGGCGGCTTCCATGACGCCGGGTCCGCCGCCGGTAATGATGGAAAAGCCCAGCTCCCCGAGCCGGCGGGTAATCTCCTGCGTCTGAACGTATAGCTGATCATCGTGCTGAATTCGAGCAGAACCATATATGGTCACGGCCGGCCCCATCCCCGAAAGTTTATCGAAGCCTTCCACCAGCTCCCCGATGATCCGGAACATGCGCCAGGATTCCTCTTTGGCTAGATCGTTTATTTCATACCCGAATGGCATGGGATCCTCCCCGAGGTAGAATTTTTCACCCGGTTCCTTGTTAGGCGAGTCTTGAAGAGAGAATAGGGGGGCGAGGCATTTCTGTCAAGTTTTAATTGAACGGACGGCTAACATCCAGGCGAGGTTTCTAACTTTGCCCGGCGGCCAGCTTTACCCTTTTCTCCTCGATCTCAACGGTGGTCTTGGAGTAAGTGTCTTTGCGGATGATCTGGCCGTTGCGGAAATGAATGACATCTAGCCCGCGCCGGCGTTCGGGTTTTCCTTCGTATCCTTTTTCATTCGATGGCCATTCGAGAACCCATTGGTACAAAACCTTTTGTTCCAGCTCATCGACAAAAATATCCTCGCCAATGAACCGAAAACCCCGATGGTTTTCAAACCAGGGCTTCCACGCCTGGCGTAGAGCCTGCTTGCCCCGCACCTTCGCGCCCGTCCAGTTTTCGAAGAGGATATCCTCGTGAAAAAGTTCCATGACCCCATCCAGGTCATGCTGATCCCAGGCCCGATTCCACCGGGTCAAAGCCTCTTTGATTTCCATCCTTGAAAGCATGATCTCCTCCGTCTTTGAATGTGGGAAATTATTTAGCCACAGAGTTCACCGAGAGCACAGAGATATGGAAGCGGAAAATGGAAAAGAATTTGACCCCGCAGCCTCAAAACAGATTCCGCAAGCGTTCGCCTCTTCCTTAGAGAGCACAGCGCGACAGAGCCGCAAACAAAGACAGTGCCTAAAGTGCCTAGAGTGCCTAAAGTTTACAGAAAATCTTTACGAACCCCCTCCCGACCCTTCCCCCACGGTAATCTTACCACCTTTGGGCCTTGAGTCAAGGAACAGGGAATCGGGTGACACAAAACGGCGCCGCCATAACGGAAAATTGCACAATTGCGTCTGTGTAACCGTACGGAAGTGAACAATTTTTATTATTTTCTTTCTCGCCTGGAGAGAAGAAAGGTGCCCTAACGAACCAGCCGCCTTTGAAATTATGCAAAAAAAATCATCTTCCCATCACTTATTAGCTGGCCACCAGCCTCTATTTTCTTTGCCCATTTCAGATTCTATCGCGGCATAAGATTTGCTCAATTAGGAGGGTGAATTCCGGAAGACGGGAAGCTATAGGACCATGGAACGAAAAGCTTACACCATTATCATTCTTTCCCAGCAGGCGGCTAAGGCTAAGAAATTCTTGATTTCTCCTCTTGCCCTGAAGACTGCCGCAGTTGTCCTGGGTATCGCCCTTTTGGTATCCGCCTTCATCATTTATGACTATGGAATATATCGGGAGAAAGTTGCCGATTTGCACCGGCTCCAGGCGGAAGCGGATTCGCAACAGGGAGAAATCCGCGCTTTCTTGGGAAAGATCACTGTCCTGGAAGAGCAAATAAAGAAGCTCGCCGAGATGGAAAGGCAAATGGAGAGGGATTTAAAAGAGGTCAACGAGCTGAAAAAGCCCAAGAGGCGGTCCCCGGTCGGGCTCAGTTCGGAGGTAACGAAGAAGGATTCCGCGGAGGTCCTCCCCGCAGTGGGAGAGGAGATTTCCATCCTGGAGGGAGAGCGGCCCCAATTGATTAGCCACCTGAACCAGGACCTGCTGGTGATGCGAAAACAAGCTCTGCGAACGGAGCAGCGCTTGCAGGATTTTGGAAAATCACTTCAAGCTCGGAAATTGGTCCTCCTGGCCACGCCTTCCCTGTGGCCCGTTGCCGGTAAGATTAGTTCAAGGTTTGGGGACACCCGCCTAACCGCTGATGCAGGCGGACCGAGACCCCACAGAGGAGTGGACATCTCTGCTCCAACAGGAACGCCCATCGTCGCCCCAGCCGATGGAGTTATTCGTCTTGCCGGGGAGGGATTGGATTTAGGGCGCCTGATTATCATCGATCATGGGTACGGGTTTTCGACCAAGTATGGCCACTTAAAAAAATATTTTGTCCAAACTGGGGATAAAGTCCGAAAAGGACAGATCATCGGTGCCGTTGGCTCGACGGGCACCAGCACAGGGCCCCATCTGCACTACGAAGTACACATCCATGACCGCCCGGTTAATCCCGCGGATTATCTCAAACAGAGACCTTAACCTAAACGTTGCAGAAAATATTGTCTGCGAAATGCCCCCTCACCCCGCCCTCTCCCCCGAATCCGGGGGAGAGGGGAAGGGTGAGGGGGTGTTCGGGTGTGGGAAGAAATCACCGTGAGTGCAGTCTTTGCTTTATCATGCAAAACCTTTTTTGAACCCGCAGGGCTTTGGAAATTTCATTTCTTGCACCCAATTTTTTGCACCGATTGAGTTAACCCTGCCCGCTTATGGCGTGCCTCTCTCTTTGCAGCCGCTGGCGATCCAGCGATAAGATCCACCACCCTTCCCTCCTCCAATAGGCCCTCAGAGAGACAGATCCCCTTTCTTATACCCGGATAACATGGTATATTTCGTTTAAATTGGGAAATTGAAGATCTCATAAAAGATAGAATTTCCCCTCCCCTGGGAGACTGTGTCGTAATTAGGAAAAAGAGCCGTCATTCCGGCGAAAGCCGGAATCCAGTCCCGCTCTGAGCGGGATTGAATAATTTCATTTTTCCTGGATGCCCGCCTACGCGGGCCCTGTATCCCGCTCCGAGCGGGACTGGTGCAGGGCGCGCATGACGAATTGCGCCACAGTCTCTCGAGGGAGGGGGGATATTTCGATTTTCTACGTGATCATAAAAATTGCCGATCGGTTTCTTTGAGCGGGGAGGGGGATTCCAATGTTCATCATGACTAATTTTCTCTATGCCATCGCTGCGATTGCCGACATGATCCTCTCCATTTACATGTGGATCATTATTGCCAGAGCGATTGTTTCCTGGGTGGCCCCATTCTCGAGACACCCCATCGTTTACGCCCTCATCCGGCTCACGGACCCGGTCTTAGAGCGCATTCGCAGAATCTTTCGCCTGCGAGGAATGGGTATCGATCTCTCCCCCATGATCGCGATTCTGGTCATCCTGTTCCTGAAGTATTTTGTCGTGGCCAGCCTTTACGACATCGCCCGGAGCCTATAAGAACACCCCCGCCCGTAGGGACGATTCATGAATCGCCCCTACAGCAGAAATACACGCCTTAGGATTGCAAACCGTGGGGACGACCGGCGGTCGCCCTCACATCTAGTTTGGAGGTGTTCTTCTCTTATTAAAGTCGTCAATCGCCCTGGACAATTCAGGCGTGCAGCAACAAATGCTCTGGTTGCGGTTCTCCAATTCGATGGCGGCCTCCAGGGATGTCGCCGTGAGGTTCAGGTTCAAAGCTTCCTTGGTAAAGCGGAGGCCCACCGGGCTTTTTGCGAGCATCGTGCGGGCCATCTCCATGGCTGCCTCCATCAGCCGTTCCGGCTCGACCACCCGGCTTACCAGGCCGATCCTCTCCGCCTCGGCGGCATGAACCGTGCGGCCGGTCAAGAGAATCTCGGCAGCGCGGGCGCTGCCCACCTGCTTCGGCAGGAAGAAAGTGGTTCCCATCTCCCCGCCGGAAAGCCCGATATTGATAAAAGAAGGCGTGAAGGTGGCGGCCGGCCCGGCGATCACCACATCCGATGCCAGGGCCAGGCTCATCCCGCCGCCGGCCGCCGGGCCGTTGACCGCCGCGATGATGGGTTGGGGAAGTCGGCGCATCTCCAGGATCAAATTGGCGTATTTTTTCTGGATGGTTTCGAGATGTCGGGCCGCGCTCGAAAAGCCGCCGGCGGCCTCTCCGCGTATGCGCGCATCTTTCAAATCTGCCCCCGAACAGAACCCCCGGCCCTCACCCGTGATGATCAGCACCCGTGCCTGCTCCCGGTGGTGAAGCTGGCCGAAGAGGGTATACAGTTCTTCAACCATATCCAAGCTCAGCGCGTTCAGGCGGTCCGGGCGGCTGAGCGTAATGAGTCCCACACCCGGTTCCGGTTCTGCAAACTTTATCGTGGCGAAAGCCATCTTGTGCTCCTTTCCTTTTTATGGAAGTCTTTCTTTCCCCCATCCCAGGGGGAATTGCCAGGAAAAGAATAGAGGAGCGCCCTGAAGGCGGCTCCACGGGGGAATTACTTTGGATGGATCGTAATGGATAGAAAGTTGCCTTTGCGGAAAATCCTGGCTGGCACAGGGGTCTTGATTTTCGCGAGGGAACCCTTCAAGGCCATAACATCCTCGACAGTGCTCCCCCCTACTTCTACAAATATATCCCCCCGGTGCAGGCCATCCTTTTCGGCCAGGCTCCCCCCCCGGACATCCGACACCAAGACTCCACGGGTTGATTTATAGGAAAAGGATTGGGCCAGCAGCGGGGTCAGGCCCTGGACCGTTAAACCGTACCGTTCCTCGACCCCCTGCTCTTCCTCAAGGGATACGGCCATTTCTCTGAACAGGCTTTTGGAAACGAATATGGGCGCTTTGAACTTCAGGGCGATAACGATTGAGTCGCTCGGCCGGGCATCGATCTCTTCCAGGGATCCTCCCCGATCCATCACCAAGGTGGCATAATAGGTTCCTTCTTTACTATGGGTGATGATGATCCGCTGGACCTTGGCGTTTACCTTCTGCATCATCCTGACCATGAGGTCATGGGTCAAGGGCCGGGGGGGTTTGGTCCCCTGTATCTCCAGGTTGATGGCATTGGCCTCGCAAGGCCCGATCCAGATCGGCAGAGCCCGTTCCTCAAGGGAGTCAGCGAGAAAGACCACGGGCTGCAGGGTAGTGGGGTCCACGATGAGTTTGTGGACTTTCACCTGGAGGAAATCCTTTTCTTCCCGGACCGTCAGCGAAACCCTTTCTCCCGTTGACTCTCCAGAAAGCCAGATCGAAACCATGAGCCAGAGCCCAGCCGCCATCCAAATTTGTCTCGTTCTACCCTGGAACATGAGGCTACCTCCGTGGAATGGGTGCGGGTTACCGGAAATAGGGGGTCTTCCTATCTTCTCAAAAACGGCAGGCATCACATCCGATCAAATAGAGACATTATAGGCAGGACCAACTTTCTATAGCAAGGTAAATATGAGCGAACCGCGCAGCATAACCCGGTTGTTATTTATCGTGGAGCTATGGTAATTTTTTCACTCTGGAGGATTACGGGGATGAGTAAATTATTCTCAGGGTTGAGACTGAGGGGGATCGAATTCAAGAACCGGATTTTTGTCTCCCCCATGTGCCAATACTGCGGTAAAGAAAGCATGCCCACAGAATGGCACTTCGTACATTTGGGCAGCCGGGCCAGGCGGACGCCGTGCTGCTGGGCCGTGAATTTTTGCGGAACCCGTACTGGCCGCTCTATGCCGCCAAAGCCCTCGGGGTAGACGTTCCCTGGCCGGTGCAATACGAGCGGGCGAAGATATAGGCGAGTAAACCCAGTTCCGTGGGTTATGCTGACCCTGTCAAATGGCTTGTCTTTCTCCACTCTTTTGATTATGTTATTAAATAAAACCTTGACCGACCTGCCTGTTTTAGAACCTTCTATGGTCGAGTCAATTTTTGTTTAGGAGAGCGCCATGCGCGAGATTTTTTACCCCAGCAGCGTCGCCGTGATCGGGGTCTCCAACTCCCCCGACAACATGGGGCGGGGAATTGTCTTTAACCTGACGGAATTCGGTTTCCAGGGAATTATTTATGAAGTGGGGCCGAAGGGCGGCGTCTTTGCCGGGCGGCGGATCTATCAATCCGTCCTGGACATTCCCGATCACGTGGACCTGGCTGTCATCCTCACGCCGGCCCGTACGGTCGCGGGCATTCTCGAAGAGTGCGGGCAAAAAGGAATTCAGTGGGCCGTCGTAGAGTCCGCGGGTTTTCGGGAATATGGGGAGAAAGGGAAGAAGGTCGAGGAAGAAATCATCCGGGCGGCCGAGAAGTGGGGCCTGCGCTTCGTGGGGCCGAATTGCATCGGGGTCATTAACATGGAAATCGGCTTGTGCACCCCCTTTCCGCCGTTGAGGCGAATCGTGCGGACTGGAGACATCTCCATGATCTCCCAGAGCGGCGGCGTAGGCATGTCCGTGCTCAACCTCATGGGCAACGAGGGGTTGGGGCTGAATAAATTTGTTTCGGCCGGGAATATGCTGAATATTAAAACGGAAGAGTTTCTCGCTTATTTCGTCGAGGACCCGGGAACGGAGTATATCCTCCTGTACCTGGAAGGGATCGAGGACGGGCGCCGGCTCATGGAGATCGCCGGGAAATCCCCCAAGCCCATCGTGGCCTTGAAGTCGAACATCGGACAATTCGGCAAGTCCATCGCCTCTTCCCACACGGCCTCGCTTTCCAGTAACGACCGGGTGGTGGATGCCGCTTTCCGCCAGTGCGGCATTATCCGAGTCCATGACGCCACGACTCTGGGCAATGATCTGAAGATCCTGCACCTGCCGCCGATGCGCGGGAAAAATCTGGCGATTATCTCCCGCTCCGGGGGGCATGCGGTGATTGCGGCGGATGCCTGTGAAACATCCGGATTGACCCTGGCGGAATTTCCCAAAGATTTCCTCGAAGAGAGCGAGAAGCACTTTCGAGCGTCCGTGATTAAATTGACCAATCCCCTGGACCTGGGCGACCTTTTCGACCTGGAGATCTATTTGAAGATCATCGACCGCACCCTGGCCCAGGCCGGGGTCGACGGGATTGTTTTCCTGCACACCTTCAACGCCGCTTTTGAGGGACAGAAATCCAGAGACCTGTTCAATCAGGTCATCGAGCTTTCCAAAAGGTACGATAAGCCGGTGGCGATATACGTATCGACCGAAGATCAGGAAGTGAGCTACCTGAAAAAGAACCTGCCGCACCCCATCTTTACCCAGGTGGTGGAAACGGTCCGGGCGCTGGAGGTCAATCGCCGGTATACCGCGGAAAAGGAACGACGGCAACAACCCGTGGAGATTCCATCCTTTGCGGTGAATCGGAAAGGTGCCCGGATCCTTTTGGAAAAGGCTGTGAGAGAAAAACGGGACCTGCTCCTCCATGAAGCGGCCGAGATTCTCAGGTTCTACGGCATCCCCATCGTCCGGGGGATCCCGGTCCCGGATGAGGCGGGGGCGATCCGGGCGGCCAAGGAATTGGTCTTTCCCGTGGCCATGAAGGTCATCTCCGAGCAAATCTCCCATAAATCCGACGTCGGAGGCGTACAACTGAACCTGCGCAGCGAGGTGGGCGTGGCCGATGCCTACCGGGATATGACCCGGAGGATTCACCAGGCATACCCGGAGGCGAAGATCGAAGGAGTGCTCATTCAACCGATGGTAACCGGCGGTCGGGAGTTGATCGTCGGGGGGCGGCGGGACGAGCAGTTTGGTCCCGTGGTGCTGGTGGGGCTGGGGGGCATTTTTGTGGAGGTCTTCGGGGAGGTTTCGGTACGCGTGGTGCCCGTCTCCCGGAGGGAAGCCTTCGAGATGATCGATGAGCTGCGCGGTTCGGGCCTATTCAAAGGGGCGCGGGGGACAAAACCTTCGGACGTCGAAGCCGCAGTGGAGGTCCTGCTGCGCCTATCCCAGCTTCTTGGCGACCTCCCCGAAATTCAGGAGATCGACATCAACCCCTTGCGCGTCTTCCAGGAAAAAGAGGGTTGCCTGGCCCTGGACGTGCGCATGATTTTGGAAAAGGATTAGTGCCGAGTTTCAAAATTGCGCGTAATATTGACAGGCATTCCTGGGCCTGGGGGGGCAGTCCCGCTCTAAGCGGGATTGGCATCCTAAGGCGCTGCATTCTCCGTTGATGAGGCGGGAAGAGGCACCCCGCCTCCCTTGACGGAAACAAAATGGAATCTTCTCGAAGGCTTATTTCCCGCCGAGCCTGCCGGCGCCAATCGCCCAGCCCCCCCAGGCCACGACAAAGTGGGTGGAGATTTTCACCAGATGATACGTCCCAAATTTTCACAGCCAAGTACCAGACATCCATGGTGAATATGCCCCGCGATTTTGGCCCTTGAATCCTCCGTGTCCTTTTATTATGATATAGATCATTTGGGATAAGGGGTAAGGCCTATATTTTGAAAGACTATAGTTCTTCGCCTATCCTCCCCCCCTGGCACGGATCTGAACTTGATTGTATAGGAAATTGCTTTTTGGACACGGATGAACACGGATTATCATGATAAACCAAAAAGAAAATAACGATCTGTGGTTATCTGCGAAAATCTGCGTCCTATTAAATTTAACTTGCAGGTTGTAATGGAGGTTTGAATTTCTG
>Ga0214473_10007167_pt1 | contig 13263 bp, 13 predicted proteins | sample RVTome_7_FD_203509 | JGI IMG/M metagenome (GOLD analysis project Ga0214473, IMG submission 203509) | Soil microbial communities from uranium-contaminated site in the Upper Colorado River Basin, Wyoming, United States - RVT98D197 | ecosystem: Environmental > Terrestrial > Soil > Contaminated >...
TTTAAGGATGCTGTATCCCGTAGATTAAATATTCTTTACGAGAAATAGAGGTAAGAGTGTGCCTATTCGACAGATTCCCTGATTGATGTAGAGGAGTAAGGTAGAGTAGGCAACACGCCATGTGCCGCTAGATTAAGGTGTGGTACTCTGCCCTGATTTTATAGAGGGAGGAGAATTCGTGAATCTGAGCCTCTTTGTACAATGTCTAGTAAACGGAATCATGATCGGGGGGGTCTACGCTCTGGTCGCCTCCGGCTTTACCTTAATTCTGGGGGTGATGAAAATATTTAATTTTGCCCAAGGCCAGTTTTACATGCTTGGAGCTTTTGTCGCTTATGGGGTAGCCGTAAGTCTCGGATTGCCTTATGTCGTCGCTTTAATCATATCCATACTGTCCATGGGATTACTTGGTGTATTAGTTTACATTGGAATCATTAAGTGGACATATTCTGGCTTCTTTCAAACGGTCATGGCCACCTTCGCGTTTAGCACGATTGCGAAGCAGGGTTCGCTTCTGACCTTCGGGTATCGTGAGAAGGTCTTACCGGCAGTGGTTCGGGGCATTATCGAGGTGTCGAATGTGACCGTCCCGGGCGGCAAGCTATTCATCATATTCGTTGCTATTCTGGTGATGGTCAGCTTGCACTATTTTTTGAAGCTCAAGGTGGGCACATCGATGCGGGCAGTGGCGGAGAGTATGGACGTGGCGAGCCTGCAGGGGATAAACCCCACGCGGATATTTTATCTGACGATGGGTATCGGTTGCGGCCTATCTGGCATTGCCGGTGGACTGATCGCTCCGGTTTTCTGTGCCTCTGTTCTAATGGGAGAACGCATTTTTATCATGGCTCTTCTTGTCGTTGCGATAGGCGGGATGGGGAGCATGACGGGAGCGCTGCTTGCTTCCTGTGTCATAGGGGTCGTCGAGAGCTTTGCATACCAGTTTGTGGGGGAATTAAATTTGGTCGCCATTTTTATTCTTCTGGCAGTGATCATCTATTTTAGGCCCGGCGGTCTAATGGGTAAACCTTTACCGATACCGACAGCAGAATAGAAAGGTGTGTCGGAAATAATGAGTTATCGCTTGAAAAAGATGGCACTGGGTCTCGTGGTTCTATTCCTCATATTGTTGCCTTGGATAGTCGACAAATATTCCCTCCAACTTATCATCTATACGATGACCTACATCATGCTGGCATTAGGGTTCAGCTTATGTTGGAAGGGCCGCCTGATCAGAGTGGATCTTGCGGCGTATTGGGCTATCGGCGCTTACGCTACGGGTATGTTGATGACTAAGGCCGGCTGGTCGTACTGGCCGACAATACTCGTAGGGGGACTCTTAGCGGCAATCATTGCCTGGGGAGTCGGGAGCCTGACCATTCCGAGAGGTGGGCTTGTATTCTTTACCTTTTCAATGCTGGTCGGTCTGCTCATACAACAGACGCTGGCAGCATCCAAGTCTTTTGGCGGATGGGCTGGCATTGAATCTATGCCTCCGCCGGCGATTGGTTCTTTTGTTTTCAAAGGTAAGACGGAGTATTATTTTCTGGGGCTATTTCTTCTGGGAGTAAACTTCGTCACCTATTATTTGTTGTATAATTCAAAAATCGGCAGGGGTTGGACCGCTATCGGCTCCGGTGTGGGTTTTGCAAAGTCATTGGGTATCAATGTGGTAAGATATCGGTTGTCAGCGGTTGTGTTATCTTCATTCTTTTGTGCTGTGTCGGGGAGCTATCTTGCTAGCTACCAAATGTACATCATACCAGATAGTTTTGGTTTCCATCAATCGATGATGATACAGATGTTCTCTCTCGTGGGGGGGCTGAACAACTTTCTGGCTGGGCCGGTAGTTGGCGCAGCCGTCATGACATTCATCCCTGAGTATCTGAAGGTGACTGCTGAGATTGAGCCAATATTGACTGCTGTTGTCATCATATTAGTCATCATTTTTATGCCCCTGGGTATTCTGGGTGTTGTCGGGAAGGTGTGGAGGTCGTCATTATTTGTTCGTAACCGGTAAAAAAATGGACGTACCATCAGCTCAAGAGATGGGAAAAGGATGAGCATTGGAAGGAGTCACTGGAAGGTGCCAATCCTCGAGGTTCGGAAACTGAGCAAAGAGTTCGGCGGGTTGCGGGCCCTTCACAATTTAGAGTTTGAGGTCTCTAAAGGTGAAATGCTAGGTTTGATTGGGCCGAACGGTGCTGGCAAGACCACTTTATTTAACGTGATCACCGGGTTTTATCAACCAACGACCGGCAAAGTTATCTATGAAGGAAAAGGGATATCCGGATTAGAGCCATACGAGATAGCCCAAAAAGGCATCGTACGAACATTCCAGGGAACGATTCTTTCCATGGACTCAACGGTCTTCGACAATATTCTGATGGGCTGTCACCTAAATTTTCGGGCGGGGGTAATCCGGGATTTTTTGCACACCGCCGCAGCAGTCCGGGAAGACCGAGAGATGAGGCAACGGGTCCAAGAAATATTAGAGTTTATAGGGCTCGACCAGTTGAAGAACGAGCTCGCCGGTAACCTGCCTCATGGGCAGCAGCGGGCTGTAGCTGTTGCCATGGCTCTGGCAAGCAACCCCAGATTATTATTGTTGGACGAACCCGTGACCGGCATGAATCCGGTGGAAACGGCAACAATGATGGATCACATCAGAAATATACGGGGGAGAGGCATAACCATCATCATGGTAGAGCATGACATGAGGGCGGTTATGAATATCTGTCAGAGACTCATCGTGTTGAATTATGGACAAAAGATTGCCGATGGTCTTCCTGTTGAAATAAGGCAAAATAAGGACGTCATTGAGGCTTATCTAGGGAGAGAAGAAGAGTAAGTGGCGCTGCTTGAGATCAAGGACTTGAGAGTTCATTACGGAAAGGCAGAGGCATTGAAAGGTATTTCAATGAAGGTCGAACCTGGAGCCGTTGTTGCTCTTCTCGGAGCGAATGGGGCTGGTAAGTCGACCACCTTGAGGACGATATCCGGTTTGAAAAAGCTGACCTCAGGCGAGATATGGTACCGGAAGGAGAGGATTCATGACCTACCCGCTCATGAGATTGTCAGGCGCGGCATTGCTCATATCCCTGAAGGCAGAATGGTTTTTGCCACTTTAACAGTGAGAGAAAACTTGGAAATGGGGGCTTACCTGATCAAGGGTAAACAAGAACTGGCAGGAGGCGTGAAGCGTGTATTTGATTACTTCCCTGTTCTAAAGGAGAGACAGAATCAACCTGCCGTTAGCCTTAGTGGCGGAGAGCAGCAAATGCTGGCTACGGGCCGTGCCTTGATGTCTAGCCCTAAGCTTTTGCTCATGGATGAGCCAAGTATGGGCTTGTCACCGCTCTTGGTACAGCAAGTGGGCAGGATTATCCGCGACCTCAACGGGGAAGGAATGACCATCATCTTATTGGAACAGAATGCCCGAATGGCACTTCGGCTGGCTCATTATGCTTACGTCTTGGAGGTGGGTCATATTGCTATGCAGGGTGAAGGCAAAAAAATGGCCAATGATGAATATGTGAAGAGGACCTATTTGGGTGGTTAAACAGAACAGATACGGAGATCATCGTTCCTTTCGGTTGGGTCAATTTGGCTTCTAATGAACTCGGGAGGTGCATCATGTGGAAAGATGTGAAGGTGGATCGCTGGGAAAGCCAGGTAGAAATCCAAGTGCCCGAGTCCGCTATGATTATCGAACCGGAGGCCAAAGGGGGACAATCCTCAGATCCGATAGAAAAAATAAAAAGGGCTCTAAAGAATCCTCTTGGCATGGAAAGGATAAGAGCAATAGTCAATAGAGGATCCAGAGTAGCGATTGCCTTTGATGATCCCACGAAGCTTTCTCCGAATTATTTGGCTATTCCTGTCATCCTGGACGAATTGCATGAGGCTGGTGTTAAGAAAGACAATATCGTTTTGGTCAGTGCCAATGGAACTCACAGAAAGTATACGCCCAGTGAATATATTGAGTATCGGAATGTGGGATATGGTTTACCCCCAGGGAAAGGGATCCCAAAGATTCCCAAAGAAATCTTGTATGACTTTTGGCCTCACAGGTTCATCCAACATAATGGTGCAAATACCAAGAATTTTGTGAATATGGGTTATTCCCGATTGGGCGATCTGGTCGAATGTAACAGGATTTTGGTGGATCATGATCTTGTGATCTACGTTGGCGGGGCTCAACCCATGAAGTGGGGCGGCTATGGAGGCACTGGAGTCGTGATTGGGCTGAGCAGCGCAGAGAGCATTGCTTCTCACCATACCGTCAGAGTCATCGGTCATAAAGAATCTTGTCATGCTGATCCACGAACTCACTTATATAGAGCGCATAAGGACGCAGTGATGGAGAAGATTGAGGAGTCCATCGGTAAAAAAGTATTTTACGTTGAAGGGGTTGTCAATGGTGCCAGGGAGTGGACGGACTTCTTTGCCGGTCACTTTAAAGAGATTCAAGAACCGGCGTGGAAAGCTGGGGATCAGGATCGTCTTTATCCCGCAGAGCAGGCGGATGTGATTATAGCCGGATTACCAAGGTGGTGCGCTCCCTATGATACGAGCCGGAACCCTTTGGTCTGTGTTTCGGCTGCTTCCTCGATCTTAAGAATGTGGGTTGGAAAGCCGATTTTGCGGGAGGGGGGGATCCTTATTCTAATTGCCGTGTGCGACGGGTTTATAGATACAACCGCTCTTCCTTCCTATCCCGAGGTGATTGACCTGTTCGGAAAGATGGGAAATGCACAGAGACTTGAAGAAAAATATTTGGAGGAATTCTTATTTTTTAGAGAAGATTATCTGAAGAAACACATGGCCGGCGCGGCGAATCATCCAGTGCATCCATTCTGGTTGTGTGCCGAAACTCAATATGTACACGACCATGTCGGAAAGTTGATCATAGCCACGGCGGAGAATCCGGAGGCAGTTCGCAAGGTCGGGGGTACCTGGGCCGAGGATTTCGGCCAGGCATGGAAAATGGCAGAAAAGCTGGTAGGAAAAAATCCTCGATGCCTTGTGTTACCCACGTTTTTCAGTAGATTTCCTTTCAAATTCGCGGTCAAATAGCAGGACCGAAAATATACGAACCTCGTCGGCAAGATTTCGGGTGTAGTTCAATATTGGGTGGTGAAAAAGTAGTGGAAGCTGGTTTATTTTCTGGACGGATGCCATTGAATATTTTAGCATTAGTCAAATATAACTATCGGAAGAGGGAGGATATGGAATGGCAAAAGTTGTTTTGAGGGAAGCATACAGGCGTGAGGATATCGAGCATATGTTGCACGGTGCAACGGTTCCCAGTGAGTTTGCCAAATCGATCAACAGAATCTACGTTGAGGGGCATGGCGTAAGGATTGTAGACATCGAAGGCAAGGAATATATTGATGCGATGTCGAGTGGACTCGTGGCCTTTCTCGGATATGGAAATCAAGAGCTGGTTGAAGCCGCAAGGTCACAAATGAGCAGGCTGCACTCATGTCCCTCTTTTGCAAACCGGACGAATATGCCGGAAATTGACCTGGCCCGTAAGCTCTCGGAAATCACCCCCCCTGGAATAAAACGTTTCATGTTTACCAATAGTGGCTCCGACGCTAACGATTCCGCGGTGAAGATTATCCGGTGGTACTGGCGGGAGAAGGGCCAGGATAAGTACAAGATCATTAGCCAGAATCAGGCGTATCACGGCGCTACTTACGGAGCGATGAGTGCCACCTCGTTTCCTGGGTTTTCGCATAAGAATTTTGAGCCCTTCGTGCCCGGTTTTATCAAGATACCAAATAATTACTGCTATCGGTGCCCGTATGGTAAGTCGTATCCTCACTGCGATATTGACTGCGCTCTAGGCCTAGAAAAAGCGATTGAAAAGGAAGGGGCCGACACGGTAGGTGCGTTCTTTACGGAGCCAGTGATGACCTCTGCGGGCACTTTGATGCCCCCGCCAGAATACTGGCCAAAGGTAAAAGAGATATGCAAGAAGTATGACGTGCTCCTGTTCATCGATGAGTACATAACGGGTTTTGGCAGGATGGGTAAATTTTTCGCCTCCGAACATTGGGATATTAGACCCGATATCGTTATGTTCGCAAAAGGGCTGGCCAGTGGCTATATGCCGATGGCCTGCGTGGGCATCACAGAAGAGATTTACGAGGGTATGACGAAGTGGGATGCTCCCTTTGCACATGTGTTCACTTACGGTGGGCATCCCGTCAGCTGCGCCGTTGCGTTGAAGAATATCGAGATCTTGATTCGAGAGAATTTGATAGAGAAGGCAGCAAGGATGGGGGTGTATGTGAAAGAACGTCTGAGTCATATACAAAAGCAGTCCCATTATGTGGGGGATGTGCGCGGGACGGGGTTGTACTTTGGTATCGAACTGGTGGCCGACAAAGATACAAGAGAGCCTTTTGACCCAAGAAAAAATGTCTCCGTAGGGGTAAGAGCCCGCTGTTATGAAAAGGGTATCATCATGGGTGGTTTTGGGCCAAACAACATCACCCTGGGTCCACCGCTTATCATTACGCAAGATGAAATCGACTATGTGCTGGATGGCCTGGAATCGGCTATAAAGAGTATCGAGCCGTAGGTCGGCTATGGCGCACATCCGGTCTGTCACAAAACTTGGGCTGGATAGTGGTTTTGGTACGGTTCATAACATATACGTTACTAACATTGACAGCATGCAGCGACTGCACCAGATGATGGACTTGATCGATTTGTACCACAGCCATGGGGGGCATCATCTCGATATTAATTGCCAGGACAAGAATGTATCGATGGATGCCCAGAAACATCCGCAGAAGTATCCCAGTCTGCTGGTTCGAGTGGCGGGTTAGATGGACCATTTTGTTGATCTCCCAAAACATGTACAGGATGAGATCATTCATCGGACTTCACTGACAATCTGAGAGGTTTCTATAAGGCCGATATCATACCGCATGATTAATGCCTGGAAAATAGACTACTCTGCGGTACATGACGGTCCAGGGATCAGGACCTCTATCTATGTCAAGGGATGCCCATTGAGATGTCTCTGGTGCTCGAATCCGGAGGGTCAAACATCTGAGCCTAATTTGGTCTTTATGCAATCGCGGTGCGTCGATTGTGGGCGATGCGTTGGAAAGTGCCCTGCTAAAGCCATAGATCTTCAAAAAGATTCCGAAACGGGAACCCTCAATCTCCAACTGAACAAAATCAAGTGCAACCGATGCCGTGAATGTATCTCCGTATGCACTCCCAAGGCGCTGGAAATTTGGGGCACAGACTACCCAATTCCTGAACTTTTGAAGATTGTCGAGAAAAATAGGCCCATATTTCGTAGGTCTGGAGGAGGCATCACTCTGACAGGTGGAGAACCCTTGCAACAATGGGAGTCTGTTCTGGAATTGCTCAAGCATTGCCGTAAGCGGGGAATTCATACTGTGGTGGAGACGAGTGCCTTCGGAGATGAGAAAGCTTTCGAGAGAATTCTGGAGGAGGTTGATTGGTTATTTATAGACCTCAAGCATATGGACCCCGAAGAGCACCTGAGACTAACTGGTGAGAGAAATGACTTGATTCTCCAAAATGTAAAGCGTGCCTCATCTGTATTGAGCAAGAGGAATCGTGATCTGGTCATTCGGATGGTCGTCGTCCCCGGTTTGAACGAAGGGGCCAACATTCACACGATGGCAGAATTCCTGCGTACCCTCCCCTATGTCAAGGGAGTGGAGTTTCTTCCATATCATCGTTATGGCATCAATAAATATGAGCTTTTAAATCGCCCTTATCAGTTACCGGACCTCAACCCCGCCCCGGAGGAGTTGATAGAAAATTGCAAGAACGTGATGATATCGTATGGCCTGGTCATAGAAGATGTGAAACGAGTACCCCTCGACCAGATGGCTTTGAAAAAATCCTAAGGAGGGAGGTGGTGTGAGAGGAATTGTTGGACCTTTCCCTAAATGTGAATAACAAATCAGACAGAGGAGGTATAAGAAAATGAAAAAGTCAGTGGTCATGATCATGTTTGCTCTTCTTTTTCTACTAACCCTCGGGGGCCAGGGAATTGCCGAAGCTGCTAACCCCATTAAGATCGGATTCTTGGCTCCTTATGTTGGAGTATTTTCCAAGTACGGGACGGATTTGAAGAATGGGTTTAAGCAGGCTCTCGAGGAAGTCAACTTCAAGGCAGCGGGCAGGGAGATCCTCTTTGTTACTGAGGATACAGAAGGCAAACCAGAGGTTGGGCTCACAAAGACCCGGAAACTGGTAGAGAAAGATCAGGTCCATGTTCTCGCGGGGATTATCAGTAGTGGGGTAGCCTATGCGGTTAAAGATTATGTGGTCGAAAAAAAGACTCCTCTGGTCATTTGTTGCGCGGGTGCCACGAAACTCACGCAGGAGGATCGTAACCCATTCATTTTTAGGGTTTCTTTTGCGAACGGGCAGCAGGATAGGGCAGGGGGCTGGTACGCCTACGCGAAAAAGGGATACAGGAAATTTATCATGATAGGATCCGATTATGCTGCAGGGCATGAAAAAGCAGCCGGTTTCATAAAGGCGTTCAAATTTATGGGGGGTGAGATCGTTCAAGAGACTTACACTCCCCTTGGAACAACCGATTATGCGCCCTATCTGGCCAAGATCGCCAACCTAGTAGGCAAGGCCGACAGCCTATGGACCTTTTACGCCGGGAGTGATGCGATACGGTTCGCTAATCAATACGATGAATATGGTTTGAAGAAGAAAATCCCGATTTTTTGCGAGGGCGGTATGTTAGATGCGGCTAATCTCCCTTCACAGAAAGATTCAGCCGTAGGAATGGAGGGTTACCTTCAGTATTTCGAAACCGTTAACACCCCGGAAAACAAGAGATTCTTTAAGGAATATAGGGAGAAATATAAAGACATTCCGGGGTCGCTATCTGAGGGGGGATATGTGGGTGGTAAGGCTATTGTGAAAGCCATTGAGGCAGTGAAAGGGAAGATTGAAAATCAAGAGGCTTTCTTAAAGGCCTTGAAGGGTGTCAAATTTGAAGCCCCCCGTGGTCCTTTTAGATTTGATGACCACCAAAACGTGATTGAACCCGTCTACATTAACCGCGTGGAAAAGAAGGGCGGAGAGTATGTGAACGTGGTCATTGACAAAATACCGGATGTGGGTCAGTACTGGATGCCAAAGAAGTAAGAGAAGGTCATGGCTTTCTGGATCATACAAACTCTCAACGGTCTGTCCTTCAGCATGCTGCTTTTTCTCATCGCTGCTGGGTTCACCCTCATTTTTGGGTTGATGAAAATCATCAATATCGCCCACGGATCATTTTACCTCCTGAGCGCTTATATCGGATTAACCATCCTTCGGACGACGGATAGTTTCCTCCTTGCGGTGGTGACGTCTTCTGTTGCTGCTTTCGTGGTAGGGGTCGCCATGCAGAGTCTTTTTCTCCGCCGATTCTATATGAAGGAGCTGCAGCAGGTACTCCTGACCTTTGGGTTTGTGCTGATCATTGCGGATCTCTGTCTCTGGGTTTGGGGAGGGAATCCTATGGCCCTCCCCAAACCCTCTCTGTTTAGGGGTTCTATTTGGATCGGAAACGTGGTTTTTCCTTCCTATCGGCTTCTGGTGATTTTGGTCGGAGTCATCATCGCTGTGGGACTCTGGATCTTTCAGGAGAAGACGAAGTTCGGAGCGATTGTCCGCGCAGGAGTTGATGATGAGGAGATGTTGAGGGGATCGGGAATCAATATCCAGAGGGTCTTCGCCGGGGTATTTGGTTTAGGGGCCTTGTTGGCAGGAATTGGGGGCATCATCGGGGGGCCAATTGTAGGGGTTTTTCCGGGAGCGGACCTATCGATGCTGCTTCTGGCGTTAGTGGTTGTTATCATCGGAGGGATTGGGAGCCTCAAGGGAGCCTTTGTGGGGAGCCTTTTTGTAGGTTTGGTCGACAATTTTGGTAAGGCGCTCTTCCCGGAACTCTCCATGTTCACCCTTTTTGCACCGATGGCCATCGTCTTAGCCATTCGGCCTACGGGAATATTTGGGAAAATGGAAGAGTGAAGATGAGAACGATAACATCATTAAAAGGTACATCCTTTTCGATTCTTCTTCTTGCTGCCTTGATCATTGTTTTTCTTCCCTTTCTCGTCTCCAGTTATTACGTGGGCCTCGCGATACAAGTTTTCATTTTCACTATTTTTGCAATGAGCCTTGACATCTTGGTTGGTCACACCGGGCTTCCTTCTATGGGACATGCAGCCTATTTTGGTGTGGCTGCGTATGCAACAGGATTTCTGTGTCTGGCTGGTATCAAGAATTTCTGGGTGGGGGTCATTTTGGGGATGGGATCGGGGGGCCTTACGGCGGCGCTCTTTGGCCTTCTCGCCATCAGGGCCCATGGTCCTTATTTCATGCTCATCACCCTGGCTTTATCCCAGGTGCTCTGGGGTATTGCATTCAAGTGGAGAAGCCTCACAAAGGGGGATGATGGATTGCCGGGTATTGGACGGCCGGAAATAGGAATGGGAATCGACCTCAAGCCAGATCTTTATTTCTACTATTTTACATTTGCCATTTTCCTCATCGTCTTAGTTGCTCTTTTCGTCCTCCTTAATTCCCCTTTCGGATATACCCTCAGGGGCATTCGGGAAAGTGAGTCGAGGATGAAAGCTTTGGGGTACAATGTTGGGCTGTACAAATACCTGGCCTTTGTCTTTGCAGGCGTTTTTGCAGGGACGAGCGGCGTTCTCTGGGTTTATTACTGTGGTTTTGTCAACCCCTCAAATCTTGGAGTGGATCAATCGGTAAAGGGATTATTGATGCTGATCCTGGGAGGCTCGGGCAGCTTCTTCGGACCCGGTATCGGGGCAGGAATCATTGTTTTATTGGAAAACATTGTCAGCGGTCTCACGGAAAGGTGGTCTTTGATCCTTGGGATTATTTACGTGATTGTAATTATGTTCTTCTCAGAGGGGTTATCCTCAATCGTGAAAAGAGGTCATTGAAGAGTGAAAGCCTTAGATGTACAGGCCCTTTCGAAAGACTTCGGAGGATTGCGGGCCATTCGCGACATCTCCTTAGAAATTGAAGCGGGTGAGCGACGAGCCATCATTGGTCCGAATGGGGCTGGAAAGACCACGTTTTTCCATCTGATCAGCGGATTTCTCTTTCCCTCTTCAGGCCGTATTCACCTTTTTGGCCGGGACGTGACGCATCTACAAGCCCACCAAAGGGCGGCTTTAGGGATGTCACGCACGTTTCAAGTGACAAACCTTTTTCCCAAACTGACCCTTTTTGAGAATATTTTGCTGGGAGTTCAAGCCATTAATGGGGCTCGTTTCTGTTTTTACCGCCGGGTGAACAGTTTTCGAGAAATTATATATGAAACAGAACGTCTATTAAAGGAATGGAGCCTGTGGGGGAAAAAGGATGCCCTCCTGAAAAACCTCTCCTATGGTGAGCAGAGGCAGATCGAAGTCATCATGGCTTTGGCGACAAAACCCCGCCTGCTCCTTTTAGACGAACCTACGGCAGGTTTGTCCCCGGCTGAAACGGCTCTGGTGACTTCCATCATTAAAAGTCTACCCCGTGAGATCACGACCATCTTGATCGAGCACGATATGGATGTCGCTTTCGAAATTGCGGAGAGGGTTACTGTCCTCCATTTCGGTAGTGTCCTAGCCGATGGGCCTCTTGAACAGATAAAGGGAAATTCCAAGGTTGCTGAGGTCTATCTGGGATAAATAGCATGTTAGAGGTAAAAGACATTCATACCTATATCGGAGAGAGTTATATCCTTCAAGGGGTATCCATGGAAATACCCAAGGGTAAGGTGGTGGCTCTGTTGGGCCGAAATGGAGTGGGAAAGACAACCCTTATCTACTCCATCATCGGATTTCGGCCTATACGGACTGGGGGCATCCTCCTGGAAGGCAAGGAGATCAGTCACCTCCCCGCTCACCGGATCGTTCGACTGGGAATCGGACTGGTTCCCCAGGGCAGAAGGATCTTCTCTTCCCTTACGGTCAATGAAAATTTGGAAGTTCCGTACAAATGCCCTTCCCGAAGCGAAAGAGACTTTGACGCAGAAAAGATCTTTCAGATCTTTCCGATCTTAAAGGAGAGAAAAGATCTTCGAGGCGGAAAGCTCTCCGGTGGTGAGCAACAGATGCTTGCCACAGGCCGGGGTCTTATCTCGAGGCCAAAATTGTTGCTCATGGATGAACCCTCTGAGGGGCTTGCCCCTTTGTTAGTTCGGGATCTCGGCGAGATCATCCGGAGTTTCAAGGAGCAAGGTCTCACGATTCTTCTCGTGGAGCAAAAGCTTTCTTTTGCTCTTGAAATGGCCGACTATGTCTATGTCATGAGCAAAGGGAAGATTGTTTATCATTCCACTCCCGACGATTTGTGGCAGAATGAGGAAGTGAAGGCTCGACATCTGGGGATTTAGACGATAGGGGTTGGCTGGGGTCACCTTGATGAATGATAAAGTGATGACGATGAAGCAAGCGATCAAGACCTATGTTAAACCAGGGGAGACGGTCTTTTTTTCTGGCATGCAGCACGGAGAACCTGTTGCCGCCATTCATGAGATCATTCGGCAAGGCATCGGTCATCTCACGGTCGTTCCAGCCCTCACGTTGACCCTCGGTTTAATGATCGCGGAAGGGCTCGTGGACAAACTGGTGATGGCGTTTGTGCGGGACCTTTTCGACAGAAGGGAATCCTATACCATCATTAAAGCGAAACGAAATAATTGTTATCCCGAACTGGAGGAATACTCCCATTTCGGTCTCTGTTTAGCCCTGTTTGCCGGAGAGATGGGAATCTCCTTTATGCCGACCAAGTGCCTGCTCGGAAGCGATATCGAAAAGTATAATAAAAACGTCAGGAGAATGAAGTGCCCATTTACAGGCGAGGAGATCGTGGCCGTGAAGGCCATTAATCCTGACGTCGGCATTATTCACGTTCAAAGGGCAGACCCGCATGGGAACGCCCAAAAATGGGGCAGCCTGGGGATGGATAGAATGGGGATCAATGCGAGTAAAAGGATCATCGTCACCGCCGAGGAAATTGTCGATCCCGATGTGATTCGAAGGGATCCGAACAGAACCATCGTGCCGGGGATGAGGGTGAGTGCCGTGGTAGAGGAGCCGTGGGGCGCCTATCCGATCCATCTTGCCGGATGTTACGATGGTGACTTTAGTAGCTACCTGGGTGAGATTGAAGGGAAAGGCGCGGAGGCTTTTGAGAACTACATGAAGGAATTCGTATACG
>Ga0214473_10007168_pt1 | contig 13263 bp, 8 predicted proteins | sample RVTome_7_FD_203509 | JGI IMG/M metagenome (GOLD analysis project Ga0214473, IMG submission 203509) | Soil microbial communities from uranium-contaminated site in the Upper Colorado River Basin, Wyoming, United States - RVT98D197 | ecosystem: Environmental > Terrestrial > Soil > Contaminated >...
CGAATGGCCCATCTGTGCGCCCATCCCGCCCATTCCATGGCCCATCCCCGAGTGGGAGCCACTCATGTCCTGGTGGGAGTCGGATTGCACCTCGTGGCCCGCGTGGTCGCCTTCCTCGGCGAAGGAACCCACCGCGCCGAGCGCGAGCAGGAATCCGAGCGTCATCACGGTGATCAGTCTCATCGGGTCATCTCCTTTGGTTTGCGTGAACAGATCCGCCGCGCCTGCGTGCGGCGAGGCGCGCCAGTGATACGGCTCGCGACGTTCCGAATGACCGAGGGCGGATGGAGAGCCGCGGGGGAACTCAGGACGCGCCACCTCTCACGGCCTCGATGATCTTGACGATGTCGAGGTAGACGTTCTCCTCTCTCGTGACCGTAAAGCCGGCCCTCAGCACGTTCCCGACCGTGTCCCGGTTCAACTCCGGCCCGATCAGGCGCGAGAGCGGCGTCATCAGGTCCAGGAAGACGCCCAGGGGTCCGATCCGGCTGCGTACGTGTTCGAACATCAGCAACCGCCCTCCGGGCTTGAGTACCCGATGCACCTCACGAAGGCCGGCCACCGGTCTGGTCACGGAGCAGAAGGTGCAAACGGTGGCGACGGTATCGAAGCTGGCATCCGGAAAGAGCAGCGCACAGACGTCCATCTGGCGCAGCTCGATCTTCCCGCTGTAGGCGGCCGCCTTCGGGGCCGCCCTCTCGAGCATCCTGGGGCTGATGTCGATGGCAACGATGTGCGCGCCGGGCGGGAAGAACTGGAAGTCGCTTCCCGTTCCGGCGGCGACCATCAAGGTTTCTCCCCGGATCTTCGAGAGCAACCTGCGCTTGTGCGGACCCAGCCGCCGCTCGTCCCCGAAGGTGAAGAGGTCGAAGACTCGGCTGGTGGCGTCCCACTTCTTCTGCGCGCTCTCTTCCATTTCTGCCCCTCCCCTAGTCGCCGGCCTCGATCACCGTGCCACGCAGAATCCGATCGTACGCGCTGATGGCGAGCACGATGACCGCACCGAGAAGCGCTCCAACCGCCGTGGCCCCTCCGAGGGATGACGAGCCGGCTCCCATCGCGTCGCGCATGGCGAAGAGCATCCCGCCGTACATTCCGATCACCATCGCCGGAATCATGGTCTGGAACATTCCGAGCAGAGGAGCGAGCAGCACCGCGAGCATCATGGGCACCACCATTCCCGCGACCATTCCCAGCAGCATGGCGATGACCATGTCCATTCCGGGCCAGACGATCCATCGAACGCTCAACGCGGTGAGCGAGCCGACCATCATCCCGGCGGCGTGGTCTCCGATCGCGAATGCGATCCGTGTCATGATCAGACCTCCTGATAACGCAATCGCAAGGAGTTGGTGATTACCGACGCAGAGCTGAAGCTCATCGCGGCTGCGGCGATCATCGGGCTCAGCAGGATCCCGAAGAGCGGATAGAGCACGCCGGCGGCGATGGGGATGCCGAGGCCGTTGTAGCCAAAGGCGAAGAAGAGGTTCTGCTTGATGTTCGCCATGGTGGCGCGGCTGATCCTCCTGGCGCGAACGATTCCGCGCAGGTCGCCCTTCACCAGGGTGACGCCGGCACTCTCCATGGCGACATCGGTTCCGGTGCCCATGGCGATCCCGACGTGCGCTTGCGCCAGCGCGGGCGCATCATTGATGCCGTCGCCCGCCATCGCGACGAGGCGACCTTGGTTCTGGAGCTGCTCGACCGCCTGGGCCTTCTTCTGGGGAAGCAGTTCCGCCACGACCTCTTCGATGCCCAGCTTCGAAGCGACCGCCTCGGCGGTGGTGCGGTCGTCGCCGGTCAGCATTACGACCCGGATTCCCTCCGCCTGCAAGGCTCGGATCGCCTCCGGTGTGCTCTCCTTGATGGGATCGGCCACGCCGAGGAGCCCTGCGAGCCCGCCGTCGACCGCCACGAAGATCACCGTCTGCCCTTCCGCCCGAAGGGCGTCCGCACGGTCGATCAGCTCGCCTCGTCCCACGCGGAGCTCTTCCAGCAGCTTCTCGTTGCCCAGCGCGACGGTGCGGCCGCCCACCTGTCCGCTCACCCCCTTACCCGTGACCGACATGAACGAATCCGCCTCGGCCAGGCGTACGCCTCTTTCCCTGGCCCCGGCGAGGATGGCCGCAGCCAACGGGTGCTCGCTTCCCCGTTCGAGGCTGGCTGCGAGCCGCAGGAGACCGTCTTCATCGAAACCCGAGCCGACCTCGACCCGGACGAGCCTCGGCTTTCCGGACGTGAGTGTGCCGGTCTTGTCCACGACCAGCGTGTCGACCTTGCGCATCAGCTCGATGGCCTCGGCGTTCCTGAAGAGAACTCCGACGGTCGCCCCCTTTGCGGTCGCCACCACGATCGACATGGGCGTTGCGAGGCCGAGGGCGCACGGGCAGGCGATGATCAGCACGGCGATGGCGTTGATGAGCGCGTAGGTCATACGGGGCGGGGGGCCGGCGATGCTCCAGACGGCGAAGGTCACCAGGGCGATGAGGACGACGCTCGGTACGAAATAGCCGGCCACGACGTCCGCCGTCCTCTGGATCGGCGCGCGGCTGCGCTGTGCCTCCGCCACCATGGCCGCGATGCGAGAGAGCATCGTCTCCGCCCCGACCTTCTCGGCCTGCATGACGAACGAGCCGGTCTCGTTCAGGGTCGCCCCGATGATCCGATCGCCCGGCTCCTTCTGCACCGGCATCGGCTCACCCGTGACCATCGACTCGTCGATCGAGCTGGTCCCCTCCAGCACCATGCCGTCGACCGGCACCTTCTCGCCGGGGCGCACCCGAAGCCGGTCGCCCACCTGGACGGCCTGCAGCGGGACGTCCTCCTCGCCTCCATCGGCGCCGATGCGCCTGGCGCTCTTCGCGGCGAGCCCGAGCAGGTTCCTGATGGCCGCTCCGGTCTGGCGGCGGGCGCGGAGCTCGAGCACCTGGCCGAGCAGGATCAGGGTCACGATGACCCCGGCCGCCTCGAAGTACACGGCGACCTGGCCGGATTCGCCCCGGAACGACGCCGGGAAGATGCCGGGGAAAAGAGTCCCGACCAGGCTGTAGCCGTAGGCGACGCCGACTCCCATCCCGATCAGCGTGAACATGTTGAGCTTGCCGCTGCGAAGGGACCGAGCAGCGCGCGCGTAGAAGGGCCATGCGGCCCACAGGCAGACCGGTGTGGCGAGCGCGAGCTCGAGAAGGACCCGTTGGCTGGCCGAGATCCAGGTGGAGACGGGCTCGCCGGGGAGCATGTCGCCCATCGCGACGGCGACCAAGGGAACCGAAAAGGCGGCGGCGAAAGTGAGCCGGCGCCTCATGTCGCGAAGCTCGGGATCCTCTTTCTCCTGGTCCGCGAGGACCGTGCGTGGCTCGAGGACCATCCCGCAGATGGGGCAGTCGCCGGGCCCGCTCTGCACGACCTCCGGGTGCATCGGGCAGGTGTATTCCGAGGCCGGGCGGGTCGGCTCTTCGGAGCTCCCCGAGACGTAGCGCTCCGGCGCCTCTTCGAACCGCTCGAGGCAGCGCGTGCTGCAGAAGGAGTAGTCGGTGCCCGCGAAGCTGCGAGTGAGCTCGGTCTCCGCCACCATCATCCCGCAGACCGGGTCCACCGCCGGCGCCGCGGCCTGTCCGCCGCGGTGGCTGTCTCGACGCCGGCTGGTGTGGTCGAGAAACATGTCTGGTCTCCTCGAGTCCGCAAGGCAGGGGGCCCCAGGTGGGAGGTTTCACCGGCACGCGGCAGCCCTTCATCGCACCGACACTGCAAGAGGCGTGCCGCCGCCCAGCCACTCGTAGGCACGCCAGATCACCGGCTTCCGGGCCTTCTGTGACCATTTCAGTCCCCTTTTGTATCTGGGTCAGCCATAATCGCGGGGCAACGCCGCGCCACGGGGCTCGGGCTACCGGTCGTGAAGAAGGTCGTCGAGGAGCATGGCGGCACCCTGGAGGTGGAATCGAAGCCGGGTCGAGGGTCCGCCTTCCAGCTTCGATTCCCGAGGAGTCCGCCGCCGGTACCCAGTCGGTCGATGGTATGAGCGGGTCGTCCAGCTCTCCGCGTGTGACCGCTTCGGTCACTTGAATGTGCCCGGCTCGGTCGCGGCAGGCTCTCCGAAGCCGGTCCCTGAGTGGTAGTTGGGCGGAAACCCTGGTGTTCCAGGCCTGGCACCCTTCTTGCTTCGCAACCCGCAGAATGGCTGCCCCCACCGGCTCGGCGGAACGAGTCGGGGAGGTGCCATCCGGCGGCGCTTCAGGAAAGGCCCGGAGTGAACATGATTCGTTGTACGATCGGGAAGGCGGGTGCGCGCACCCACGGGCCGCATCGGCAGCTTCGCGGGGATCACACTCCAATGCCGCTTTCCAGATGCGCGAAGGCGCGCGCCGATTCGGAACCCGTCGAGCCCGCGAGCCGCATCCTCCGGCGGGCTGCCGCCGCGCTCCTGTGCGCCGGGCTCCTGCTCGCCGGCTGCAAGGGCTTTCCCGTGAAGGGTGAGAAGCAAACCCGCCAGCAGGCGAGGACGGTTGCCGCCACCTTCCGGCCCGAAGGCCGGCGACCCGATCCGTCCGCGCTCGCCACTCATTCCGATCTGGGCGGTCTCTTGCGCTTCGCCATGCTCAACCAGCCGAAAGTGGAGGCGAGCTATTACGATTGGGTCGCTTCGGTCGAACGCATCACCATCGACCGTTCTCTACCCGATCCGCAGTTCACCTTCGAGTCGGACATCGCAAACATCGTGATGACGGTGATGCCGGGATTCATGCAGATCTTTCCCGGGCCGGGAAAGCTCAAGGCCGCCGCGCGCGTCGCCACGTCCCAAAGCCAAGCAGAATACTTTCGGTTCGAATCCGCCGTGTTGCAGACCGCCTTCGACGTCAAGCGCGCCTACTACAACCTGCACTTCCTCGACGACCGAATCCGCATCAACCGCGCGACCCTCGCTCTGCTGGGCGACCTCGAAACAAGCGCCCGCGCGCAGAATGAGGTCGGCAAGGTCACGCTCCAGGACGTATATCGTGCGCAGATCGAACAGGACCAGCTCACCACGGAAGTCACCAATCTCGAAGACTCGCGTCACCCATTGCTCGCCCAGCTCAAAGGGGCGCTGGGGTTGACACGCGACCAGGCCGACCCGCCTGTGCCGGCCGAGTTCGAGAGCACGCCGCTGGACTTGAACGCGGACGACCTGCTGGCCACGGCCTTCGACCGCAATCCGCGCCTCAAGGCGATGGAAGCCGAGGTGCGCATGGCCGAAGCGAGCATCGGACTCGCGGCCAAGTCCAAAGTGCCGGATTTCAGCTTGGGACTGATGGTGGATGCGAAAGCCTCGCCGACGGTGTTTCGTCCGCTGGCGGGAATGACGCTGCCAATCTGGCGCGACAGGATCGCGGCGCAGATCGCGCAAGCCCAGGCCGGCGCGCGCGCTACCGAGGCGCGGCTCACGAGCGAGGAGATCATGCTCACCGTGGAGTTCGCGATGAAGTCTTACGACTATCGCGAGGTCACGCGCATGTTGGCTTTGCTGCAAGACCAACTGGTCCCGAAGGCCCGCAAGTCGCTCGCAATCGCCCGCTCCGGCTACCTCTCCGGGCAGATTGAATTCTTCAACCTGATCGACGCTGAGCGCACGCTGCTGGATTTCCAGCTCTCCGAGGTGGAAGCTCGCACCCGCCGCGAGATCATCCTCGCCGAATTGTCCTTGATGATTGCCGGCGTGCCACCGACCGGCGCTCCGGTCCTGGCTTCGCCGCCGACCGTCTCCTCGCGCTCCTCCAACGAATCCAAGAGGACTCGACGATGAACTCGGTTGGCAAACACCATCAACTGACCGGTATTTCGCGCCTGATGGCCGTTGTCGGCGCAGCGGCCGGTGCCTACTTCGGATCATCCCGGCTTCTGTGCGGAAGAAGCCGCAGCCGGAGCCGGGACGGCGTTGGGACTGGCGCGGGGCCAGGCACCGATTGGCGGCTGGAGAGCCAACGGGAGGCCGGAAGGCGAGCCGGTGTCGTCCATTACCGGAGCGCACACCTCCGAGTGATATGACCATGAAAGCCAAGACCCTTGTAGTGATTGTTGCAATCGCCGCCGTCGGCGCCGGGGCGTTCTTCCTTGGTCGATCCAGCGGCCAGAACCACGGGGCCAGCGGCGGTGAAACCTGGAAGGAAGAAGAGGCGCCCGGCACCTCCGGGATGGAGCTCTCGCCGATTGGCGAGCAGGAGGCTGGAGTCGCAGGCGGCGCGCCCGAGGCGTCTGGCGGGCGGAAGGTCAAGTATTACAAGTCCACGATGATTCCCGGCGAGGTGAAGCCAGAACCGGGAAAGGACAGCATGGGCATGGAGATGGTACCGGTCTACGAAGACGAAGCGGCGGCGGCCGCGTCGCAGACCATCGATGTCGACCCGGTGACGATTCAGAACATGGGCATTCGCACCGCCGCGGTTACGCGCGGTCCCTTGCGCAGGGTGGTCCGCACCTTCGGCCTCATCGATTACAACGAAAGGGCGTTGGCCGAGGTGACCACGAAGTTCAGCGGCTGGGTCGAAGAGCTCTACGTCAATGCCATGGGTGACCTGGTGAGGCGCGGCGATCCGCTCTTCGAGATCTATTCGCCGGACCTCTACAGCGCGCAGGTGGAATATCTGCTGGCCATCGGCTCGCCGACGGGTTCCACGTCCGGTCTAGACGCTCTGCGCGCGAGCGCGCTCACCAAGCTCAAGTTCTTCGACATCTCCGATCAGCAGATTGCGGACCTGGAGATGTCGCGCCAGCCGAAGAAGACTCTGCGCATCCTCGCTCCCCAGGATGGCTTCGTCGTCGAGAAGATGGTCGTCGAAGGGCAGATGGTGGAGGCGGGCATGAAGATCTTCCGTCTTGCGGATTTGCGGACGGTGTGGGTGCAGGCGGAGATCTACGAGCGGGACCTGGCCTATATCAAGCTTGGACAAGAGGCGACGGTGATGCTCTCCTATCTGGGCGGCCGCCAGCTCCGCGGACGGGTGGCTTACGTCTATCCGGACGTGGACGAGAAGACCCGCACTGCCCGAGTCCGCATGGAGTTCGACAATCCGGGCTACCTCCTCAAGCCTGGCATGTTCGCCACGGTTCAGGTTTCGGCCGAGCTCGAGCCATCGGTGCTGCTTGCGCCGGATATGGCGATCCTGCGCAGCGGCGAGAAGACGACGGTCTTCGTGGCGTTGGACGGCGGGAAGTTCGAGCCGCGGACGGTCACCCTCGGCCCGGCGGCGGAGAACGACGAGTATCAGATCCTGAGCGGGCTCACGGAAGGCGAGCGGATCGTCACATCGGGACAGTTCATGCTCGATTCGGAGAGCCGGCTTCGCGAGGCGATCCAGAAGATGCTCGGGGCGCAGAAGTCTGGCGCCGCGGAGCACGGCGGTCACGAGGGGCACGCTGGGGCTGCGCAGGCTACGGAAGGAGGCCGGACAACCACTGCCACGACATCCGGGGAATCGAATCCGTGAAGCCTTTCGTGCTCACGAGCACAGTCGCGAACGGCAACCTGGCGGTACGAAGCTGGCGCAGGCAGCGCACCGCGAGCGCGCGGGCGCACGGTGACTGAGCAGCGAGGCCCCGTATGCTCAAAGGCGTCATAGAGTTCTCGCTGAAGAACAAGTTCATCGTCCTGCTCACGACGATCGCGCTCGTGGTGATTGGCGTCTATTCGGTGCGCAACATCCCCCTCGATGCCATCCCCGACCTCTCGGACGTGCAGGTCATCATCTATACCGAGTGGCCAGGTCAAGCGCCGCAGATCGTCCAGGACCAGGTCACCTATCCCATCACGACCAAGATGCTCTCCGTGCCGAAGGCGAAGGTCGTGCGCGGCTACTCGTTCTACGGATTCTCGTTCGTGTACGTGATTTTCGAGGACCGCACCGATCCGTATTGGGCGCGCAGTCGTGTGCTCGAATACTTGAGCGGCATGAGCGGGCGTCTGCCCCAAGGTGTCGCGCCCGCGCTCGGGCCAGATGCCACGGGCGTCGGATGGGCGTTCATGTATTCCATCAACTCGGCGAACCGCAGCCTCGCCGAGTTGCGCTCGATGCAGGACTGGTATCTGCGCTACCAACTCGCGTCGGTCGAAGGCGTGGCCGAGGTCGCGTCGATCGGCGGCTTCGTGAAGCAATATCAAGTGACCGTGGATCCCGCGAGGCTGCGCGCCTACGACCTTTCCATCTCCGAAGTAGCAATGGCGGTGAAGCGCAGCAACGGTGAGGTGGGCGGGCGCTCCATCGAGCTGTCGGAAAAGGAATTCATTCTCCGGGTGCGGGGCTACGTTCAGCACTTGGACGACCTCCGGAAGGTTGCGGTAGGCGTCGGCGAGAAGGGAGTGCCGATCCTGCTCGGGCAGGTCGCCAACGTGGAGCTTGGCCCGGACATGCGCCGCGGCATCGCCGAGTTGAACGGTGAAGGCGAAACGGTGGGTGGTGTGGTGGTCGTCCGCTACGGAGCCAATGCGCGCCAAGTCATTCTCGACGTGAAGAGGAAGCTCGACGCGGCGATGAAGGGCCTGCCGTCCGACGTGAAGTACACCGTTGCGTACGACCGCAGCTTGCTGATCCAGCGGGCCGTAGCGACGCTCGAAGAGAAGCTCATCGAGGAGAGCATTGTCGTGGCGGTTGTGTGCATCGCCTTCCTGATGCACCTACGGAGCTCTCTGGTGGCGATACTCATCCTGCCCATCGCGGTGCTGATGTCGTTTGCCATCATGTATGGCCAGGGAATCAGCTCGAACATCATGTCGCTGGGCGGCATCGCCATCGCGATCGGTGCGATGGTGGATGCGGTGATCATCATGATCGAGAACGCCCACAAGCACATGGAGCAGGACCAGGGCAAGAAGCCGCACTGGGACATCATTCGGGACGCTTCAGTGGAAGTCGGCCCGACGCTCTTCTACTCGCTGCTGGTGATCACGGTTTCGTTCGTCCCTGTCTTCACGCTCCAGGCGCAGGAGGGCCGGCTGTTCAAACCGCTCGCCTTCACGAAGACCTATTCGATGGCCGCGGCGGCGCTGCTGTCCGTCACGCTCGCGCCGATTCTGATGGGCTTCTTCGTTCGCGGCAAGATTCCGCCCGAGGAGAAGAACCCGCTGAGCCGTCTACTGGTTTGGCTCTACCATCCGGCAATCGACTTCGTCATCGAACGGCGGTGGGCCGTGGTCTTCGCCGCCGCTGCGCTTACTGCCTGGGTGTTCTTCCCTTGGAACTATCTCGCAGCGCGAGTGCTGCCCGATGGCAAGGCCAAGGAATTGGCCTTCGAGGTGGGGAAGATCTTTCCGTACCAGAACCTCGGCTCGGAATTCATGCCGCCGCTCTACGAGGGCGATTTGCTCTACATGCCGACCACGTTCCCAGGCATCTCACCCACCAAGGCGCGCGAGGTGCTCCAGGTCACGGACGGACTCATCCGCCAATTTCCTGAGGTGCATCACGTGTTCGGCAAGATTGGCCGCGCCGAGACCGCGACCGACCCCGCGCCCTTGGACATGGTGGAAACGACCATCATGCTGAAACCGGAGGAAGAATGGCCGAAGGTGGAGATCAAGAACGAGGCCGGCAACGTGATCGCGCTCCGCCGCCGAACGCCGGAGGAACTCGTGGACGCGATGAACGGTGCCGTGCAAATCCCCGGCCTGACCAACGCCTGGACCATGCCCATCAAGACGCGCATCGACATGCTCGCGACCGGCATCAAGACGCCAGTCGGCATCAAGATCGCCGGGCCGGACCTGGCGGAGCTGGAGCGCGTGGCTTCGGAAATCGAGGCGGTCGTGAAAGGCGTTCCAGGAACATTGAGCGCGTTTGCCGAACGCACGATGGGCGGGAACTACGTCCAGTTCGACATCGATCGCGACGCCATCGCCCGTTACGGGCTCACGGTCGGAGACGTGCAGGAGGTGCTGGAAGTCGCACTTGGGGGAATGCCGCTCACCACCACCGTCGAGGGCCTCGAGCGCTACACGGTGAATCTTCGTTACAGTCGCGATTTCCGGGAGAACCTCGGCGCGTTGCGCGAAATCGTCATCCCCACACCCACCGGCGCCCAGGTGCCGCTCGCCCAACTCGCGAAGATCGAAACCGTCGCCGCCCCGATGGGCATCAAGAGCGAAGCCGCCGTGCCCAATGCCTGGATCTTCGTGGACGTGAAGGGCATCGACATCGGCACTTACGTGAAGATGGCCATGCGCGCCGTCGACGATGCCGTGGCCAAGGGGCAGGTCAACCTGCCGAGCGGCTACAGCGTCTTCTGGAGCGGCCAATACGAATACATGCTCCGGGCCAGGGCGCGGCTCATGATCGTCGTTCCGCTCACACTCCTCATCATCGTACTGATCATCTACCTGAACACGCGCTCGGCCATCAAGACCGCCATCGTCATGCTGGCGGTGCCTTTCTCGCTGGTTGGTGCGATCGGCGTGCTCGCGTTGCTCCATTACAACCTGAGCGTCGCCGTTTGGGTCGGCATCATTGCGCTGGCCGGACTCGACGCCGAAACGGGCGTCGTCATGCTCCTGTATCTCGATCTCGCGTACGAGGATTGGAAGAAGAAGGGACTCATGCGCAATGCTTCCGACTTGCGTGATGCCATCTACCACGGCGCGGTCAAGCGCGTCCGCCCCAAGGCCATGACCGCTACCGTCATCATTGCCGGTCTGATGCCCATCATGTGGAGCCACGGCGCTGGCGCGGACGTGATGAAGCGCATCGCCACGCCCATGATTGGCGGCGTGGTCACGTCGACCCTGATGGAGCTGCTGGTCTATCCGGCGATCTACCACCTGTGGCGATCCCAAGGCCTGAAGCGCCAAAGCGACCGGGAGCAAACCGAGTCGGCAATTGCCTCGTCAGAGTGAGAAGACCACCGGTTGCTCATCGAGGCGGACCACAAGAGTCCATTCGCTCCCCTGGCGGTTGGATCCTTCATCGGCGTCATCGATCTTCGGCACCGGGACGGCCACGCAGGCGATGAAGCGGATCGCCGCCCCCATGGTGGGCGGGCTGGTCCCTAGGACACTGCTCACCCTGATCGTGCTGCCGGCCATCGATCGGCTCTGGAAGAGCTTCGAACTGCGCGGGAAGCCCGGATCCCCCACGGGCTCCGGTTAGCCCGCCGGGGGAGAGACGCTCGCGTGATCCGCCCACCAGGGGGACGAGCCGTCTCGTTCCGCTACGCTTGCGCCGCATCCGCGAGCTTCGGGTGCGCCAGGGGCGGGACGCGGGCAGGGGGGTTCCCTTGGTGAAGGATCGCGGGGTGAGGATCCGTGGCGCGTGCATCGCGCTGGCTCTCGCCCTGGCTCTCCCGAGCCTGACCGCCTTCGCCGAAGAGCTCACCGCCCGGGAGATCATGCAGCGGGTCGAGGACCGCGACGAGGGACACCCATCGATCGTCGACGTCGAGATGACCCTGATCGACGGGTCCGGGCACAAGCGGCTGCGGGAGATCCGCGCCTTCGGGCTCGACCGCGGCAAAGAGGAGCTCCTGCTGCTCTTCTTTCTCTCCCCCGCCGATCTCGAGGATACGGGGTTCCTGACCTGCGACTACGGCGAGTCGGGGAGGGACGACGACCAGTGGCTCTACCTTCCCGCCCTGAAGAAGAGCAAGCGGATCGCCTCCAGCGACAGGAGCGGGAGCTTCATGGGATCGGATTTCTCCTATGCGGACCTGACCTCGCGGGATCTCGACCAGTACGACTACACGCTGATGCAGGAGACCGAGGTCGGCGCGGCCAAGGTCTGGCAGATCGAGTCGATCCCCAGGACGAAGAAGGAGATCGAGGAGACCGGAACCACCAAGTCGATTCTCTGGGTGCGCCAGGACAACTTCGTGGTGATCCGCTCGGTGGGCTGGCTCGAGACGGGCGGGCGCCTCAAGTACATGGAGATCAAGGCCCTCGAGCAGATCGACGGCATCTGGATCGGGACCGAGATCCACATGACCACCAAGAAGGGGAGCGAGACCCTCCACAAGACCGTCCTGCGGAACAGCAACATCCGCTTCCGCCAGGCGCTGGACGAGGGCTTCTTCACGGTCCGGCAGCTGGAGAAGGGGCTCTAGGTGGCTCCGCTGCTCTCCGGGTGCCAGCACCGGGGAGACGCGGCGTCGTCGGCAGCGCGCTCTTGCAGGCGCCGGCCCTGCCTGTGGAGAGCGCTCGGTGCAGGGCTCCTCGCCGCCCTCGCATGCGGAGCGCTCGGAATCCCCTCCCTCGCCGCCGAGGATGCCGAGCGGGGAGAGGTCCTCGCTGGCTCCGACCGCGGGGAAGACCAGGACCTCGGGGAGATCCTCGAGGGCTTCGAGGAGGAGGAGGGTCTCGAGCCCGCCGCCCCCGCGGATCAGCCGGATTCGAGGTTCTGGCGCCTCTCCGGCGAACTCTCCCTGGGGAGCTCTTACAACCTGCTCTCGCACCGCCCGCCGCCGGGCTCGGCGCAGTACGGGGGCCTCTCCCGCCTGCGAGCCGAGCTCGATCTCCAGCTCGACCTCGAGCTTCCCGGGTCCTGGCGGGCGCGCATCGCCGGGCGCGCGTTCTACGATCTCGCCTACCGGATCCGCGGGAGGGACGACTACACCAAGGAGGTGCTCGATCTGTACGAGTGGGTGGCCGAGCCCACCGAGGTCTATCTGCAGGGCTCCCTGCTTCGAGACCTCGACCTCAAGATCGGCCGCCAGATCGTCAACTGGGGCACCGGAGAGACCTTCCGCGTCGTCGACGTGCTGAACCCCCTCGACAACCGCGAGCCTGGACTGGTGGACATCGAGGATCTGCGCCTGCCGGTGGTGATGACGAAGCTCGACTACTACTGGGGGGACTGGAACCTGAGCCTGATCGCCGTCCACGAGAGGCGCTTCAACGACGATCCAGTCTTCGGGAGCGACTTCTTTCCTCCCTGGATGGGTCTCGGGCTGCCGGAACGCGAGCCGGCGCAGACGCTCGCCAACTCGGAGTGGGCGGTCGCGCTGCGCGGCGTCTTCGAGGGCTGGGACGTCGGCTTCTTTGCGGCTCGCTACTACGAGGATCTGCCCCGTGTCGAGTTCCCGGGCTTCGTCCTGGCAGGGGGAGAGCCGGTCCCGCTTCCCACCCGGCACCATCGCGTGACACTTCTCGGCTCGACGGCGAACGTGGCGCTCGGAAACTGGCTCTTGCGGGGCGAGCTCGCCTATCTCGACGGCCTCGAATACTTCCACCGCCCGGACCGCAAGACGCGGCGCCTCGACGTGCTCCTCGGCGTCGATTACTCCGGGTTCACCGACACCCTGATCGCAGTC
>Ga0214473_10007169_pt1 | contig 13262 bp, 10 predicted proteins | sample RVTome_7_FD_203509 | JGI IMG/M metagenome (GOLD analysis project Ga0214473, IMG submission 203509) | Soil microbial communities from uranium-contaminated site in the Upper Colorado River Basin, Wyoming, United States - RVT98D197 | ecosystem: Environmental > Terrestrial > Soil > Contaminated >...
TGACTCTCTGAAGGAGCAGCTTAAGGAGAAGGTCTCTGAGTTTTACATCCTTGGAGATGCCCTTGAGCCAAGGAAAGCGATCGAGGCCATTGAGGAAGGCGCTAAAATTGCCCTTCAGATATAGTTAGAAAATAAAGTTCTCGTCCAACGGCTACGGTAAGGATGCCCGTATCGTCATTCGGCAACGGCTTTCGTCCAAAGAAGTTGAAGTAACCTCCCGACGCTGAACGAAACGGGCTTCGTAACCGTAACCTTTACCTAAAACCGAAGACCATTTTCATGATCCGTGGGTGCTCTCAGGGCATGGGGTATTAGGTGAGCATGGAAACCAAAGTCAGAAACAAAAAATGGGATAAGGATGTCTTCCTCAAAGAAAGGAATAAAGTCCTCTCCATGTGGCCGACAGGGAAGGAAGTTGACCTGGAGGAAGCCGTCGAGTACCAAAAGAATTTATCTGAGCCAAGAAACTTCAGCAAGGTTGTAGAGAAGTTAGACCGTGAAGGGAGAACCGTTGTTTACACCCGGGCCGGCACTCCCATCCTGGAGGAGGAGATTGCGCTAAACAGAGCTTTGGCAGCAAGCGGATTGCCACTCATTCCGGTGACGACGGATAGCTATACCAGGTTATGCCAATTTGAAAAGGCAGAGCGAGGCTTACAGGATAGTATCAGAGCCGGGCGACCCATGCTGAACGGCTTTCCAATTGTCAATCATGGAGTGTGGAAGACAAGGAAGATGACTGAAAGTTGTGAAGCGGCCTACAATCCAAGATTCGCAAATTTAGATGGTCGATTGATAGCGGAGATTGCCTTTGCTTCGGGTATGACCGGCGTCCTGGCGGACCCTTTTTTGGCATTTGGGAATTATGAAAAGACCGCAACACTGGCACAGTGTATTACCCATTACCAATATATCCACAGACTCATTGGCACCTATGCTGAGAATGGGGTCATCATCGCCGTTGATCTCGACTCGTGGCTTTCACACGGGCCTTTCCCGAGCAGCGTCAGTATTGTCACTCTTATCGCCGCAGCTCTGATCGCTGCTGAACAAGGGGTGAAGAGTATTGTACCCTCTTTTCAATTTGAAGGTAACTTACTCCAGGACATAGCCTGCGCCAGATTGACACGGAAACTCGTGAATGAATATCTGGATCAGTTGGGTTATGAAGATGTCATGGTTCCCGGTTTGTTTGTTGCCCAGAGCCCTATCTTTCCATGCCCGCAGGACATGTCGTATTCGTTCAGCTACCTTGCCTATACAGCGATGGTGGCAGCTTTAGCAGAGGCTGCAACCGTAACGGTTAAAACCATCGACGAGGCAGCCGGTATTCCCACCAAAGAGACACATGCCGTAAGCTATCGAGCAGCCAACTGGATGCTAAACGTGGTAAGGAGACAAGGAATAAAGTTGCAGGATGAGCAATTAGACCTGGAAGAGAAGATCACCGAAATGGAAGTCAGGGCGATACTCAATAAGGTCATGGAGCTTGGCAATGGAGATATCGTGGTCGGTTTCATCAGAGCCGTAGAGATGGGAGTGGTTGATTCCCCGCTCTCTGCTAACATCCATGTGAAGAGCCGTGTCCTTGGAATCAGGGATAATCAGGGGGCGGTCCGTTATCTGGATTTCGGCAATCTCCCGATCCCGGAAGAAGCAAAAGAATATCACCGCGCAAAAGTCAGGGAAAGAGAATCGATGGAAGGCCGGGAGATGGACTATAATGCCGTGATTGCAGATTTCTGGGCGCTCAGTAGAGGAGCAATTGTCGGGTAGCCAGCCCACTGCACCCCCCAATGAACCCGGACAGGCCGCTCTCCAAGGCTTCGAATGGCGATTATTCGGAGATTTAGGGGAAACGGGAAGAATCCACTTCAAGTTACCTCTGGAAACAAAACGGTTCGAAGATGCCTGTTCGTTTAAATGTTTGCCTCGAAGCCTTTCCAACCGACCTGTCCGGATTCATGCGGCTCGAACTATTGCATCATCAGGGTTAGCGATCCTTCAATTGTGGGCAAGTCCTGATGACCCCCTCTTCTTCCAAGCTCGAAATGTCTTTAGAAGTGTAACCCAAATCGAGGAGGATCTTCTCAGAGTGTTGCCCAAGAAGAGGGGATGTGCCTTGCGGGCATCCGGGGGTCTCACTCAGTTTTACTGGAACACCCAGCATCTTGATTTCTCCACGGATGGGATGATTTGTGGTGTAAATGATTTCATTCGCCGCCACCTGGGGGTGGGCGCAGACTTCCTCAAGGGTTAAACAAGGATCACAGCGCATCCTCGCGTCTTTAAATTTTTGCTGCCATTCAGCCCGAGTTTTTTTACTGAAGGCTTCATCTAAAAGTAAGTCCACCTCCTCACGGTGCCGGGTCCTTGCTTCGTCACTTTCGAATCTGGGGTCATGGGCTAAATGTTCGAGTCCCACCAATTTACAAAAGTCAGGCCATAAGGGGCCACTTCCAAAGATGGTTAGCACATCCCCATCCTTTGCCCGATAAGGTCCAAAAGGAGGAGCCATTCCAAAAATACTTCTTCCCGCTTTGAAAGGCATCACGCCATCTATCAGGTAGGTCCCAAATTGCGCACATTGTAAGAACATCGCTGCATTTAGATTGTTCACGGTTATCTTCTGTCCCCTTCCCGTCCGCTCGCGTACGAATAGGGCTGTCATGACTGCGTAAGCGACTAAAATTCCGCCGGTATGGTCAACGGGGCCGAAATTGGCCATCTGGGGCGGGCCTCCAGCATAACCCATGACGCTGATCATGCCTGACATGGCCTGGCTCCACATATCTCCTCCCGCTCGGTGAGCCATAGGGCCGGTCTCACCATAACCGGAGAATGAGCAATAAATAATCTTCGGATTTATCTTAGAGACGGCCTCGTAGCCCAGCCCTAATCTCTCCATCACACCAGGCCGAAAGCTCTCTAAAATAACGTCCGCGCCTTGAGCTAATTTCAAAGCGATTTCTTTTCCTTTTTCGTTCCGGATATCAATTGCTAAATCCTTCTTACCGCGGTTCAATACTATCCAAGAACCTTTATCTACAGCTCCTTTTGCCATTTTCGTCTCAATCACTTCGTCCATACCCGCTGGAAGCCCGAGTCTCTGTGCTTCCCCAAGCACTCTTTCTATTTTGATGACTTCTGCTCCCATATCAGCCAGCATAGCGCCACCCAGAGGGGCCGCAACCGCAATACTGAAATCCAGGACTTTAATACCTTCTAACGGGAATGGCATTCCGTTCTTCCTTAGCCTTCTCTACCTGCCAGTTGCATAAAACCCTATTAAAAGGCTGGTGGGCGTGTTGAAAAAGCTTTACAGCGGAACCTTTTAGCGTTTCCCTACTGCGTTTCCAAGCACAATGCTGAAGTCACGTGAAGTGATATCGCGTGTTACCCATAAAACATAGAAAAAATCCGCTTGGTAAAGGTTTGGAAACACACCCAACAGCCTTTTCAATGCAACGTTGAGGTCTATAGGCCGATACGAGAGAAGAATTCAGGAACTCCCCGGATATCCAGGTGAACCCGAAATAAGGCTCCAGCAGCATCTGATTCATCCGTTCCTTTTGGGCCAGCAATGGCGCTCGTCACATAGAGATCAGAGAAATCCTCACCGCCGAAACACACACTCGACACCTTTTTTGCTGGAAACCGAATGCGCCTTTCCTCTGCCCCTTGCGGTGTATACCTCACGACCGCATGGCTACCCCATAGCGCAGTCCAGACATATCCCTCTGCGTCTACCGTCATACCATCCGGATCGCCGTCGTCAGCTTGCGTTTCCACGAAGACACGCCTATTGGTCAGGCTCCCGGTTTCTTGGTCATAATCAAACAGGTATATCCTGCGCAGGATGGTGTCAGTATAGTACATTTGTTTACAGCCCGGGGCAAAGCCCAAACCATTGGATAAGCCAATATCTTCTGTCACGAGAGTGATCGAGCCATCGGTATCAATACGGTAAAGCCCACAATATCGTTCTTTCACGTATTCATTAGCAGGTAGGGAACCCCAAAAGACTCGTCCCATCGGGTCAGCAATCATATCATTAAAACCATGCGCGCGCACATCCGGTATTTGATTGATAATAACCTTCAGCTTGCCATCCCTCCAGTTGGCAATGGCCCCCCTCTGCATGAAAAGAAGCAAGGAGCCATCTTCCTGAACCGTTAGGCCGCTCACTCGCTCGCCCTCATAGCACACCTCATGTTCATGAGTCATAGGATCAAAACGAAATACCCGCCCCTGGGGAATATCAACCCAATAGAGCCGCTTCTCCATCGGATGCCATAATGGCCCCTCCCCTATTTGACACCGGTAATTGGAAATGATCTCCGGCTTCATGCTTTCCTCCTGCAATGATAAGAAATCGATAAGGAGATAAGGGGTTAGGGAGGTAGGGAGAAAAAAGATTTATCTCCTCATCCCCCATGCTCCTCATCAGAGCTTAGACCTATGACTTAACTTATACCGCCACTGATATTGATTGCCTCTCCGGTAATGTAATTGGATTGGTCGGATGCCAGGAATAAGGCCAGATTGGCGATTTCCTCGGTAGTGCCCATCCGGCCAAGCGGTATTGCTTCAATGAGTTTCTGATAATCCCTCTCTCTGGCTTCCTCGACCGTGATGCCCTCAGCTTGTCCCTTTTCTAAATGAAAACTATCCCTAAGGTTAGTGGTGAAAGCCCCGGGGTTAAGGGCATTGACATTGATTTTATGTTTCGCCAGTTCGAGTGCCAGAGTTTTCACGAGGCCGATGACACCAAATTTAGCAGAACAATAACCGGCGCTTCCAGGCATTCCCTTTACTCCCCCCATGGAAGCAACAAGCACGATCTTACCGCCTTCTCCTTTAGCAATCATACGCTTGGCTACTGTTTTAGAAATGAGAAAGGCGCCGGTGAGATTGATGTCTATAACTCTTCTCCAATCTTCTTCAGCGAGTTCCACAATGGGTGTCGTCACCGGCCCGCGAATCGCCGCGCAATGAACCAATATATCAATCTTGCCAAATTTTTTCAGGGCTTCAGTAATAGCTGCGTCAACCTCCTGACTGTTATTGATATCGGCTACGACAGCTAAGCCTTTCTTACCCAAAGCCTCGACTTCGGTAACTACTGAATTCAACCCTCCCCATCCTTCATCTCCCGGAAAGAGGCTTCGAGGCGCTGCGAACTTGTCTACAACAACGACATTCGCTCCTTCACCCACAAATCTCAAGGCAATGGCGTGCCCCATCCCTCTTTTGCTTGCTGCTCCTGTAATGAGAGCAACTTTCCCATTAAGACTGTTCATATCGGTTTTTCCTCCTTTGGAAAAAAAGGTCTCGTCTAACGGTGACGTTTAACGATGTACATTAAACGATAAACGATGAACAGTTCATTGTTCATTGTCCATCGTTCATCGTCTATTAGCCGTGGACCAACCCCCAACCTCCGCAGATATCGATTGCCTGTCCGGTGATGTAACTGGAATGGTTGGAAACGAGGAATAAGACCAGATCGGCGATATCTTCAGGAGTACCCATCCGGCCCAATGGGACTCTTTCGATCATCTGCTTATCGAATTTTTCTCTAAATTCACTAAGCGGGATCCCTTCAGCCTGTGCGAGTTGTACATAATTTTCATCTCTGAGTTGAGTGCCGAAAGTGCCTGGGTTCAGGGCATTCACATTTATTTTGTATTTCGCCAGCTCAAGAGCCAGGGTTTTTACCAGTCCAATGACACCCCATTTGGAAGCGCAATATGCGCCACTTCCCGGCACCCCTCTATTTCCCGCTAAAGAAGAGACGATGACGATCTTGCCCCCTTCCCCTTTGGCAACCATGCTTTGGGCTACCGCCGTAGAGATGAAAAACGCGCCGGTCAGGTTGACGTCCAGAACGGTTCTCCAATCTCCTTCAGAGAGCTTGACCAGCGGCGTCGTCATCGGGCCGCGAATAGCGGCGCAATGAACCAGCATATCGATCACCCCAAATCTTTCAAGGGCTTTAGCAACGGCTGCATCCACCTCTTGATGATTGCTGATATCCGCTACCACAGCCAATGCTTTGCCGCCCGTCGACTCGACTTCGGCAACCACTGCATTTAAACCTTCCCACTTTTCGTCTTCGGAAAAGAAGTCTCGAGGTTTGGCATACTTATCCACAACAACGACATGAGCTCCTTCTCCGGCCAACCGCAAGGCAACGCCATGTCCCATGCCCCTCTTGGCTGCAACTCCAGTAACCAAAGCAACTTTGCCCTTAAGACTATTCATATCTGTTTTACCTCCGTTTAACGATTTGATAGGTTGCAAATTATAAGCTATGAAGCCTCTTTTACCCCCATCCCCCTCCTGACCTCCCCCTTGAAAGGGGAGGAATCACGTGAAGCTCGTGACGATTTCCCTCCCCTTCAGGGGGAGGGTCTGGGCGGGGGTGGGGTTAGATGGCTTATGTGCCTGAGTAGAATTACTCCAACTCAATTAGATAGTTCCCCCACTTGCTGACGGTGGCCGTACTTCCAGGAAAAACGACCAAAGTACTCGTCGGCTCTTGTATGATTGCCGGACCGCCTACCCGGGCGCCACCCAATAACTGATCACCACGATAAACGGGCGTCTTGACTAAACCACCGAGCTCTCTGAAGTACGCATCTCTTTTAGCGACCAAAGCGCAGGCAGGATCTTCACTGCCATGCGGCTGTTCCTTGATTTTCACTTCAGGCATTTTAGCTGTTGCTTGAACGCCCCAATTGACAAATTCGATAAGTTCCCCGGGCTCATTGATACCAAAAACTCTCTGATGAAAGCCATGAAAGTCCTCAACCAGTTGTGCTAACATTTCTTCATCCAAAGTCGGGTTGCCCCTTAACGGAATATTAAGTTCCCAAACCTGATAAGCATATCTCGCTTCGGTGAAGAATTGTAAATTTGTGTTCTTCCTGGCAGCTCCTGTCCGTGACAAAAACGCCCGTGCCTGTTCCTCCAAGGCTCTTAACTGCCTATTGACGCCTTCATAATCGAATAGACGACTGTCAGTGAAATGGCTCACATGGAAATCCATCGTCATATCCGCAGCCAACCCCCCCACAGCACTTAGCACCCCCGAAAGCTTGGGCACGATCACCTTCTTCATCTTTAATTCCTGAGCAATGGGGACAATATGAAGTCCGGAGGCGCCTCCCCCGGCAACAAGCAGATATTCCCTTGGATCGACACCCTGCCATATGGTAATATCCCCGATTGCGGCAACCATATTGTGGTTCACCGTGGTCCAGATCGTGTAAGCCGCTTCGAGAAGACTAAGATTGAGGGGTTTCCCTACCTTCTTTTGAATCACTTTCTCTGACAGTTGAGGATCAATCTTCATCCTACCGCCAAGAAAATAATCAGGGGCCAGATAACCCAGTAATACATTTGCATCGGTCACGGTGGGCTCCTCTCCACCCCGCATATAACAGGCAGGGCCCGGAACAGCACCGGCGCTTAATGGCCCGACATGGACCATCTTACCAGGGTCAACCCAGGCAATACTCCCCCCTCCAGCCCCAATGCTCTTAACATTTGCCTTCATGATGGCAAGGGTTTCGTCCGCAATGCGCGTTTCCCTTGAAAGCTCTATCTTTCCATCCGTGGTGATACTCACATCAAAGCTTGTTCCGCCCATATCGACGGTGATAATATTCTTTCTTTGGTCTCCCTCCGTCGTGGCATATAATAGTCCGGCTCGGGGCGCCATACTTGGGCCGGAGTCAACACTATAGATGGGCCTCTTGACAATTTCTTCCGCATTGAGGAGAGCCCCGGAGGATGTGACCATGTAAAGGGGTTTGACATACCCGCTTCCTCTTAGCTTTTCATTGAGGTCATCGACATATCTTTTCACGATGGGAAGCAGCGAAGCATCCATTGCGGTTGAGATGGCACGGCGGTATTCCCTGATGATGGGATTGACTCGATGGCTCAAGCTGTAGTTCAAGCCGGGATATTCCTTTTCAATCATCTCACCAATCCTATTCTCGTGAGCAGGGTTTGCAATAGACCATAAAAGGCATACCGCAATTCCCTCAACCTGAAATCCTTGAATCATTTGACGAAGGACTTGTCTCGCCTCGTTCTCATCGAGGGGAACTTCGACTCCTCCTTCAGCATTCATCCTTTCAGTGACAGTGGCTGTTAAGTGTCGGGGGACATAGGGTTCAGGGTAATCGACATGGGGATTAAAGGAATCTTCTTTGCCTCCTTCTCTAAACGTGAGGATATCTCTGTGACCTTTGGTCAGGATGAGACCGATCTTCGCGGTCCTCCGCATAATCATCGCATTGGTGGCAATGGTTGAGCCATGAATGAAAGCACCGCACTGGCTGAGGACATCATGGACGGACACTCTGTATTGCTCTCCCAGGAGGTCGAGACTGTTGAAGATTCCTTCTGCAAAATTATCCGGCGTGGTAGAGACTTTCGCCACGTTCAAATGGCCATTCTCGTCGACACAAACTAAATCGGTGAACGTACCACCGATATCTGTAGAGATGCGTAGATTCATTTCTTTTTGCCTCCCTCCTTTTTCAGTTGTTCTCGCAGTCTCGCTGTCTTCTCATTATCCACGGTATACGGCTCATGAGAGGTATTCAGGGCAACGCCATAAACATCCTTAGCCCTCCGGAGAGATATCCATCCTTCTATCACCCGCAATGTCACAAGCTCCGGGTCCCGGTCCAGCGGATCGCCGTATCCGGCCCCACCCGGGGCCTCTGACACAAGTCTTTCCTCGGGCGTAAGAGTCATGGTTGCCATGGTAGGCAAATCTTTTCTCTCTCCGTTCCTGGTATTGATCTTATAAACATCCGAGGATCTGCCCGCCATACCGCCAAGGACTCCCTTGGCAGGATAGACTTTTTCATCAACGACCCAGGCATAAGTTCCTGGCTCGTTCCTCGGGCCGAATATTACATCTGCGGCCGGTGCTCCATCCCATTGACCGGCGCCACTGCTATCGATGACCAATTCATTCTTATCGAATAAGATAGGATACCTTTGCTCATCAAGCTCGATACTGTCGGCGAACATCGCAGCACCGGACCCGGCACAGCCGGACCTTTGCCACCCATCATGTCCGTACATCCCGGGTCCAGGCCCGGGGATAATGAGCAGATTGATAAAAGGAGCGCCACCCCGGCGCCAATCCGTACCGGAGACAACAGCGGATGCGGCTGTCATGGAAGTGCAACCCTCGGCGATACCATAAGGAGGACCCATTTTAGCCATGGTGGATTGAATCAGGCTAACCAGCCGGTCGGAAACATTTGTCGTGCAAATAGAAGTTCCAACGGGGAATGTGGGTCTCCCAATTACCCCGCCTTCACGCATTTCAATCTTGATTCGGCTGAAGGCCCCATCATTATGGGGAATGGTGGGATCAAGATTATATAATATTCCGGCGACGATCCCGCTGATCGTACTTGCCTCTCCGAGGTTCATCCCGCATGGGATGCTATCCAGGTTGTCCCGAATGTCAACCGTGATGAAACCTTGCTCCGGATCAACAGCAATTCTCGCCTTAAGCCTTATTCCCTCGGGGACGAGATCAGGAATCGGGTCATGCGTAACCTCGCCCTCCCATTCTCCTTTGGGAAGTCCCCTGATTTCTGCAACCATCCTCTCTTTGCCGTATTCCTGCCATTGGTCCACGAAGGCCAGCAAGATATCAATGCCATACTTATCACACATTTCAATCATTCTGGTCTCAGAAATTCTCAGCGAGCCAATCTGGGCAATATAGTCTCCATACCACAGATCGGGTATACGGTTCCGGTATTTTATCATCCGTATCAAATCTTTTATGTCTTTGTAGTTCTCTTGCACCCTGACGCAAGGAAAGTGCAGACCTTCTTCATATATTGTCTTGGCGTAGGGGAGGAATACAGTGGGTAGCGGGGCGCCGGTGTCGGCTTGATGCGCCCGGCTGATGACGAAAAACCGAAGCTCTCCTTTGTAGAAGATCGGGGCGCACATGGTAAAATCAGCATGATGGGTATTGCCATAATACGGGGAATTGTTCAGGAAAACATCCCCGGGATGGATATCCTCCCCGAATAACTCTGTCACCGCTCGTGGGATGAGATAGATAGATGCCAGGTGAACAGGCAGTCCTTCTGCGAGGGAGATAATGCGAGACTGCTTATCGGTGATGGCACAGGAGAAATCCTTTGCCGTGTTCAAGACAGTGGAACGACCGGACCGCAATAGGGTATTCGCCATTTCCCTGGTTACGGCAGCAAATCTCCCTGACAGGATCGCCATTAAAAAAGGCTCTATCTTTTGATTCTTGTTTTCCATGTCTCTTCATTCTCCTTTACCGGCAAAAGTGCTGCCATGATCCGGAAAGATACACCAATCCCCTATTTTCTATTTGCCTCTTTTTTCAGTTTTTCTCGTAACTTTGCTGTCTCTACATCATCCACTGTATATTGCTCATTTGAGGTATTCAGAACCACGCCATAGACATCCTTGGCCCTCTGGAGAGATACCCATCCCTCCCTGACCCGCAATTTCACAAGCTCTGAGTCCCGGTCTAAGGGATCCCCATACCCGGCTCCGCCTGGGTCCACGGCCACGAGCCTTTCATCATGCATTATCGTCATAGCCGCCATTGGAGGCAAATCCTCTCTTATCCCACTCTTGGTATTAATCTTATAGACATCACACGGTCTACCTGACATGCCCCCGCGGACTCCCTTAGCCGGGAATATTTTTTCATCAACGATCCAGGCGATGGTTACAGGGTCTTTCCTGGGGCCGTAAATTAGATCTCTGGCCGGTGATCCATCCCATTGCCCGGGACCGGCACTGTCTGTGGCAAGTTCATTCTTATCGAACAGGAGGGGATATTTGAGCTCATCAATCTCTATGCTGTCGACGAATACGGCACCTCCGGCTGTAGTCGTGGCAAAGGTCAGCCAGCCATCATGCCCATAGAGCGCTGGTCCGCACGGGGCAAGAGCGAGAAAATTGATGAATGGGGCACCGCCCCGGCGCCAATCCGTGCCAGAGACCACGGGGGACGAAGCTCCCATTGAACTGCATCCCTCTGCAATACCATAGCCGGGACCTATTTTAGCCATGGTTGATTGAACAAGGCTGATCAACCGGTCACAAATATTCGTCGTGCAAATAGACGTTCCCACCGGGAACTTCGGTTTGCCGACAATGCAGCCTTCGCGCATTTCAATCTTGATACGACCGAAGGCTCCGTCATTATGGGGTAGGGTGGGATCCAGATTATAGAATATCCCGGTGAGCACGGCTCCAATCGTTGCACCCTCCGACAGGTTAAAGCCACACGGAATGTTATCCGGGTTATCTCTAATATCGACAGTGATATAACCTTGGTCAGGATCGATAGTCATTTTTGCCTTGAGCTTTATTCCTTGAGGAACAAGATCAGGAATCGGGTCATGGGTGACCTCGCCTTCCCATTCTCCTTTGGGAAGTTTTTTGATTTCGGCGAGCATCCTCTCTTTGCCGTATTCCTGCCACTGATCCACAAATGCCTTCAAGGTATCCACCCCGTATTTGTCACACATTTCAATCATTCTCTTTTCAGCGATTCTTACCGAGCCAACTTGTGCAATATAGTCTCCGTACCACTGGTCGGACACACGGATCCTGTACTTAATCATCCTGATCACATCTTTGATATCTTTGTAATCTCGTTGCACCCGGAGGCAAGGAAAGTGCAGCCCTTCTTCATACACCGTCTTAGCGTAAGGCAGGAACACCGTTGGTATTGGAGCACCCGTGTCGGCTTGATGGGCCCGATTCATGGCGAAAAATTGAAGGTCGCCCTTGTAGAAAACGGGTGTACACACTGCAAAATCTGCGTGATGGATATTGCCATAGAAGGGAGAGTTATTCAAGAAAACATCCCCTGGATGGATATCACCCTTAAATAACTCCATCACTGATCGAGGGATCAGGTGAATCCCCGCAAGCTGAATAGGCAGTCCCTCTGCTATGGAGACGATGCGACACTGCTGATCCGTGATACCGCAGGAAAAATCCTTTGCCGTGTTCAAGACAGTAGAACGCCCTGACCGCATCAGGGTGTTAGACATCTCCTTTGTGATTGCTTTGAACCTCCCCGATAAGATTGCCATCAAGAATGGCTCTATCTTTTGATTCTTTTTTTCCATATCTTTTCCTTTTTCTATCCTCCCGCAATCTCTTTAAGGATGGGCATCAAATATCTTTTTAAAGCTTCCGGATTCTCGCACAAGGATAAGTGCCCTAACCCTTTCATCTCAATAAATCTTGCCCCTTTGATTTGCTCGGCCAACCGTCGAGTGTCCTCGGGCGAAACGACGGCATCATATTCCCCCGTGAGAAGGTATACAGGAATACGGGACGTATCAATCTGTTGGGTCAGGCCAGTGAGGTCATGATCCTTAAAGTAGTAATGGAAGTCTCCTTTCATAACGGAGGGCGCGCTTTGGCTGAACTTCCAGACTGTCTCCCGTCTATACTTCTCAGGACTGCTGGGTGCCATCAATGACCATATCGCCGCGGCCTTAAAACTATTACTTATCCGGGGATGATCCCAAAAATCCAGCGGAGCTCCCTCGCTGCATAATACTGTTTCAAGCCCTATCACTGCCCTGAACTCATCGGGGTGTTCAAGTGCCAGGTAGAGACCTATGCATCCTCCCAGACAACCGCCGATGAAGATGGGTCTCTCAAGTCCCAGAGCATGGTAGAATTCTATTAGAAAATCTACAAAGAAGCTTTTAGTCAATCTATATTCCTCTTTCCACCAATCCACGGACTCCGGCGGGAGAGACTTCCCATGGTAGGGAAGATCGGGGACGACAACATGATATCTGGAGGTAATATCGCCATCGTTAAGGATATGGCGCCATTGCTGACCATCCGTCCCTCCGCTATGCTGGCAAAGAAGTGGGATCCCGCCTCCGTTTTCTTCAAAATAGACTCGATATTCTACATTCTGAACCTCAATGTAAACATAATTGCCGTTTATGGGATCGAATGTTGTCACCGCCCGCCTCCTTTGCCACCCACAACTAATGCCCCATGCTTACCGGGCGCCCTCGAACCATGAAAATCCCCCCTCGCCCCCCTTTTTCTAAGGGGGGGTAATGATCTCCTCCCTTTGGCTATCATTTTCCTGTCGATCAGACAGGCAAGGGAGGTTGGGAGGGATTTTAAGATGCTATTTTCTAATTTTGTAGTTGCCTCATGATATCCAGCATTCG
>Ga0214473_10007171_pt1 | contig 13261 bp, 12 predicted proteins | sample RVTome_7_FD_203509 | JGI IMG/M metagenome (GOLD analysis project Ga0214473, IMG submission 203509) | Soil microbial communities from uranium-contaminated site in the Upper Colorado River Basin, Wyoming, United States - RVT98D197 | ecosystem: Environmental > Terrestrial > Soil > Contaminated >...
TAGGTCGCGAGGGGCGGCCTCCTCCACGCCGGGGCGCCCGTCGGCGCAAACAAGAAGCCCACAGCCCTGCACAAAGCCGTGAGCTTCTGAACGACCGCCGCGGTCGTCACGGGGATATACGACTCACAGCCACATTTCTGACACGGTTTCGGCCCGACGGTCGAATCGGCTAGTTCTCAGGCACGTTGGGGAGTACGGACCGTAGCGGCTGGCGCCGGGACAAGGGCACGATGCCCCGATTAGGGTCGTGGCCCTCCCGCGGCAAAATGCCGCCGTTGGTTTTTTTCAAGAAGTGCGTCAGAAACCTCGTCGAGCCGCGTATATCCTTATGTGCAATCCACGGCACAACCCCCTACCTCGGTGAGCCCGGTTACCTCCACCGGGCTCGCTTTTTTTGCGCTTAGGTCGAGCCGGGGCCGCGTGCGGCAGGCTCGCGGGCACGATCTACAAAGGCAGCCGTGAGCGGCGGGCGGCGGTGCTATGGCCGCAGGGGAGCGGCGGCCTGAACGACGTGCCCGTCGGAGTCTGTCCGGCGCCGACGAAGCTCGGCACCTTCGGCGATGCCATAGTAGCGCGCCCGGGCACACACGCCGTCCTCATCGAAATCGAGCACGAGCATCCGCGGGCGGAGGTGGGTGAAGTTGGTCGCGTCATAGACGTGCGTGCGTCCCGGGGCCGCCCAGGAGTCAATGATGAACAGCGGATCATTGAGGTGGCCCTCGGTCTCTGCCTGGGCGGCCGTCTTGCCCAGGACCTTGGGGTTGAGGAGGGCCAGCTTGAGCACGTCTTCCAGGCCGTCAGAGCCCTCGAACCACCGGCTGACGTCGAGGATGCGGCCGTCCGAAGCGACGCGCACCGCATAGAAGTTCTCGGCCTTGCCCAGGCCTGCGGAACGGTACCTGAAGAAGCGGTCGGCGGTGAGCCGGTCGGACCACGTGGCCAGGTGCTCGCGGCGTTCAAAGGCGGAGTCCGCGGCGACGGCTGGTTGACCGAGCAGCCTCCGCTCGTACCGGCAAGCATCGACCGCCGTTACCGTATCGGCGACCGCCGCCGCCGCTAGCCCGATGGGCACGGCCCGGCAGTCGATCGAGCCCCACGTCGTCACCACCAACGGACAGACGAGAAACGACAGCGCACGCTCATAACTCATGCTGGCCTTTCTGGGCAGGAAGGGGACAGGCGAGGGAGCGTCCTGCCGGGAAGCCCGGTCCGCCGAGTGCGGCCGCGGTCCCTCAGCCAACAATGCGGGACGGCGCCGCTGACGATGCGTCGGCGGGCCCGCATCGTGGTTGGACCTGGTATCAGAATCGCCGATGCCACGCAAGGCCGGCCGAGCCCCCATTAGGATCCGGGTAGGGCACGATCTCTCCGCCCCAGAGTTCCAGCCGGCGCTCAGCGCCGACGGTATGCCCGACGACCAGGCCCATGGCCACGCCCATGAGGACGTCGGAGAGGTAATGCTCCTCGTCATCGAGGCGCTCGACGGCCACCAGCACGCCAAGGCCGTAGAGCGGCGCGCCCGCCCACGGTCCGTACGCCTGGTGCAGCACCGAGGCCACGGTGAACGTGCTGGAGGTATGCCCGCTGGGGAAGGAGAACGACTCGCCGTTGGGCGAGGAGCGCGAGGTGGCCAGCTTGAGCCCCAGAGTGGAGAGATCGTTGATGATCAGGGCGCTGATCAGTTTCCGGCCGACGGCATAGGTCCTGTCGTCCTGCCGCTGTTGCCCGAGCAGGTACCAGACTCCCGCCAGGCCAAGATGGGTCAGTGGGTTTCCGACGACGCCGAGTGCCGTGTTGACGTCATCGCTGAAGACATCGTCTCCCCCGAGTTGATCCTCGACGGTTTGGTCCACATCGGTGGCCTGCAGGGTGAGCGCCCCGCCGTACGCCAGCCCCAACATGGCCAACGGCGCGGGCGCGGCATACACCGCTTTGAGGTCCTCCCACAGGTCTGCCGGAGCTGCCCGAAGATCGCGCCGGACCGTGTCGCGAAACCCGGTGAGCGGGGAGGTGCGGGGCGATGCCCCGTCGGCTACGTCGTTCTCGTCGATCGGCTCGGCCCGTCGCTTCGCCTCGTTCTGAGTCGCTGTTCCCTGGCGTTCTCCGGAGGGAGAAGAGTGGGGCCGCGCTTCCGCGGGGTCGGGCCGCCGCGCAGAGGCAAGCAGCAGGCGTTCCCCACGAAGCCGGTCGAGGTCTGCCTGGATGTCGCTCAACGAGGAAGCGCCGATGGTGCTGCACCCGCTCAGCGCCAGCAGCCAAGCCGCGCCCAAAGTCGGCCGCCGATCGACTCCGGTCTTGAGCATGACAATCCTCGTCGTCCGGGCAACCCACCGAGACGGTACGTGGACGCCCCTATTCTTGTCGGTTCGGCCGTCGCGCGGACTCCAATGCCCAGCGGCCTCTCCGCTCAGACTTGGTCGGCGAGCCCCGCTGACAGCACGGCCAGTACTGGAAACCCCCGTGTCGCGTTCACGGTGACTTCAAAGTGGCGTCGGACAACGGGCTGAGGGGAGCCACGCGTTCCCATGCGGCGGGCACCGCGACAATGGCCAGGAATCGGGCGGCGCAGGTGACCCGCTGATGGCAACTTCCTGACCTCGGACTGAAGAACACGGCCGCAACGCGACTCCTCCGGCGGTTTTCGAGCCAGGTCGGTCGCCATGGCGTGCGGCCACTACTTCGTCAACGGACTGCCGGGGCACCCGATGGCGCGAGACAATGCCTTGCGACGACGGGGCGGCGGAGCTAGGGTGAACGACTCGATTTGGTCGTGGCGGAGGCACCCCAACGTTGGATCTGTTGTCCCTTCGTGCGTTGCCCTTTCTCACCCGGCGCAACTACTACTACGAAGTCAAGCACCTGCTCTTCTGGAGCGTCCTGGTCGGGGTGGTCGAGGGCCAGTTCGGCAGCGTCGTGGTCTCGAGGACCTTCGACGGCAGCGACGTGATGATCGCGGTGGCCAGCGCCACCCCCAATGGAGCCATGCTCTTCAGCCTGGTGTGGGGCATGCTCTGCGTCGGCCGGCCCAAGGTTCGCGTGGCCATGGGGTTCGCGTCTGGGGCGGCGCTTTGCACGGGCTTGATCGGCCTGATTCCCGACTCGCCGGCCGGGGCGGTGTGGTTCATCTGCCAACTGGCCGCGGCCCAGGTGCTCGTCGCCGCCGTGGTGACGGTTCGATCCGCGTTCTGGAAATCGAACTACCCGCGATCGGACCGCGGGCGGATCACCGCCCGCCTGCAGGGTCTGCGCTTCCTAATTAGCGTTCTTACCGTGCTGGGGGCCGCCGCGATCTGTGACAAGGATCCGGAATCGTACCGCTGGATCTTTCCCGCGGCGGCGCTGTGCGGGGCGACCAGTGCGGGACTGCTCAGCCGTCTGCACATCCGCGGGGAGCAACGGGAACTGGCCCGGAACTCGCACCCCCCCGTCAAGGGCGACCTGCGCACCGACTTCATCGAGCCCTTCAGTCTCACAGCGCTGCTCTCCCCCGGCCAGGTCATCGGTCAGATGATGCGGGTGCTGCGGGACGATCGGCGCTTCGCCCGTTATTGCGCCGCCCAGTCCCTCATGGGCCTGGCGAACTTCTTGACCATCCCCGTGCTCGTGGCGGTGGTGACCCGCGAGCTTCCCCACAGCGACGCATGGGGATTCTGGGTCAGCACGGCCATCATCGTGGCCCTCCCGCAACTGACCATGCTGGGCACGATCGGCCGGTGGGGCCGCTTTCTCGATCGGTTCGGCGTCGTCCGGCTCCGCGTGCTCAACGTGGCGAGCTGGACGGCGTCATTGCTGTTCGGGATGTTTGCCACGCTCGTGGCCCTGCACCCGGAGGAGTTCGGCGGTGCCGGTCTGCCGCTGGCCCTCGCCCTGTTCGCGGTGCGAAGCCTGCTCGCGGGGCTGGGACGGGGTGGCGGAGCGATCGCTTGGAACATCGGGCACCTGCACTTCGCCCGCAACGAGTTGGCCGAGGTGTACATGGGCATCCACGTGTCACTGACGGGCATTCGCGGCCTGCTCGGTCCGCTGGTGGGCATGTGGCTGTGGCGGCAGATCGGCTGGCCGGTGTGGCTGGTGGCCGTGGCCTGCTCGACGGTGAGCCTGGTCATGTACATCGTCATGGCCCGGCTCGAGCCGCGAGCGCCAGATACGAGCCACGTACGCCAGGTATGAGCCGCCAGCGCCCGGTACGAGCCGCCAGCGCCCGGTACGAGCCGCGAGCGCGAAGCGAGCGGGACCAACGGAGGAAAGCCCAGTGGCCGGGTAAGGCGGTCCTCTGAGCCCAGATGCGGTTGGCGGACGGGGTGCCGGTTGCTACAATGGGGCGCAGGGGATTTCCCGGCCGGGGGTTGGTTCTGGTAGGGTTCGAAACGCATCGATTCGGGCGCCGATCGAATACTCCTTGTGCGCGGTTGCCCGCCCAGCCTCGCGGACCAGGCCGTTCTCCCGCTGGAGGAACCATCATGAGCTGTCGCCGACGGATGGCACTGGCGCTCTGGATGTTCGGTCTGCTGGGATGCAACCTGCCCGCTTCGGGGGCGCCGACGCCGCTTACCACCGTGCGGGTGGCCTCGGGCCTGACCGATCCGATTTACGTGACCCACCCTCCCGGCGACTTCGACCGGGTGTTCATCGTCGAGCAACTCGGGCGCATCCGCATCCTGGACATCTCCGTCGATCCTCCGGTGCTCCAGCCCACCGTCAGCGCGTTTCTCAACATCACCGACCGGGTCACTTCCGGCGGCGAGCGCGGGCTGCTCGGCCTGGCGTTCCATCCGGACTTCCAGAACAACGGCTACTTCTACGTCAACTACACCACGTCGGTCGCGCCCAACCTGGGCGACACGCGTGTCGCCCATTTCGAGGTTCCCGCGGGCACGCCGGACGACGCCGACGAATCGACCGAGGTCATCCTCATGACCATCGACCAGCCGCAGTCCAATCACAACGGCGGCTGGATCGCCTTCGGTCCCAACGACGGCTACCTTTACATCGCCACGGGAGACGGGGGCAACTTCGACGACTGGGGCACCGGCCATACCGCCGACCTGGGCAACGGTCAGGACCTCACCAAGCTGCTGGGCAAGATGCTCCGCATTGACGTTGACGGAACCAACGGGCCCGGCGGCCTGTACGGTATCCCCGCGGACAATCCCTTCGTCGGTGCGACCGGTTTGGACGAGATTTGGGCCTACGGCCTGCGCAACCCCTGGCGCAATGCGTTCGACACCCTCACCGGTGATTTGTACATCGCCGACGTCGGGCAGGGCGACTGGGAGGAGGTCAACTTTCAGCCCGCCGCCAGCAATGGCGGAGAGAACTGGGGGTGGCGCTGCCGGGAGGGAGCCCACGACTTCAACGGCACCGAAGCGACCGTGGGGTGCGAGTTGCAGACCCTGCTGGACCCCATCCACGAGTACAGCCACGACTTCGGCTGCTCCATCTCGGGCGGCGAGGTGTACCGCGGCTGCGCCATTCCCGATCTGCACGGCACCTATTTCTTCGCCGACTGGTGCAGTGAGCGCATCTGGAGCTTCCAGTACACCGGCGCCCCGCCCACCGTCCAATCGCGCGAGGCGGAGCTGGCCCCCGGCGGCGGGCTGGACATTGCCGAGATTGTCTCCTTCGGGCGGGACGCCTTCGGGGAGCTGTACATCTGCGATCAAGGTCGTCCCCGACGGCGTGGAAAGCCAGTGCGGCCAGCAAGTCCCCGCCGCCTCCGCCTGGGGCCTCATGGCCATGACCGTGACACTCCTCTGCGCCGGCACCCTCGCCCTCCGCCACCAACCCGCTCCTGCGCTTGCCGACCCAGCCGACGACTGATGGCTGATGGCTGATGGCTGACGGCCAACGGCTAACGGCTCAAAACTGACCACTGACCACTGACCACTGAAGACTGACAACTGAAAACTGACGCCTTGACCGCCGCGCGCGCCGCGCGAGCGGGTATCGCGCGGTACGAGCCGCGAGCGCAAAGCGAGCGGGTATCGCGCGGTACGAGCCGCGAGCGCAAAGCGAGCGGAGGGTGCGCAGGGCGCGGGGCGAGCCGCCTGAAGACGCCGACTTTCGGACCCGAAGACGGAAGTGGCACGAGTTCATGGCGGACCATTCCGTACACGCTTATGTTTGTCACCCGCTGCTGTCAGATGGCTTCGTTCGGAACAGTACTTTTCTTGCGTGGTGTCACTTATTGGCACCTTGCGGAGGGCACGGGTTTCGGATTGCACGTCGCGGATGACGCGGGGGAGGAATCGGGGGGCGCGGTCTTGCAGGGAGCATCCGGCGAGGTTGAGGCCGGCGAGACGCTGCTTTTCGGAGACGACCTTGGTCATGGCGCGGACCTCCTCGTGGAGAGAACGCGCGGGGCGCGCGGGGAGGGTGGCAGGGATCGAGGGATCAGGGGAGCGAGGGACCGAGGTGAGGGAGGAGCGACCGTTGGCGTTTCGGGGAGGGTTGTCAGGGTTGAGTTTTCAGTTACCAGTTTTCAGTTGGCAGCCGTACCAGGCGCGCCGGGATCGAGCATCAGCCATTAGCCGTCAGCACCGCTCGCTTTGCGCTCGCGGCTCGTACATGGGGCTCGCGGCTCGCACGACGGAGCCGTCACCATCAGCTTTCAGGCGGCAGCCGGAAACACCGCTCGCTTGGCGCTTGGGGCGGTCGGGTGGTGAGTCGTCAGTTGGCAGTTTTCAGTTGAGAGTCGTCAGTGGGCAGTTGGCGGCCATCGGGCGTCGGCGATCATGCCCGCTCGCTTTGCGCTCGCGGCTCGTACATGGGCTCGCGGCTCGTACATGGGGCTCGCGGGTGGTATGACGCGGCCGGTGGCCATCGATGCCGGGCAGTGATTGAGGCCTCGCCAACCTGGACGGTCAGCGCCAGCTCGGTGACGTTCCTATTTCGGTCCGGGCCGCGACGTTGGACATGGACGGATAATACTGATAGTCTCTAGACGAATAGGCTAGGCGAGCGTGGGATCGCCTGCATGGCGGACACGGCATCGCCGGTTGAGTCGTTCGGCACCAGGCTTCGGAACCTGCGGAAGGCACGCGGGTGGAGCCAGGAGGAGCTTGCTCGCCGAACGAACAGGCACTGGACGTATATCGGCGGACTCGATGGCGGCGAGCGCAACCCGACGCTCCTGGTCATCTCGGAGCTGGCTTGGGCACTAGCCCAAGTTAGACAGCTACGCGCTGTTTTCCAGTTTTTTCGGGATGGCGAGGGGCGTTGGCGCGGTCGTGGGCGGCGATTTCGGATCGCGGAGTCGATGTAGTCACGACCTTGGCGGTTGTTTTGCCGTTTTTTCGTGGCATTCTGGTCGCAGAAGGATCGGACTTCGCGGCAGGGATGCGATGTTTCTCAAACGCCTGGAACGACGCAAGAACGGCAAGGGGCACACCTACTGGGCGTTGGTGGAGTCCTACGGACGGCCCGGGGTTCAGGGCATCGGGTGGTTGCGTACCTGGGCGAGTTGAAGAAGTGGCCTCCTCCGCAGAATTCGTGGGTGCAAATCGGGAGCCTGAGGCTCCCGAATCGCCGTTTTGGGCTGGTTTTTTGGGTTTCGGGCCTGTCGCGGATCGGCTTAGTATGACAGCGCTAACAACCTCGATTCTGAATCAGAATCGCCTTTCGATCCAAACGAAGCATCGCGTTTTCGATAGCACCACCGGCGATTCGGAGACGACGTAGCGCTGTCGTATTAGTTTCGGATGCGGGTTCGCAGACCGGGTTTGGTCGAGGGAGATGCGGGGGTTGCGTCGCCTTTTCGTCGCCGCGCACCACGCTCCGCCCGCAGGTACCCAGACCGGCTCAGGAGTATCCTCCAGACGCTTGGCGAAACGGAGTCGGGCTCTGCGGGGACGCAATCCGGCAAGGGATAACCAAGCCGACGGCGCGCCCAAAGGGCGAGCCCCGTTTCCCCGGCTGGGTTACGGGGCTTCTTTCTTCAGCCTTGGGACGCCGGAGCCATGCCTCACAAAATCCCGGGGCCTGGGGCACAGCCCCAGCCTTCAACTTTCAACCCACGAATTCTGCCGAAGAGCCCGGAAAAAGGGCAAAAGTCGAGCATAGGGTTCGGGCTCGCATCTCGCTTGGGCCGGGCCAGCTCGCCCTCCTCGGTAATCTCCAAAAGGCGCTCCCCCTTCGCTCGATCGTAGACGGCGACAAACTCTCCGACGATGAGGGTGAACCGATCCGCTCCCCAACCGATCGGTGCCCAGTACGACTGCTCCTTGGCCACGAGCCGGAACCGGCCGCGCAGACGTGGCTTCCCGTAGTCCCACACCCCGGCCACGCCCGAGGTAGAGGCCGCCCGTGTGTGGGTCAGCCCGTGGCGGGTTCGCGACCGGAAGGTGCGCGTGGACACGCCGTACGTCCGGGCCGGGCCGGATGGCGGGCCGCCGAACACCAGGGACATCGCCGCGTCATACTCGAACAGCTTCCCCAGCCCTTGGCCTCGGTGTTGGCGCATGGCTACGCACAAGGCGCCGTTGCCATCGACCCAGTAGTAGCATTCGCCAGGCGCGACGCGTTGGATGAGCGGCGCGGTGGCGCTGATTCTCTTGCTGCCCATCGGAATGACGTGCACCGAAGCGAGGCCGTTGCAGCCGCTGCCCAGAAAGAGTAGCGACGCCCCCAGCGGTGCCAGGCACCGGCGTCGCGTCGACGTCACGTTCGGGAAAGATCCCGAGCGCCTATCCATAAATGGGGAACTGCTCGCAGAGGGAGCGGACCTCGCCGGCGACGGATTCGATCACCGATTCCTCGCCGTGGCCGCAGAGGACGCGGTCGATGAGCCCGGCGATGGCGGTCATCTCGCCTTCCCCCATCCCGCGGGTGGTCGCCGCAGGCGTGCCGATGCGCAAGCCGCTGGTTTGAGTGGGCTTGCGCTCGTCGAAGGGAATCATGTTCTTGTTCACCACGATGCCGGCCAGGCCCAGCCACTCCTCGGCCTGTTTCCCGGTGACGTCGGGATACGCCGGCCGAAGGTCCAGGAGCATGAGGTGATTATCCGTTCCGCCGGATACCAGGCGGTTGCCCTTGGAGACCAGCCCCTCGGCCAGGGCCTGGGCGTTGGTGAGTATCTGTCGCTGATAGGACTTGAACTCCGGTTTCAGGGCTTCACCGAAGCCCACCGCCTTGGCGGCGATGCAGTGCATGAGCGGACCGCCCTGCGAGCCGGGGAAGACCCGCGAGTCGATCTTCTTGGCGTGCTCCTCCTTGCACATGATCAGCCCGCCGCGCGGGCCGCGCAGCGTCTTGTGCGTGGTGGAGGTGACCACCCCCGCCGTGGGGATCGGGCTGGGGTGAAGACCGACCGCGATGAGCCCGGCGATGTGGGCGATGTCGGCCATGTGCAGGGCCCCCACCTCGTCGGCGATCTCCGAAAAGGTGTCGAAGTTGATGGTGCGGGGATACGCCGACGCCCCGGAGATGATCAGCTTCGGGCGATGCTCGTGCGCCAGCCGGCGGATCTCCGCGTAATCGAACTGCTCGGTCCTGGGGTCCACCCCGTAGGAGACGACGTGGTAGAGCAGCCCGGTCATGTGCACCGGCAGCCCATGGGAGAGGTGCCCCCCATGGGCCAGCGAAAGAGACAGCAGTGTGTCACCCGGCTTGAGGGCGTAGAGGTATACCGCGGCGTTGGCCGACGCTCCGGAGTGCGGCTGCACGTTGCAGTGCTCGCAGCCGAACAACTTGGTGAGCCGCTGCCGGGCGAGGTCCTCGACGGTGTCCATGTTCTCGCAGCCGCCGTAGTAGCGCTTGCCGGGGTAGCCCTCGGCGTACTTGTTGGTGTAGACCGAGCCGAGCGCCTCCAGCACCGCCCGGGACACGTGGTTCTCGGAGGCGATGAGCTCGATGGTGTGCTGCTGCCGCCGGACCTCGGCCTGCATGGCGGCGTGCACCTCGGGATCGATGGCGGCAATGGCCTCGAAGTTGGTATGCGTTGCGAGGGTCATGGGAATACCTCGTTCCACAGGTTCCTTGGCGCACCCCTGCTCGTCCACGATATCGGCCGGCCGGCAGGATATCAAACGCGGCGGGGCCATTCCTCCATCGGACCGTGCTTCGAGGTCAGCGACCGCTCGCACCGGCCGGTTCGCGAGTCATCGTGCAAACCACGTTCCTGCAGGGGTGCCCTCGGGCTGAATCGGCGGCGTCAGTCCCGCGGGCGGACGCCTGGGACGCGGCGAATCCCCTCAGGACGCAGGCGCCCGCTGGTCAGCGTGCCGGACGCGGGTCGGGCGCCGCGGGCGATGGAGCCGGCGGCATGCCTTTTTCGAGGTCGACGCCCAGACCGTCGGCGATGCGGTTGATGTAATTGAAGTACGAGATCACCTGCGTCGCGTCGCTGATCGCGGCCTCCGACAGGCCGACGCCGCGGAGGAGGTCGAGGTCCGCCTTGGTGATCGACGCGGGCGCTCGGGTGAGCTTGATGGCGTGGTCGCACAGCGCTCGGTCCACGGGCGAGAGCTCGGCGGTGCGATAGTCGGTCTTGATTTGCATCGCCCATCCGGCGTGGTGGACCTCCGCCCGGAGGTCATAGGCGTGCGCCTCCGTTCAGTAGTGGCAGTGGTTGTCCCTCGATACGACCACCGCCAGCATCTCGCGCTGCCCCCGCGACAACGGCGACTCGCCGTGCATGATGGCGGCGTACAGCTCCATGGCGCTCTTCAGCGCCGCCGGGCTCTGGCTCTGCACGCGGAGGATGTTGTACACCCGTCCGGCCCGCTTGACGGCCGCGTCGTAGACGCGGGCCAGAAGCCCCACGGCGTTCGCCTCGTCGATCATCTCGATCCAGGCCATCCCCGGAAGCATAGTCGGGAATCACTGAATCGTCACGGCGGAGTGCTTCTCGACCAGGAGGCTGTACAGCTCCTCGGCGTCCTCGTTGTACATGCGGATGCACCCGAGCGAGGCGTTGGTCCCGATGGAGTCGTGCTCGATGGTGCCGTGGATGCCGTAGCGGAGCTGTCCGACGGCCTGCCCGCTCCAGTGCTCCCCGAGGGGATTCTTCGGATCATCGGCGGCGATGATCTGGCCTCCACGGGGCGGATAGTAGGTCGGGTTGAGGAGCTTGGTGGAAACCCGCCACTCGCCCGTGGGGGTGCTGCCGTCCGCCCCGAGGCCCACGCGGTAGTGCCGGACAAACGTGTTGCCCAGGTACACGTCCAGGGCAAAGCCCTTCTTGTCCACAACGGCGTGGAACGGGCCGGTCACGATCTTCAGGGATTGGCCGAGGCGGATGACGTTCTTGTCACGCATTCCGTTGATCCGGGCGAGCAGGTCGGCGGAGACTTGATGGCGGGTGGCGATCTTCCCGAGCGTATCGCCCGGCTGCACCACGTACCGGAGCACGAACGGGTCGTTCTCGAAGATGCTCGACGAGAAAACCGTCTCGTTGCCGATGCGGGTGAGCTCCGCCCGGAGGAAGGTGGCGTCCGCCCCGTTGGCTCCCAGGCGCATCGCTTCGCTGAAATGGGCTCGGGCCGCGACCGGGTCACTCTGCGACAAGGCCTGGCGACCCGCTTCGATCAGTTGTCGGATTTCTTCGGTCTGAGTGGGAGCGGGTTGTGACTCCGGCAGGCCCTCTGGCTGGCTGCCCTTCTCGGAAACGTCCTGCCGCGGCGGCGGTTCGACGACAACGTCCGGCCGATCGCTGGTCAGCGCGGTCTTCCGCCAGGAAGGAAGCTCGGGTTCGACCGACTCCGGGCGCTGTTCGAGCGAATAAAGCCACCACGCTCCAAGACTGACCGCGGCGAGCACCAGCAGGGCGGGTACGGAAAACCGGCGTCTTCTGCGGCGTCGTGCCATGCTCTCGCCTCCGTGCGTGGGCGGCGCGGCGGCTCTCGAAGACGGGGAACACCTTTAGTCGCCGCACGGACCGCGCTCAGCATACGCTACTTTGTTCGCCCTGGAAAGTCCCCTGGCGATCGGATCGCGTCGCTCGCGGCCGGATGGGCCGTCCGGCGATAACGTCCGCCCCGACCTGTGAGCAGGCTGTGGAAAGCCGGTCGAAATGCCGTGCGTTAAGCTGACTGGTGCTGTGCGAAACCTGTGATTGGCGCGGTGCCACCCGCCTGGTGGAACGCCCTGCCGTCGCTCGGCACGGATCCGAGCTGCAACCGTCAGGGAGCGGACCGGGAAGCGTGCGAACGGCAGCTCATCGCGCCGGCCCCGATTAGCTGGCAGTGCCGCTCAGACCGGCAATCCGCGCCGCCGGTGAGGACAATTGGAAGCTCTTCTGGGGGCCGACGATCCTGGCGACCTCATCCGGCGAGGCGCCGGCGTCCTCCTTGTAATGACGGGCCTCGTCCTCCGAGACCTCGGTGACCTTGAAGGTACCCTCGATCCAGGCCTGTTTGCCGACCGCCTCCATGGGGATCAGGCGTCCCTCGATCGGGCAGGTGAACCTGACAAACAGGGTATCGGCCTCGCTGCCGTCGCCGAGCCGCAGCCAGCAACCGCGCTTCTGGCAGACGCTATCCACCTTGCCCGCGACACGGACGAACTTGCCATCGAACTGCCCGGGCGCCGCCATAACCGTCTTGATGCCAACCGTGTCCCCGTCCGCCAGCTTCATGGGCATGCCGAAGTTGGTGTACGACCCCTCGGTCGCCTTGTCACAGGGCTTCTGGCAAGGGGTTTGGCACGGCGCTTTCTCGGCGCTTTCGGACGGCTTCTTGGCGGTGTCGCACGGCTGCTTGCATCCGGCGCAACCCTTCTTCGTCGACGCACATCCCGACGCGGCGATGAGCCCCATCAGGGCGATGGCAGACAGCGTGAACAGACGATTCATGGTCATGGCTCCTCGATCTGGAAACAGGTTCTTGGGGGATTGGCCGGCGCCGCGTGCGGTCGCCTGCACCGGCCTTTCGTGCCTCCACCCCACCAGCATCGCAACCGGGCACCGGCAGGCGTTGGCCGGCCCCCGCCGCCAGCGTACGCCGGCAGCGGCGATTCTTGTCGAATCCTGCAGGTCGGAGCCCTGCGGTCGGTTCACCGATGCGGCTCCAGCTTGACGATTCGCTGCGGGCCATCTTCAATGGCCCAGGCTTTAGGAATAAACCAGGCGGCTCCGGCCGTCAAGCCGTACGTCTTACGAGGTGCGACCGCCCGATGGCCCAGGACTGGCAGATCGACCATGCGACGGGCGTCTGCGCTGCTTCCGGCCGGAAGCTCCAGGAAGGCGACGAGTTCTACACGGTCCTTTTCGCGGACGGGGACACGTTTCGTCGTCTTGACTATGCCGCCGACGCCTGGACTGACC
>Ga0214473_10007172_pt1 | contig 13260 bp, 15 predicted proteins | sample RVTome_7_FD_203509 | JGI IMG/M metagenome (GOLD analysis project Ga0214473, IMG submission 203509) | Soil microbial communities from uranium-contaminated site in the Upper Colorado River Basin, Wyoming, United States - RVT98D197 | ecosystem: Environmental > Terrestrial > Soil > Contaminated >...
CTTAGAGATAAAAACTGGCCAGGTTTTGGCGATGGTTGGCTCAAAAGATTTCTTTAATGAAGACATTGATGGCCAGGTAAACGTTACTCTAGCCAAAAGACAGCCAGGCAGTTCTTTTAAACCGGTAGTTTACGCTCAAGCCTTTGAAATGGGCTATACCCCTGACAGCGTAATTTTTGATTTAACAACCAGCTATGCTGGTTATACCCCGCATAATTATACTGGCGAAGAATACGGGCCGGTCAGCTTAAGAAAGGCGCTGGCTGGCTCATTAAATATCACGGCAGTAAAATTATTATATTTAGTCGGCGCCCCCAAAGCTTTGGTCTTGGCGGAAAAAATGGGTTATTCCACCTTTACCGATCCAGATCGTTATGGCTTGTCGTTGGTCTTGGGTGGCGGCGAAGTTAAGCTTTTGGAACACGCCAATGCGTTTGCGGTTTTTGCCAGAGAGGGCATTTATAAACCAGTCAACCCAATAATCAAAGTTGAGGACTCAGCTGGTAGGGTTTTGGAAGAATTTGAAGATAAAAAAGGTGAAAGAGTATTATCAGTGAATTCCAGTCAAATGATTAACAGTATTTTAAGTGACAATGAAGCACGATCTTTTATTTTCGGTGCCAGTAATTATCTCACCCTAAATAGGCCAGTAGCCGCCAAAACCGGCACCACCAACGATAATAAGGATGCCTGGACCATTGGTTACACGCCCAGTGTGGTTACAGGCGTCTGGGTGGGTAATAACGATGGTCAGGAAATGAAAGGGGGTGCTGATGGCTCGGTGGTCGCCGCACCGATCTGGCGTAATTATATGCAACAAGCCACGGCTAGTTATCCCGCCGAGGGATTTAGTCAGCCAGAATATCAAAACAGCACCAAGCCAATGATTGGCGGACAAACCGGCAATGAAACAGTTTATAAAATTGATTCCCAAAGCGGTCTTTTGGCGACTGAGTACACGCCGCCAGATTTAATTGTTGAAAAAAAATTTAGAGAGGTCCATTCCATCCTATATTATGTCGATAAAAATGATCCTTTGGGACCAATCCCCGAACACCCAGAGGCTGATCCTTATTTTTATAGTTTTGAAGAGCCGGTCCTAAAATGGGCCGAGGAGCAGGGTTATAATAATCAACAACCACCAACTGAATCTGATAATATTCATCTGGCCCAAGATCAGCCGACCATCAGTATTTCTAGCCCCCTTAATAATCAACTGGTAAATACCGATGAATTATCCATATCCATAAATGCCTATGCCCCGCGGGGAATTAAAAGAATTGAATATTGGCTTAATGACTTTAAATTAACCACTTTATATCAATATCAAAGCACGCAAAACCTAAATATCCCCTTGAGTATTTCCAATGGTATGAAAACTTTAAAAGTAAACGTCTTTGACGATTTAGAAAACACCAAAAGCGCTGAAGTGACGGTCCAGTTGGCTAGAGAAAATTCTCTCGAAATTACCTGGCTCACGCCATCTCAAGGAACGGTTTTAAAAAATTCTGATTTTCCTTTTGAGGTGATCTTAAATATTAGCAATATCAATCAGGTAAAAAAAGCGGATTTCTATTATCGCAACTTAACCAACAATCAATCTAATTGGTTCGGTTATGTAGAAAATCCGCAAAATAATAATTTGTCGGTTTTTTGGTCAACGTCGCCGGCAGTTGGTGCTTATAAAATTTACCCGGTAATTTTAGATGTTAATAATAATGTTTTTAATGGTCCGGAAACAACCATCAGCATCGAAGAATAGCTCCTTGCCTTAATTTAGATGCTGTTATAATATTTTTTATAGGTCCTGTAGCTCAGGCCTGGTAGAGTGCTGGCTTTCAGAGTCAGCGGTCGGTGGTTCAAATCCATCCAGGACCTCAAAGCGGTTCTTTTTAAAAATTAATTAGACCTTGTTTAAATTACGGAGGAAAAGATGAAAGAAAAACCTATTAAGGAAGTAACGCCTGTTCAAGCCCAAACTCATCAAGATTTTCATTTTGATATTCTGGATATTTCCGGATGTCTTTTGAGAATCTATGGTCAAACCGAAACCGAGGTTATTAAAAAAATCAGAGAAGTCTGCGAAGACCGACGCAACTAGTCTTAACCAAAAAAACCGCACCTTTTAAGGAGCGGTTTTAAATTTTAAAAAACTTATTGCCTGATTGGCATAATAATATAAAGATAGCCATCTTCACCAATTGGCTTTATGATTCCGGGAATGGAGTTATTAGTAACTTCAAAATCGAGATATTCTTGATTAATGTTATTTAAACCATCAATTAAAAAGCGATAGTTAAAAACAATTTCATTATCTTCGCCACTTATCTCCACTTTTAAATTGGTAATATTCTCGCCTAAATTGGCGTTGCTGGCCAAAACAACCAGCTCGCTTTTTTCTGGAAGCAAAGTTAATTTTACGTCATTGATACCCGGTTTACAAAATAAAGAAGCGCTTTTTACGGCCTGTAAGAATTCTCCAACTTTTATCTTGGCTTCGGTTTTCTTTTGGGTGGGGATAATCTGTTGATAATCAGGATATTGCCCTTCGATCAGCCTGGAAATTAATTCAATATTGTCTATTTCAAATAGTATTTGATTTTCATTAAAGAATAAATTTATTTCTTTTTCTGTCTGGTTAAATAATATCCTTTGCAATTCATTTATTGTTTTTAAGGGAACAATTATTTGATTGGCGGAAACTTGGCTGGCAACCACATTTATTTTCTTTTCCGCTAAGCGGTAACTATCGGTGGCAGTAATAATCAGCTGATTATCGCTGGTTTTAAAAAGCACCCCGCTGATTTCCGGTCTAGACTCATCAAGCGCGGCGCAAAAAGCCACTCTGGTTAGGGCGTCTTTTAAATCCTCGGCTTTGACCACTAATTTATTCTTTTTTTCTACTTCTGGTAGAATAGGGAATTCCGTGGCTTCTAAACCTTTTATTTGGGTTTTATAATTTTGGCATTTTATATTTAAAATTGCTTCATCAAGCTCCATTTCAATATTTTCTTTTGGTAAAAGATTTATATAATCACTAAGTAATTTCGCATTGACGGTGAAGGCGCCTTCTTTTTCTATTTTTCCCCTGACGCTTAATTTTATCCCCATCTCTAAATTAGTCGTAATTAATTTTAATTCCCCCTTTTCCGCTTTTAATAAAACATTATTTAGGATCGGTAAATTAGTTGAGCGGGTTGCCAAATGGCTGACCAGGCCCAATCCAAAATTTAAATTCTCTTGCGTACAAATTAATTTCATATTTTTAAATTAGTATTAATAATAGAAGTTGGGGAAAAGTTAATAAAGAAAAATTTTCTTCATTAATCATAGATAATTTTTATATTTCATTAAATTTTTTTGTTCACAAGTTGGTTGAAAATTTAGAAAAACTTGTGGGTAAAATTGTTTTTTTTAAAAAACAAAAAATTTTTCAGATTAAAACTAACAAGTTATCCACCCTGATTATACAGCCGTTGCTTGATTAAAATAATGTCGTTTTTTATTTTTCCTTCATTTTTTATTTCTGCGGAAATTTTGGTAATTGCATGAATGGCGGTGGTGTGATCCCGTCCGCCTAATTCCTGGCCAATCGAGGGATAAGAAGCTTTTAACTCCTCTCTAATTAAAAACATCACTATTTGTCGAGGAACCACCAGCTCGCGCCGGCGACAATCGCCGGTAAGATCAACAATCGCCACATCATAAAATTGCGCCACAATATTGATAATCTGTTTTGGCGTTAAATTACTTCTAAGCGGCGTCTGGACCAGGGAATTTATTAAATTTTTGACTATTTCTAAATTCGGGACGATGTTATTTAATTGATAATAAGCAATAATTTTATTTAAAGCGCCTTCCAACTCACGGACGTTACTTTGGATATTAGAAGCAATAAAATTAATAATTTTATGGTCCAGGTTAAAGTTTTTTTCCTGACTCTTGGCTTGGAGAATGGCAATTCTTGTTTCTAAATCAGGACTGCCGATATCAGCGATCATTCCCCACTCAAAACGCGAGGTTAACCTTTCCTCCAGGGCGGGAATGGCCTTGGGCGGACGGTCAGAGCTTAGGACGATTTGTTTTTCGTTTTGATATAGTTCATTAAAAGTGTGAAAGAATTCTTCCTGAGTTTGTTCTTTACCGGCCATAAACTGAATGTCATCGACCAAAAGCACGTCTAGTTGGCGGTAGAGTTTTTTAAAATTATCCACATCCCGATTTTTTATTGCTTGGACAAAATCATTGGTAAATTTTTCACTATTCAGATAAGCAATTTTTTTGTGGGTGTTGTTTTTTAAAATAAAATTGCCAATTGCTTGCATTAAATGAGTTTTTCCCAGGCCGACGCCGCCATAAATGAAGAGAGGGTTGTAATTTTTTCCGGGGCTTTCGGCCACTGATTTGGCAGCCGCAAACGCCAATTCATTGCCCTTGCCCACAATAAAATTTTGAAAACCATACTTTTCATTTAAGCCAAACTTGTTTACTTTTTGGGGTTCGAGGCTTTGATTGCTGGTGATAATTTTACTTTTTTCGTTATTATCGGCCAAAGAAATTATATTTGTTTCTATACGATAAATAATTTTTTTGATATCCGGGGAGATGTTTTGAGCGGCTTTGAGAATGTATTGGTGGTATTTGTTTTCTAACCAAGTTTTGGTAAAGGCATTCGGTACGGCAATGACCAGTTCATTGGCGTTCAAGCCATTAATGAAAGTATTCTTAAACCAGGTGGTAAAGTTAGCTTTACTGATAATAAGCTCCAATTCACCCAGGATCGCCTGCCAAAGTTGTTGGTTATCCATAGTTTTTTTAAGTAAAATTTATTAGTACTATTTTATCACAGATTGGTAATTTTAAAAATGAAACAAAAAGTCAGTTTTTGTTAATAAGATGTGGATAGCCTGTGTATTTTGACTAATAATAAAATTATTGATAAACTATTTACAATTAAAAAAAATTTATGCCTAAAAGAACATATCAACCAAAAAAATTAAAACGTTTAAAAAAACACGGCTTTCGCGCCAGAATGAAAAACAAAGGCGGCCGAAAGGTCATAAAAAGGAGAAAGGCTAAAGGCAGAAAAAGAATAATAAATTTATAAATTATGCTTGCCGCAGAAAACCGTTTAACAAAGGAAAGGGAGATTGTTGCGGTATTAAAAGGCGGTAAAACTTTTTTTTCTGACAATTTTATCTTAAAAACCCAAGAAAAAAAGCAAAAGGTTAGTCGTGGAACCTTTATAATTTCCAAAAAGGTGGCCAAAAAAGCCGTGCTAAGGAACAAATTAAAAAGGCGCCTGAGAGAAATTATTAGAAAAAAAATAGCTAATTTTACTAAAAATATTGACTTTATTATAATTGTCAAAAAAACAACCGACCCCGCTCTAAGTTTTAAAGTTATTACCACAGAAATAGACAATTTATTAAAAAAAGCAAAATTAATCCAATGAAAACTATATTATTGTTTATTATAAAAATATATCAAAAAGCGATTTCGCCAGACACCGGAGCTCTAAGTTTTATTTACCCCAAAGGTTGCTGTCGTTTTTACCCGCGCTGTTCAGATTATAGTTATCAGGCTATAAATAAATATGGCGCTATAAAGGGAATTTTCTTATCATTAAAAAGGTTAATTCGTTGCCATCCATTTAATCATGGCGGCTTCGATCCGTTAAAATAAATGATCAAACAAATTTTTACAACAATATTATATCAACCATTATATAATCTTTTAATTTGGTTTTACAATATAGTTCCTGGGCATGATTTAGGTATAGCTATAATAATTTTAACAATTTTTGTCAAGGTTATTTTATACCCATTTTTTACCCAATCAATAAAAGCTCAGAAAAAAATGGCTGATTTACAGCCAAAACTCGATGCTTTAAAAGAAAAATATAAAAATCAAAAAGAGCAATACGGCAAAGAATTAATGGAATTTTACCGTCGGGAAAAAATTAACCCTTACTCATCGTGCCTACCGCTTTTAATTCAATTACCAATACTAATTGCTGTTTATCAAGTTTTTATTAATGGTATAAAAAGCAATGATTTTAGCTTATTATACCCATTTATTAATAACCCCGGCACTATAAATTCTATTTCCCTTGGCTTTATTAATTTAGCAAGTTCAAGTTTTTATCTGGCACTACTTGCCGGAATTGCCCAGTTTTGGCAATCCTGGCTAATGCTTAATAAAAGCAAACAAACAAACATAAGCCCGAATAAAACAACGGCTAATATTAATAAGCAAATGATGTATTTTATGCCGGTTTTAACAGTTGTTATCGGCAGTTCTTTTCCGGCGGGGCTAACTTTGTACTGGTTTGTAATGACCCTGCTTAGCGCTTTTCAACAAATTTTTATTTTAAAAAAACTAAAATAAGAAAAGTTTTAATTGATTCTAAATGCTAATAAGTTACCAAAAACTCGCTAAATTACCAGTTATTACCGAATCCGGGGTTAATTTAGGCAAGATTTGCGATTTAGATCTTGATCCGGAAAATTTAAGCATTATTAATTTATACGTAAAAAGTTTTAATTTGGTCAAAGGCTTATTTGAAGATAAATTAATTATTAAGAAACAGGACATTTTAAAAATTACCGACAAAGTAATTATTGTTAAAAATAACAGCTTAAAAAAAATCGAAAAAAATAAGGCTTTTTTGATAAAAACCTCGAAAAATAAGGCGCTTGTTAATACTAATTAGTCAAAATGACGGTTGCTGCCTACGACCACTTTTAATTTTCCACTAACTACCTCTATTTCAGCCGGTGTTTTTATCATAACCTTATCATCAATTAAGATGGTTGCTTGGTCATTAAGTGAATTAACTTTCAGCTTAGTAAATGGAAAAACGCTTTGTTTTTCCGTTTTTTTTGCTTTAAAAATAAATTTTTTTTGTTCAGGGACTATGATTAATTCGAGCAAGCCATCAGCCGGATGGCAATGATAATTAAAATTTAAAGCCTCTACCCCTAAATTACAAAAATGAATTTGATTATTACGAAGGGTGGTAATTGCAAAATTATTCAACTTTATTATGACGTTTTCCTTAATGATTTTTGCTGAATTTATAAAATAATAATTGTTAATTTTACCCAAATCAATTTTTTTTATAATTCTTTGAGCTAAGATGTCACAAGCTTTTTCTAAAGGAAAAATCCCTAAAATTTCAGCAATTTTACTATTTTTTACTAAAGGGATATAGCCGACTACCAGATCGAGATCAATGGCTGCATTAATTATTTTATTAAAAGTGACATCATCACCAACCGCAACTACGGTTTTAGCACCATTTTTTTTGGCATCAACCAGTAATTCTTTAAGATTTTTTAAAAGATTCAGCCTGCAAACCTTGCCTTTTATATCTAAATCAGCCAAGCGATCTTCGGTTTTTGTTAATATATTATTAAACTTTTTATCATTTAAAAATATATCGTAGATATAAAAATACATAATTTATAAATTAATTTCTGGCTGCTCAGAGTTTATGTTTTTAGCTTTAAAGTTTTTTGGCTCGTTTTCTTCTTTCATTTCAATCTTTCCATTGATTAAAGCGCCATTTTCAATAGAAATTAAGGATGTTTTAATGTCGCCCTTAATCTTTGCTGTGGCCGTAATTTCTAAATTACTAATGATTTTTAAATTTCCATTAATAGTGCCGGCAATAAAAGCGTTTCCAGCCTCAATTTCCGCATTTATTACGGCTTTTTCGCCAATTCTTAAGAAATTTTTGGTTTTTACGTTGCCATTTACCATACCCTCAACAACAATGTCTCCCTCGCTAACAAAATCACCATCAAGCTTAACAGAATGCCCAATAATCGTTTCAATGTCCTGCCTTAGGTTTTTTTTACCATCATCATTTTTAAACATAAATTTTAAATATATTAGTTTATTAAAAAATACCCTTAAACTAAGTAAATTTTAATTAATCAGCGAATATTTGTCAAAATACGAATTTTAATTTATTATTTTAATAATAATAATTTAAATTAAAACAAACCTATGGATGAATTTAAAATCTTGAAAAAAAATTTATTAAAAATATTAATACTAGTTTTGATTATTTTTTTAAGCTATTTTATTATTTATTATCAAGATAAAAACACGAATTTTTTGGTAAAATTAGCAGAAAATTTAATAAATTAGATTGTTCCACGTAGAACAATAATTATAAGAGACGGGTGGGATAGGTGTGGGGACAGGTGTAGAGACGGGTTTAAAACCCGTCTCTACACCTGTCCTTATAGCTCAATGGATAGAGCAAACCCGTCCTAAGGGTGAGATGGGGGTTCGATTCCCTCTAAGGGCATTAATAATTATTTTTTTGCTAAATTTAGACGAAAAAAGCTTTTGGACCGTTGGCTTCCGCCTAGCGGCGGACAAGCAGTTGGCAAAATAAAATAAAGCTTTTGGGCCATTAGCTCATTTGGTAGAGCGCTTCCATGGCATGGAAGAGGTGACCGGTTCGAGCCCGGTATGGTCCAAAAGCTTTATTTTATTTGTTTAAACAATTTAAGGCATGCCTGTCCCCGCCTGCCATAGCCTGAGCCTTTATAGATCAGCTGGTAAGGCTACTCTATGGTAAGGAGCACAAAGCCAGTTCGATTCCAGCCAAACGGCTAAGGCGATGGCGGGCAGGCGCCTCTGGCGGAGAGAAGGTCACCGGTTTGCCGCCAATACAATAAAAATTTTATAGGAAGGCGGCATCCTGCCATAGGCGGTGACGAATCCGGTACGGTCCAAAAAACTTATTTGTTTAGTTTAATACGTAAATGTGAATGATTTGATCATAATATTGTTTAAAAGTTTTAAGTTATAATAAAAAAATAAGAAAAAGTCAATATAAAATAACATTTTTTGACTTAATTGTAAAATTTTTGTATAAATAAATAGTTATCCACAATTTTTTGTCATTATTACAAAATTATATTAAAATATATATTAAATTAACCTTGACATTATTTTCTATATAATGTAAAATTAAAATAGTAATATAAAACAAAAACCAAAATAAAGGAATTATAAAAACACGATTTAATGCTTTATTTTGGTAAAGCATTTTTTAGATAAAAAATAAAAACAAAAATATGAGCCTCCGCTTAATTGAATTAAGGCAAAAAATTACCGCCACAATTGTAGTGATAGTGATGATTTTAATGATTTTTTCTAATTTACAGTTTTATCGGGTTTTTGCCGATGCCAACACAGTGATGAATCAGACCGTTAGTACAGGCGGTTTATCGGTCAGTGCCCCGCCTTCTTTAGCTTTTAATGGTGCAATTACCATAGGTGCCGCAACCAATAGCTTGGGTAATCTGGTAGTGGTAAATGCCATTGATTATAGCGGTAGTGGCGCGGGCTGGACAGTCTCAATGAATGCCAGTGATTTTTTTGCACATGGCGTTGCAGCTGCTGGTGGTTATAATACTTTTGTCAGTAGTACTGCCTGGGTAGATCCCGGCACCCTGGGTAATTATAATGCTGCTTCGGAAACCGGCATCGCCGTCGGAAGTCCCGCAGACTTACTAGGGGCAACCGTTTTATTTAATGCCAGCACCAATAATGGCATGGGTGCATATTTCCTGGGAAATTCTCAATTAAATATTATTTATAATGGCAGTACCGGTCAAAAGGCCGGAACCTATACTGCTACTTCAACATTAACAATTGCTTAATCTAATATAAATAGAAAAAATCCGCTCTGATGGGCGGATTTTTTAATTAAGTTAATTTATTTAGGCAAGTATTTCTTAAATTCTTGTTTTTTAATTTTTTCCTTTTTTAGTCTCGGAATATCTTTAATAAAAAATTTTAAGACAAAAACCAGCCAAACCAAGGTGGTTAAGAACCAGGCAACCAACCAGAAGCGCATTCCCAAATAAGGAGACCTTTGATAGCGAAAAAAAGCAATAAATAAACCAATAATGCCAGTCCATAACCCCCAATTTGATAATTTTCCAAAAAATTTAGCCGTTAAACTATTGGTTTTTTCTTTTTTACTGGCCCAAAAAAGACTAGCCAGGCCGATTATTAAAAATAGGGCAAAAACCCCAATAATTACCCACATAGTTGGCAGGTGAATGTCTTTGATATAAGCGTCAAAATAAAACGATGGTTGGATAAATTTATTCATCTTTTAAAAAGGTAATTTATTTTATAAAAATCAGGCCATAATGAAAGTTCCCAGCTTCAAATTCTGAAGTTTTAATTAAATGCAAAAGGGTAGCAAATTCCTTTATTTTATTGGGAGAAACCCGAATGTTTTTTACCGGGCCAAAAGGCGTATCGAGCATTTTCCAATCAATGACCAAGAGACGGCCGCCGGGTTTGAGTAGTCGATAAGCTTCTTTTATTATCTCATAATGTTTTTTTGCCTGGAATAATATATTTATTAAAAAGGCAGCGTCCAGTGATTGTTCTGGAATTTTAGTGGCCCCATAAATTTCTAGATTGCTCCAGATAGTTTCTACATTATCAAGGCCCTCAACCTTCACTCGGCCGGCCACACTGGATAAAACTTCCTTAAGTACATCAACGGCAAATACCCGGCCATTTGGACCGACGATTTTGGCCGCCGCGATACTAAAAAACCCCATGGAACCACAACCTAAATCAGCGACCGTTTCGCCGGTAACCAAATTCAAATGTTGGTTTAGGATTAATGGGGGATTGAGAAACTCGTTGCCGCCTTTAAGATTTACTGGCATAAATTAGTTTTCCTGTAAATATTATAACCCCTTTTAAGGTTTACTTCAATTTATTTAAGATATTTTTGAGAGCTGACGATGCGATTTAATGCCACCACAAAAGCGGCGGTTCGTAAATCAATTTGTCTGTCTTGAGACATTTTCCAAATGTCGTTAAAGGCAGTCACCATCTGTTTTTTTAATTTATTATTAACTTCTTCGGCCGACCAGTAAGAATTAGCCAGATTTTGCACCCACTCAAAGTAAGAAACAATCACCCCGCCGCTATTGGCTAAAACGTCAGGCACTACGATAATTTTTTTCTTAGCCAGTTTTTCATCAGCCTCAGGAGTGGTCGGACCGTTGGCTAACTCCAGGATAAGCCTGGCTTTTAGCCGGTTAGCATTTTTCTCGGTAATTTGGTTTTCCAGGGCCGCCGGGATCAAGATATCGCTTGGCTGTTCCAAAAATTTATCAGCTTTTATATTCTTGGTGCCTGGGAAATTTATTACCGATCCGGTTTTTTTCTTATAAGCGTCTAAAACCCTTATATTTAACGGCTTGGTTGAATAAATCCCGCCCTGAGAATCAGCAATGCCGTGGATATTATATTTATTTTTAAAAAGAATTTTTGCCATTGTTTCACCAGCATTGCCAAAACCCTGAATAATAACTTTTAGTTTTTTCTTATCGAGTTTTAATATTTTTAGCAATTCTACGAGAACAAAAAAACCGCCTTGGGCAGTCGCCGTGTCACGGCCTAAAGAGCCGCCGAGTTCAATGGGTTTGCCAGTGATTACCGCTGGTTCATGATAACCGACCAATTGGCTATATTCATCAGTCATCCAAGCCATAATTTGAGCATTAGTATAAACATCAGGCGCTGGCACATCTTTTTTTGGTCCGATAAAGCTTTGAAAAGCCCTGACCCAGCCTCGAGACAACCTTTCTAATTCATTTGTAGATAGCTTTTTGGGATCAACGGTGACCCCACCTTTACCGCCGCCAAAAGGAATATTGGCAACAGCAGTTTTTATAGTCATCCAAAAAGCCAAGGCCTTAACCTCATTTAAATCTGTTTGCGGATGGAAGCGAATGCCGCCTTTGTATGGTCCACGGGCGTTATTGTATTGAACCCGGTAGCCGGCAAAAACTTTTGTTGAGCCATTGTCCATTTTGACCGGGATGGTGGCTTGTAAAATCCGGTCTGGCTGACTTAGACTTTGCAGGGTTTGTTCATCTAAGCTAATAAAACCGGCAGCCTTTCTTAGTTGTTTTAAGGCGTTTTGAAAGGGATTGGACATAAAATTTAGTTAACTAAGTTTATAAGTTTTTAAGTTAATTAAGATTTTATTTTGGACTATTTAATTTTATAATGTTAAAATTATCTTATAATTTACTTAGAATTTTGGCAAGACAGTTAATAACTTGTAACTTGGAATTGTTTTGTAGTTTTGTAAATTAAATAATAAAAATGTTTAAACGGGTTTTTAGTAATAAAATTTTAATCATCACAATAGTAATACTTTCAGCGCTTATTTTACTATTAGTTGGTATTTTATTTTTTATAGAATTGCCAAGTATAAATAATAGTTCAAATAATTTAAATAATAATAAAGCGTCTAGTAACGTAAACGAAAATATAAACACCGAAACGCCTTCTGAAACAGACTCAAGTTATTTGTCGCCTTTTGGCGCAATGGAGGCGGGAGTAGGTTATGTTCCAATTAGAAAGGGAGGAACGCCTTCATTTAAAGAGGCTGCAGAAATGGGAGTAAAATGGTCCAGAGCCGCTATTTCAGATTTTACCGGCGATACAGAGAAAGATTATAATTTTGAAATAAATGATCGTATTTTTAAAAGCGCCAATGATGCTGGCATACTTAATTATGTTTATAATATTAACGTTGCTCAATTCGCCAGAGGCAATCATACCTGGATGCCAAAAGCAGAATTAGTAAATCAGTATATTAATTGGGTAAAATATGTAGTGGAATATTATGATGGCGACGGCAATAACGACATGCCTGATTTAAAATACCCGGTCAAATATTGGCAGATTGATAACGAGCCAGATGTTAATCTTGAGCTTAGTGACACCCCCTCAACTTACGCTGACTTATTAAAGATTTCTTATGAAGCGATCAAAGAAGCAGATCCAGATGCAAAAGTTCTTTGCGGCGGCATCAGCCAACACCAAGAGTTCTATTATCAAGTTTTTGAAAAATATCATCCCCAACGTTATTTTGATATATTTGACTACCATTATTATGGTATGGTTACCGGTGATTACCGAAATTTTGAAAAGGGAGTTAATAAAATCAAGGCTTATTTTAATGAAAAAGGTTGGCCAGAAGTTTCTATCTGGTCAACGGAAATGGGCTCTTATAGCGGCGAACCGCCCGGGCTTCCTTTTCAGTCAGAAACACAACAAGCCGGCGATTATGTTAAAAGATGGGTTCATGGCATAAGCGTTAATGTCCCAGTTATTTTCGGTGCCTGGTGGCTAAAAGAAAACTGGCTTGATCCATTTGATAGTGTTTTTCATCATACCGGTTTA
>Ga0214473_10007173_pt1 | contig 13257 bp, 12 predicted proteins | sample RVTome_7_FD_203509 | JGI IMG/M metagenome (GOLD analysis project Ga0214473, IMG submission 203509) | Soil microbial communities from uranium-contaminated site in the Upper Colorado River Basin, Wyoming, United States - RVT98D197 | ecosystem: Environmental > Terrestrial > Soil > Contaminated >...
CATCGGGAGCGCGCTCGAGCTCGCCGGCAACTCGCCCGCGGTGCGCGAAGGGGTTGAGGCCGCCGTCTCTGCCGAGCTCGAGGTGGTGCGCAGCGTCGGGACCGGCTACGGGCGCGCGCGGCTGCCGTTCCCGAAGGAGCAGATCCGCTCCGAGATCCTCTGCCACGGCCTCGGGGCGCACCGCATGTTCCCCGGGACGCGCACCGTGCTCGACATCGGCGGCCAGGACACCAAGGCGATCCAGGTGGACGAGCACGGCATCGTCACCAGCTTCCAGATGAACGACCGCTGCGCCGCGGGCTGCGGCCGCTACCTCGGCTACATCGCGGACGAGATGAACATCGGGCTCCACGAGCTCGGGCCGCTGGCCGAGAAGGCCACGCGCTCGGTCAAGATCAACTCCACCTGCACCGTCTTCGCGGGGGCGGAGCTGCGGGAGCGGCTCTCGCTGGGAGAGCGGCGCGAGGACATCCTCGACGGCCTGCACCGCGCGATCATCCTGCGCGCGATGAGCCTGCTCGCCCGCTCCGGCGGGATCCAGGACCAGTTCACCTTCACCGGCGGGGTGGCGCGGAACTCCGCCGCCACGCGCGCGCTGCGGCGGCTGGTGGAGGAGAACTACGGGGAGAAGACGCTCAACATCTCGGCGGACAGCATCTACACCGGCGCGCTGGGCGCCGCGCTCTTCGCCCACCGCGAGGCGATGGCATGACCCGGACCGCCGGCATCGACGTGGGCAGCGGCGCCGTGAAGGCGGTCGTGATGGAGGTGGAGAATGGCCGGGAGCGCCTGCTCGCGCACGCGGTGGCGCGGATCCGGCGGCGCCACGTGCCCGCGGTGGTGGACGAGGTGTTCCAGGCCGCGGTCGAGGGGGCGGGTGTACACGCCCTCGACTACGTCGCGACCACGGGGGAAGGCGAGGACGTTCCCTTCGCGACCGGCCACTTCTACGGGATGACGACGCACGCCCGCGGCGGGCTCTTCCTCGAGCCCCGGGCGCGGGCGGTCCTGGACGTGGGGGCGCTGCACAGCCGGGCCGTGCTCATGGACGGCCGGGGCAAGGTCCTCAACTACAAGATGACCAGCCAGTGCGCCTCGGGGTCCGGCCAGTTCCTCGAGAACATCGCCCGCTACCTGGGGGTCTCGCAGGCGGAGATCGGGGAGCTTTCGCTGCGGGCGGACGGCTCGGAGAAGATCAGCTCGATCTGCGCGGTACTCGCGGAGACGGACGTGATCAACATGGTCTCGCGCGGCGTGAGCGCGCCCAACATCCTGCGGGGGATCCACGAGAGCATGGCGTTCCGCTTCGCGCGGCTGCTGCAGTCGATCGATGCGAGCGGCGTCGTGCTGATCACCGGCGGGCTGGCCTCCGACGAGGGCCTGCGCCAGGCGCTGCAGGACCAGCTCGACTCCGAAGGGCCGAAGCAGCAAAAGGTCGAGGTCCAGCGGCACGAGCTCAGCATCCACGCGGGAGCGATCGGGGCGGCGATCTGGGGCGCGTTCCGTCACGGCAAACTCGGACTGGGGGAGGCGGCATGGACGGCGAGCACGGCGAGTCGGACGTCGTGATTCGGAACCTGACCCTCGCCGATCTGGCGGCGCTCGTGAGGATCGACCGGCAGATCACGGGCCGCAGCCGCCAGACCTGGTACGTGGGCAAGCTCGAGCGCGCCCTCGTCGCGAGCGACGTGCAGATCTCGCTCGGGGCCGAGCGGGGCGGGATGCTGGTGGGGGCGATGCTCGGCTCGCTGCACTACGGGGAGTTCGGGCAGCCCGAGCCACTCGCCGTCCTGGACACCGTCCTCGTGGACCGCGAGTTCGCCCGCCAGGGCATCGCCAGCGCGCTCATGGAGCAGCTGGTCAAGAACCTGCGCGCGCTCCGCATCGAGCGCCTGCGCACCGAGGTCGCGTGGGACGATCACGAGCTGGTCGCCTTCTTCAAGCGGAAGGGCTTCGCGCCCGTCCCGCGGCTCGTGCTCGAGGCCGACCTCACGGCGGTCGGGGGAGACTGACCGGCGGAAAGACCAGACGCGGGCCCACCCACGAAAGCGGGCTGCGAGCGCGTCGTCCGGGAGCGCGACCATGGGTCAGCGATCGAGGCCCGCGGCGACGAACGCCGCCCAGTAGAAGGGATGATCACTCTCGTCCCGTGCCCGTCGAGAGCGCAGGACCGCGAGGCTCGAGCTGCGGACGGCCTCGGCGGTGGGCTGGCCCGAGCCGAAGCGGGCCGTGTAGATCCCGCGCATGAACAGGTGGGCGGTCTCGTCGTCGACGGGCCAGAGGCTCATGATGACGACGCGGGCCCCCGCGACCTGGAAGGCACGCCGGAGCCCGAAGACGCCGTCCCCTTCCTCCACGTCGCCCATCCCCGTATCGCAGCCCGACAGCACCGCCCATTCGACGCCGGCGAGATCGAGACCGGCGGCCTCCTCCGCCGTCAGGACCCCGTCCTCCTGGCCCCGTGCGGTCTCGCCGCGGCGGCTGGCGCCGGCCAGGGCCAAGCCCGAGCGCAGCAACGCCTCCGACGGCGCGGGCGGCATCCCGTTCCGACATCGATCGTGCAGGAAGAAGCCGTGCGTCGCCAGATGGACGATCCGGCGGCCCGGGGCCAGGCGTCTCACGGCGCTCTCCGTCGCCTGGTGGCGGCTCAGGGTCACGGCCTCGCCGCCGGTCGGCACCAGCTCGCGCCACAGGGCGGCGATCTCCTCCACCTCCTGCGCGAAGTGCGGCAACCGGCGGAACTCGAGGGACAGCGGCGACGCGCAGTCGCGATCGCTACGAGTCGGTGAGCCCCGGCTACCGAAAGCGGCGGTGCGGATTGGCGGCGTGTCGGAAGCGGCCCGCCGGAAGTCCGGGTCTCCCGCCACCAGGAGCCCTCGGCCGCCGGGCGCCTGGTCCGCCACGAGGTCGCGCTCGGCGGGCAGGATGTGGAGGGTGGGTCCGATCTCGGCGACGTAGCGGTCCCGGGCCCAGGGCAAAGAGGGGAAGCTCACGAGACCGAGGGCTCCGTCGGGCGTCACGTAGACGCTCCTTGCGCCCGCGAGGAGCGGGACCACGGGGTCCCACACCGCGCGGCGCAACGCTTCACCAGCGGCACGGTAGCTCGCCAGGTTCCGCCGCCGTGATCGCCCGCCGGAGCGGCCCTCCTTGAGCAGCTCGGCCCGCCACCGACTCACGAGGGCGTCGATCCTCTCCGCGCGGCCGAGGGCGAAGAGACGCTCTCCTCCCTCGGGGCGTACGACGTAGGCGGCGTACGAAGGGGCCGACCCGTGCTCGGCGTCGTCGTAGCGCACGTAGCCCACGAGCGCACTCCCCGGAGGCAAGCCCCCGCGCACGGCTTCGAGGCCCATCCGATCGCGGGCCTGGTCTTCACGGAACGAGGCGTTTCGCCCGGCCAGCGCGCGCTCCGCGGCCTCCTTCTCGGCCCGGGCAGCTTCGAGAAGTGCCCGGTAGTGATCGAGCCGCTCGCCGCTGGGCCCACGCACCGCGAGGTGGGCGAGACGGTTTCGGGCCCGCGTCAGCTCGCCCGCGAGCGCGCGCAGCTCTTCGTCCTCCGTGCGAACCACCGAGCGTTGGCGCCGGGCCATCTCGTCGAGCACGAGGCTTCGCGAGCGTATGACGGCGTCGATCGCCTCCCGCAGCGCGGCGGGATCCCGAAGCGCCTCCCGACACACGAGCGAGAGGGCGAGGTCGAGCCCCCTCGCGCGGGTGCGGGTGTAGAGCAGCGCCTGGCGCTCGCCCAGGGTCCGGATGGTCAGCCGGAAGTGCTCGCGGGCGATCGCCTCTGCTTCGAGGGCAATGGCAAATGCCGAGGCCCGGTCACCGGAGTCGGCCTGGAGTTGCGCCACGAGGACCAAGCTGTCGATGAGACCCGGGTGCCGGGCCCCCAGGTGGTGTCGCCGAATCGCGAGGGCCCGGTCCAGGAGAGAGCGCGCCCGCTCGGGCCGGCCGGCCTTGTCGTGGGCCTCAGCCAGGGCATCGAGGACCTCGGCCAGCTCGATGTGGTCGGGCCCGAGAGCTCGCTCCCGGATGGCCAGGCTGCGCTCCAGGAGGGGAAGGGCGGCAGCGTGGTCTCCCGCGTCGAGCCTCAGGCGGCCCAGGGCGAGGAGCGGCGTCGCGACCGCGGGGCGCTCTTCTCCCAGGGCGCGCTCCGCGGTCCGGATGGCCCGCTCCAGCAGCTTCGCGCCGGCGGCGGCGTCGCCGAGGTCGGCCCGGATGATCCCCAGGAGGGTCACGCCGTCGACGAGGGCGGGGTGATCGCGACCCAGGACGTTCTCGCGGAGCGCCAAGGACCTCTCGATCAAGGGACGGGCGCTGGCGGGATCGCCCTGCGCCCGGAGCAGGTGGGCGAGAGAATGAAGGCTCTCCGCGCGCAGGGGGTGCTCCGGTCGCAGGTTCGCCTCGGCGATGTCCCGGGCACGCTCGAAGGCCGCCCGTGCGCCGGCCTGATCGTCCAGCTCCTCCAGCACAGCGCCGAGGTTGTTCAAGGGGATCACCAGGGTCGTGTCCAACCCCCCGAAGGCCTGCGCGCGAATTCGGAGAGCCTGCTCGTAGCGCGCTCGGGCGGCAGCGAGGTCCCCCGCCCGGTACATCGCCACGCCTAGGTTGTTGGCGAATGAGGCTACGCTGGGATCGTCGGCGCCCCGCGCCTGCTCGACCCGAGAGAGACCCTGCTCGAGCCGGGAGCGGGCGGCTCGGTAATCCCCCAGCTCGAGCTCCAGGCGCGCGAGGTGTCCCTCGACGTCCGAAAGATCGGGAGGTGTCTCCCCCCTCTTTCGCCGGATCGAGCGGGCCCGCTCGAAGCAGAGCCGGGCCCGCTCGTAGTCCCCCATCTCGAGGACGACGACGCCGAGACCCTCGAGACTCGTCGCCACCGAGACGTGGTCGGGACCGAGGGCCGCTTCCCGGATGGCGAGGCCCCGCTCGTGCAGAGCGAGGGCTCGGGGGTAGTCGGCGTCCTTGAGGGCCAACAGGGCGCGTTCGTGGAGGGTATCGGCGAATCCCGGGTCGTCGGGCCCCAGGTGTCGCTGTTGCACCTCCGCGAGCCAGCCGAGCAGGGCGTCGATGAAGTCGTCGTACTCCTCGGGAGAGGCGGGAGTGTCGGTCCGAGCGGTCGGCCGGCCGCTTGCGAGAAGGAGGGCCAACGTGAACGACGCGAGAAGCGCGGGCAAGCCCACCGTCGTCCCGCTCACTCCGGCCGGGGCCGTGACTCGCGGATCCGGTCCAGGCCCTCGCGAGCTTCGTTCTCGAAGTCGCCGCGCAGCTCCAACACCCTCCGCAGCTCGGCTGCGGCGTCGTCGAGGCGACCCTCCTGCACGAGCGCCTTGGCAAGGTAGAGCCGAGCCTCCTCCAGGTGGGGCGACTCACCGAGGGCGACCACCTCCTCGAGACGGACGATGCCGGCCGGCATCCGACCCGAGAGGAGGTGACAGGCCCCGAGGAAGAACCGCGCGGCCGCGTCGTCGGGATTCCGACGGACGGCCTCCTCGAGCCCGGCGATCGCGCCCGCGTAGTCGGACTGGGTGTAGCGATCCATCGCGGCCTCGAACTCGGGGGACTCCGAACGGAAGCCGCGGAGCGACGGCGCCTGGAAGCGGGGCGGAGTGATCAGGGCCCACTCGACGAGCCCGCGTGCGCTCGTCGGGACGGGACGCGGAAGGACGGCGAGGGTCGAAGGCGTTGAGGCCTGGCCTCCGGGCCTCTCGGTCGCGAGCCTCCAGCCGAGCCAGGCCGTCGCCACCGCCGCTACGCTCGCGGCCACCCCCACCCACGCCGGGAGCCGCTGACGGCGGAGCGCCACGCTCCTCCCGTGCCGCGCACGACGCCGGAGCGCAATCGGCAGCGCCTGGAGCGTCTCGAGCCGCGTCAGACACTCAGCGCAGCCGAAGTAGTGGTCCTCGAAGGCCTCCAGGGCCTCCTCGTCCAGCTGGCCCAGCGTGTAGCGTTCGACCAGCTCGTCGGGGACGGCATCGCGACAAATCAAGGCCGCCTCTCTCCCCATTCAGAGTACCGCGGACAGCCGCTTCATAACCGGGCTCTCACGTATTCGATGATCTTCTTGAGAGCCCTTGACTTGCGGGCTCGTACGACGTCGCCGCTCAAGCCCAGTCGCTCGGCGATCTCACGAGGCTCCAGGCCCTTGCGCCAGGTGAGCTCCAAGACCTGCCGCTCTGCTTCCTCGAGACGCTCCAGGGCCTCCTCGACGAGGGCCACTCGCTCGGACGCTTCGTACTCTTCCGTCGGTGACTCCATGGCCGGTTCCAGGGCGTCCTCGAGCGGCAGCGGGTCACGTCGACGGGAACGGTGGTACTTGAGGGCGAGATGACGCGCCGTTCCGGCCACGAAGCCTCCGAGCCGATCCGCTTCGCGCAGCCGCCCTTCGCGGACGGCTCGGAGGGTCGCCATCAGCGCGTCCTGGGTGAGGTCGCGGGCGGCCTCCGGGTCCCGCGTCCGGGCAGTGAGCAGGCAGAGGACCGGCCTCTGGAAGGCGACGACCAGCCGTTCCTCGGCCGAGGGATCTCCTCGCCTGATGCTCTCGACGAGGAGAACCTGCTCTTCGCGGCTCAGCACCTGAAGGGGCCAGGACCCCGGTCTCCCGGCCGGCACACCGGCGGGCCCCCGGGGCGAATCTCGAGGACGAGATTCTATTCGACTGGGCTCTGTAGCGGGTACTCCTGTCGCAGGATCGCCCTTCCTGCCCCTTCGGGGCCTCTGCCATCGAGGGTCAAGAAGGCCAGGCGCCTGGAGAAGCAGGACGGAGCACGCTCAGGGCACGAGTCTCCCGGCTCCCGCGAAGAGATCCCGGATCCTCGGGTCCTTGATGCCGTACCAGAGAGGCTCGTAGGAGGCGTAGTCGCCCGAGACCTCGTGGATCGGGCGGAGTGAGAACGTCAGCCTCGAGTTGGCCGTGTCGGGATAGATGACGGGAAAGTCGATCCCCATGGCCGAAACGGGGTGCATGAAGATGCCGCCGTAGACCGGGCTGCCGTCCAGGACGGCGACGAACCCCCGCAGCCCCAGGAGCTCCAGTGGATGCCTGCGCCGTTCATCGTCGCCGGCCAGCCTGGCCACGAGCTCCGCCGAAGGTCCGGGCAGGAGGGACACGACCTGTCGCGACCACTCGTAGGTCTCGACCTGCCTCTCGGTGATGGTGAAGGCGATCCTCGAGGGATAGGCCCGCTTGAGAAGCGTCCACGCCGGCTGGAAATCGTAGCCCAATCGAAGCTGGATCGAGCTCTCGTCCAGGATGTGGAGCTGGAACCGCCTGTTCGTGGATTCGTGCTCATCGGCGGGCTGGGTCTGCGGATGTCGTCTCGTTGCCGATGGCCTCCTGCGACAGCTCGTCCACGCGATCGACGAGCCAGTTCAAGAGCGGCCGCAGCGGCGCGGGGAGCGAACCGCCCAGGCGGACGAGCGCGCCGCCCTCGACGAGGCGAGCCTCGCCCCCTCGGCACACGACCAGGGCCCACACCCAGCGGGGCGGCCCCTGCGATGGGTCGACGAAGAACGACGCCCGGCCGCTCGGAGCCGCGGTATCCCACGCGGCACGCGACCAGGCCTCGATCTGCTTCGGCTCGTCGTCCGCGAGCTCGAGACCGCCACGACCCGCACGTCCGTTGGGCCGCAGACCGTCGAGACGCCGCTCCCACGTCGCGATGCCGTCCACGCCCACCACGATGGTGTGGCCCTGCACGCCGTGGGTTCCGCCGTCCATCACGGCCAGCGCGACGCCGTCGGTCTCGACCTCGCCGAAGAAGGCCGTCTTCACGCGCCTCGGATCCCTGCTCGCGGCCTCGAGGTCCGTCACGAACCCGACGCACGCGGCGAATGCCGGAACGAGAAGCATCCTCCCGACCCGGAAGATGGGGTTCAGTACGGCTCCACGTGCTGGCCTCGGGCCGCCGGGGCCCCCAGGCCCCACAGAACCACGGGAACGATCGCAGAGGCCGCCTGTGGAGACGGCCCGCCGGAGGTGACGCTCAAGTACGAGGCCATCAACTTCTGGAAGTTCGAGGTCAACGACACGTATTTCATCTGGGATGCCAAGAGCAGGAGCTTCTCTCGAGTGTGGATCAGCGGATGTTGAGGTCGGCGCCAGCGGAGCACCCTGCCGAATGAGGCGCCCCGTACCCGGCCTGGGTGCGGCTGCGTTCCTCGCCACCTGCAGTGAAACACCGCTCGGCGCCGCACTACAGGGCGATGTCGTAGACGATCTCCACGCGCAGGCGGCCAGTCTCATCGCGGTCGACGTCGCATGAGACGCTCGAGACGTCCCCGACGGGGAAGAGGCACCGTCCCCGCTCCTTGAGACCGGGGCGCTCGCGGTCGAGCACCGGCGAGATGCGGTCGAGGAAGGTGACGGCTCCCTCACGAAACGCCAGCTGGGTGACGATCCTCAGCGCGCGCCCGACGTGATAGGGGAGATCCTCTTCGGCCGCCATGTCGTCATAGCCCACGACGTAGGCGGCGCCGTAGTGGGCGCAGCCTCCGATCCTGACGGTGACCGTGACGTCGCTCTCGCGAAGGAACGCCGTCTCCTCGAAGAGCTGCTTCTCCTTGCGCACCTCGATGCGGCGATACAGAGGCGAGGTCCAGTCCAGGACTCCGCGCTGGGGCCCCTGGGCTGCACAGTCGCGGTCGTGGACGTCCGGGCGCGGGGCCAGGTGGATCACCTCGGGGCGCACAGCTTCGGCTTCAACCCTCACCTTGTCGCCCCGCGGAGCGCCCTGCGTCGCGCCGAACGAGAGTCCTCCACCGCCTCCCACCAACGTCAAACACGCGTACGTGATCGCCCAGGTCATTCCGCCCGCTCCTGCCTACGGCGCCTCCGTCGGCGCCAACACGTGCAGCTCGAAGCGCCTCGTGCTGGCCTCCTCGGGTCCCCATCCCTGCGAGCCGCGAAACCTGCGCCTTCGGATCGTCACTTGAGCGCCGCTCAGCTCGATGGTCACTTGATCGCGATCTCCCAGGCTCTCGGATCCCACCAGGGTGAGATGGTGCCGGACTCGAGGCCGACCGGTCTCCAGCACCTCTCCCTCGCCCGTCCGCAGGAACAGGAGGTCCTGGAATACGCCGCTGCCGCCTCCGCTCTCACGCACTCGGACCACATGCACCCCGCTCGTCAGGACTCCCAGGTACCGGTACTCGAAGTAGCCGCGGCCAAGTTGCTCTGGATCACGCCATCGGAGGAAGGACCCTGCCACCTCTGCCGGAGAGGAATATCGGCTGCTGCGCCGGCACCCTTCGAGGTCGACCGCTGCCACGACAGGCAGACGGTCCGACAGCGCGGTCGTGAGCTCTCGAATGCAGCCCGGGTGGACCTCGGCCCCATCCCAGACCCACCCTGGCCCCTCGGCGGCGAGCTGACCGAAAGCGAGAACTGCGAGCGCCACGGCACCCATGGTCTCCCCTCCGTCCCGCCACGAAGCGACGGGGGCCGGGCCTCCCTCGCCTGCGCAGCCCAGCCCAGACCGTCAGCGCGCCAGCTTCGCGTAGGAGTTGAGCTCGATGGTCGGTCTGAAGACGCTGGCCAGGCGGCCGAAGATCGCGACCTTGTCCCCGCTCGAAGCCTGAAACGTCGCCTGCGGCAGCACGCGCACCGTGAGGTGGCGGCCGCCTTCGGCCAGGATCTCGGCTTCCCTGTAATCCCACCCCGAGTCATTGGGGGGGGTGCCCTCCTTGTGGGGCGCTCCCGACGTGGATGTGACCACCCCGAAGATCCGGGCCAGCTTGCCCTTCGCCGCAGCGTCGGCTGCGATCGCGTCGGCGAGCGAAGTGTAGCGGATGCTCCAGTCGGTCCCGGAGGTGTTGGTGAAGACCGAATCCACCGTCTGCGTGATGTGGCTCTCCATCCACTCGGGCGTGCGGAGGTTCGACAAGACGTCCGGGTCCATGTTCGCCAACACCACGTACTGCTCGGTCAGGGCGTCCATGAGCTTGACGAAGAGACCCAGACTCCACGTCAGGCCTGGCATGAAGCTGACCGCGTTGGCCTTCTCCGACGGGCAGTACAGGACACAGCCCCCGTTGCTCACGTCCGCCTGACCCACGGAGAGCTGGTGCATCAGGTGGTCGGCCAGGCCCTTGGCGGTCTTCCCCCGCAGGCCTCGTGCGAAGACCACGATGACCTCCACGTTGTGGCGCGCGGCGTGCTCGGCCAGGCGGTCGTTGAGCGCCTTCGCGGCGTGCGGACGCATGGCTCCGATCTCGTCGTAGACGAAGCGGTCCAGCTTGAGCGGGATGGAGGCCGAGAGGATGGGATCGAGGTCGACCCGGCCGGGCGCGACGCCCGTCGCTGCCGCCGGGGAATCCGGCTTCGCCCGCTCGCTGGCGGGCGCCACCGGCCGCTGCTGGGGCCTCTCGGCGGCCCGGGGCGCCGGCTCTTCGCTCGCGCGGGAGCCGGACGTTTTGGCAGGCGCCTCGATCTCCTTCGCCTGCCTGAAGCCGGTCGCAATGGCGTCCAGCCGCGCACGCTTGGGCGGGTGGCTGTCGCTCCCCGAATCGGACCCGAAGGTCCTCATCGCCTGCTGCGCCTCCCCCAGGCTCGCTCCCATCTTCGCGAGCACGAAGCCGCTGAAGGAGTCGGCCTCGAGCTCCGAGGGCGGCTGGCTTCCGCCCGGAAGCAGGGTGTGGCCGCAGAGGTGGTGTCCTATCTCGTGGGCCAGGATGCTGGTGCCCGCCCAGGCGGTGCGGGTGGCGCCCGAGACTTCGTTCATGAACTGGTCGTTGTACGCGATCACCCGCTTGAGCAGGCCGTCCCCTCCCCGCAGGATCACCGCGGCGGCGTTCGGCACCTCCGGGGACTCCATCACCTGGAAGTTCGCGGGCAGGCCGGTGTACCTGAGGATGCGGGCGATCGCGCCGGCACGAGCAACCGACTCTGTCAGGCCGCCGACGGAGCCCTGGATCTTTCCGCCGTCGTACCGGCAGGCCTCGAAGCGATCGCTCGCCGCGGCGCCCGGGACGGCGGCCGCCCCAACAACCAGGACGACGAGTAGAGCCGTCAGCTGCTTCATCGACATGGAGAGACCTCCGTCAGCATTCGGCGCGACCGGGGCCGCGCCGTCACGGCCGCAAACTCCCGCTCCAGGTGCCAGATTCTCGCATGTCCGCCATTCGCGCCTCAGTACGGCTCCTCGCAGTCGGCCCACGCCTTGAGGCTCCCGATCGTCCCGCCCAACCCGGTGTCCGGGTACACCTTGAGCTTGAACGGGACCGACTGGCCGCCTTCCAGCACCTTCTGGAAGGTCTCTTCGGGGGTCTCGTGCTCCTCCCGCAGGACCTTGCCGTCGGTGCCGTAGACGCCGATGATCACCTGGGGCGAGTAGCACCCCACCTGGCCACGGTTGCGGATGCGGCCGCTCACGCCGTAGACGTCGTCTTCCATGGGCATCTGCAGCTCCTCGATCACGACCTGAGGGGGGTTGACCGCCTTCCTCGCCGAGGCCACGGACAGCCGGTGCGAGGCGTACCGCGCGCCCCGCAGCTGCTTCCCGTCTCGGATGTAGTAGAAGACTCCGACCTCGCCGGGTGGGATGTAGGTCCTCTGGGTGTGGGTGAACTCATGGGGTTCCCATCCCGCATCCACCGCCGCGCCCGCGAGGATCGAGTCGACGCGGATCGGGTTTCCGGAGGCGTCCAGCAGCTCCACGGTCAGGCGGGGCCTCATGACCCACTCGCTCGATCGGTTGTGGATCTCCCCGGCAATGTGGATGAAGCCGGTCTCCTTGCTGACGCCCGCCTGACCCTCCACGATCTGGAGCCGGGAGAGATCCACGGCCTGGGCCTGGGCGTCCGAGCCCCCGAGACTCCAAAGAACCACGGGAACGATCAGCGCTCTGTGCCACATCAGCTCTCCTCCTGCTGAACGCCCCCCTACGATACCGCGGGTCGGCTCTGTCTCTGAAGTCCCCGTGGCCTCTCGATCGTGACCGCCGGCGGGCGGGGCCCGGGCGAGCCAGGGCCGGGATGTCCAGTACCCGGTCACGACCGGGGCGGTGGCGGTACCCTCATGAGGACGACGGAAAACCCTTGACGTCGAGAGACCTTCGCTCGACCCTCTCGACGTTGGAAGGAGTGGCCATGTCTGCCTCACTGGTCGCGACACTCGTGCTCTCCCTTCTTGACGGTCGACCCGAGGCCGGCACGCCACTGAGGCAGCGGAGTGGAGATCCAGTGGACCCGATGCTCGTGATCGTCGATCGCTCGGAGCCCGCCTACACGGTCTACGTGGCGGTCGAAGAGGGTACGCCCGCGGAGGAGCTCGGGCAGCTGAGGTCTCGCGTGGCGCAGAGCAAGGACGCGGAGCTGGTGACGTGGACCGATTTCCGGACCGACAGGCGGAAGTACATCGACTCGCGAATCCTGGTCGACGACTACCCGGACTCGAAGGTCGCCAAAGGAATCCTCGAGCTCCTTCGGAGGTACGCGAGCACCCCCTTCGGCCTGACCTGGAACGGCGGCATCGCGGTGACCTTCAACGACTACCAGCACGCGAAGCGGAGCTACGAAGCCCACCTGTCGGATCCCGGTGAGCCTGCGGACAGGCGCGTCGACGACCCCAGCCGCGATCCCAACAACCCGCAGGCACACTTCCGGGCGCTGCTGGGTTGGGAGTAGGCATGCACCCGGGGGGGTCTGCTTGGCGAGGGCTTCGACCTCCTGCCGACGTCCCACCGCCCTCGTCCTTGCAGAGCTGCGGGGGGTGGAGGAGGTATGCGTGGTGGACGTGAACGCCTCGTCGAGTCGCGCCGCTTCGGCGAGCGATCTGGATCTATCTACACTCCGGGAGTCGTGAGATGCGATACCTCTCACGCGCTTGGGGCCCCATGCTCGTCGCCCTGCTCGTTTGGGGGGCGCAGCTCGCGGGGGCGGTGCAGCTGGATCAACCCTGGCTGGGGTTCCCAGTCTACGCAGACGCCCGTCAGCTCTGCGCTCAGCACAGGACGGGCGAAACGGACGCCCTGGCTCGTATCGCTTGGAGCGTCCATGCGACGACGGACCGCCCCGAAGCCGTCGTTTCGTTCTATGCCGAAGAACTGGACGTAGGAACAGCCAACGAGGGAGCCAGAACGCTCACGGTCGAGCGGAGCATGAGGCGGCTCTCGATCCGGTCAAGCAGCTTCCCTTATCCGAGTTGCGGCGAATCGCCTACGCCCCAAGAGCAGACCCTCATCATTGTCTCGGAATCGTCACCTCAACGCGTCGGAGCAGTCGCTGGACAGGCCGAGTCGATCCCGGCCCATGACAACGGGCGGA
>Ga0214473_10007174_pt1 | contig 13255 bp, 6 predicted proteins | sample RVTome_7_FD_203509 | JGI IMG/M metagenome (GOLD analysis project Ga0214473, IMG submission 203509) | Soil microbial communities from uranium-contaminated site in the Upper Colorado River Basin, Wyoming, United States - RVT98D197 | ecosystem: Environmental > Terrestrial > Soil > Contaminated >...
AGCCACACCCCCACCGCCCGGTCCTCGGCTGGCGTCAGCGCGAGGCGGGGTCTGCGCGCCAGCGCCGCGACCAGCCGCTCCGCAACACGCTCGGGCGCTCCGAGGCCCGGGGGTACCCCCCAGCTCAAAAGGCGGCGGATGAGCTGATGGAAACGGCCGGCCTCCGCGGCGCTGGCGAAGCGCAGCTCGGGTCCGTGCGCGTCCAGGCCGGCGACCCGGAGAGCGGCCCGATAGAGATCGCTCAGGCCGTCCTCGCGCACGACGAAGCCGTCGAGCAGCAGCTCGGTGCCCACGTGCGCGGCCGCGCGGGCGCTCCCGCGGCGTACTCCGGCCGCGGACAGCGCAGCCACGCCCGCGGCGCAGTGCGCCACGAACGTGGGCGCGCAGTGGAAGACCGAGTCCGTCTCGTGGTGAGTGCGGACGCCCTCAGCGATTGCCGGCTCGGTCACCGCTGCCAGTCGAGCGCCCGCCATGGCGCAGAAGTCGGGGAGCATCGCCCCGAGGACGAACGCCGGGTCCGAGCTGCGCCACCGCGCCACCGCCGCGTGCCCAAAAAAGTTCATTCGAGCCACGGTGCACGATGGCCGGGTGCCCGGCAAGCCGAGGCGCCCCCGAGCCACCTCCGGCGTTGCGATCCGCGGTGCGTGGCCCGCCCGGAGCGGGCCAGCACCCTCAGCCGACTGGGGCGTTCCGCCATCGCGCGATGCGGGCGCGACCCGAGGGCGACAGAAGCTCCTCCGCGGTGGTCCACCAGTTCACGCCGGGCTCCGACCGGAACCACGTGCGCTGCCGCCGCGCGTAGACACGGGTGGCTTTCTCGATGCGGCGCGCCGTTTCGGGCAACGGCACTCCGTCGATCAGGTGCTCGCACACCTGGCGGTAGCCCACACTCCGGAGGGGCCGCAGATCGGCACCGTACCTTGCGATCAGGCGGCGGGTCTCGTCGATCCAACCCGCGTCGATCATGCGTGCCGTTCGCTCGGCGACTCGTGTGGCGAGCTCCTCGCGCGGCAGATCGAGCGCGGTGAAGAGGCACGGATACCGCGCCGAGCCGAGGGCGTGGGCGGCGCGGAGTGCGCCCAGCGCCTTGCCGGTCTGCTCGTGGACCTCGAGCGCCCTCACGATGCGCACGCGGTCGTTCTTGTGAATGCCTCCGGCTGCCAGGGGATCCACCGCGGCGAGCTCACCGTGCAGGACGGCGGTTCCCTCCCGCTCGGCCCGGTCCTCGAGCCGTGACCGAATGCGGGGATCGACCGGTGGGACGTCCACGAGCCCCCGCAGCAGCGCGCGCAGCCACAGCCCGGTCCCACCGGCCACGATCGGCAGAGCGCCCCGCGCGGCGATCCCCGCGATGGCCTCGTCGGCCAGCTGGGCGTAGCGGACCGCGTCCAGCTCTTCCGGCGGCTCGCGGAGGTCGATCATGTGATGGGCCACGCCGCCGAGCTCCGCTGCGGTTGGCTTGGCCGATCCGACGTCGAAACCACGGTATACCTGCACGCTGTCGGCGCCGACGATCTCTCCGCCGAGCTCGCGTGCGAGAGCGATCGCGGCGTCCGTCTTTCCCGAGGCGGTAGTGCCGGCGATGACCAACAGGGCGGGTCGTCGGTCGCTCATCGGCCGAGGCGCCTGTCGATATCGTGGAACGGCATCCTCAGGACGACGGGCCTACCGTGCGGGCAATGCCCGGCGAAGTCGCCGACCCCGTCGAGGGCACGCAGCAGCGTACGGCACTCGTCGCGCGAGAGCTCGTCTCCCGCGCGCACCGCGCCGTGGCACGCCATCGTGGCCAGGGCCGTGTCGATCGCATCGCCAAAGGCGCGATCTCCGCGCAGCGCCAGCTGGTCGAGCACGTCGCGCAGGAGGCGTTCGGCCGGCGCACGGCCGACGATTGCCGGGACCGCGTGGACGGCGACCGTGGTCGGGCCCACCGGCACGCAATCGAGGCCGACGGCGAGCAGCTCCGCGTGGCGCTCTGCTACGAGGGCTGCGGCCGCGTCATCGACCTCGACACGGGCAGGGAAGAGGAGGCGCTGGGTCGCCACCTCGCGCTTGTCGTAGGTGGAGCGCAGGGCGTGGTAACGCACACGCTCGTCGGCGGCGTGCTGATCGATCACGACCAGGGCGTCGGGGGCCTCGCAGACGATGAGCATGCGGCGCGCCTGGCCGAGGACCTGGAGCGAGCCGAAGGGACCGGGTGCGTTCGGGAGCTCCGCCTGGGCCGCGCCTGCCGGAAGCGCCGAGGCGGACTGTGCCGTGGGCCGATACTCCGCCCCACCGTCCCGCATCGCACCCGCGAGCCCCCAGGGATCCGCCCGCTCCCCCTCGGCGTCGGGAGTCGGCGACGAAGCCCCCGCGCCGCGCTCGGGACTCGGTGCGCTCCCGAGCCGGCCAGTCCACCATCCGGAGCCCCGGGCGGCGGGGCCTCCCCAGGCCGTCGTCCCGAGGCCCGTGGCGAGTGCCCGCGTCACGGCGTCGAGGACGGCGCGGCCACGGGCAAAACGCACCTCCCACTTCTGCGGATGCACGTTGACGTCCACCTCGCCGGGCGGCAGCTCGAGAAAGACGGCGCCCGAGGGAAAGCGCCCTGGCGGAAGCACGCTGCCGTAGGCGAACGCGACGGCGCGGGCCAGGGCCCGGTCGCGCACTGGACGGCCATTGACGAACAGGTGCAGGCCAGATGCGCCGGCCCTCGCCCTGTCCGGCGGGCCCAGGAGGGCGAGCACGCGAACGCCGTCCCGTTCGGCTGCGACCTCCTCGAGAGGGTCGGGGCCGAGCACGGCGCGAGCGCGCGCAGCGCGGTCCGCCGCAGGCAAGTACTCCCTCGCTGTTCGGCCGTCGCGCTCGAGGATGAGCCGCAAGCTTGGCTGGGCCAACGCCGTGCGCAGGCATGCGTCGAGGACGTGGGCGTTCTCGGTCGCCGTGGACTTGAGGAACTTGCGGCGCGCCGGGACGTTGAAGAAGAGATCGCGAACCTCCACGGACGTGCCTGGAGCGCAGCCCGCCCCGCGTATGTCGATGCCGGAGCCCCCCTCGATGACGACCGAGGTGCCCTCGATCGAGTCAGCCGTGCGCGTGACCATGCGAAATCGAGCCACCGACGCGATGGACGGGAGGGCCTCGCCTCGGAAGCCCAGGCTGCCGATCCGGGACAGATCGTCGAGGCAGGAGATCTTGCTGGTCGCATGACGCTCGACCGCCAGGGCGGCGTTCGCGGCCGACATGCCGTGGCCGTCGTCGGTCACGCGTAGCCGCTCGACCCCCCCGGCCCCGATGGCCACGGTGATGTGGCGCGCCCCCGCGTCGATGGCGTTTTCCAGCAGCTCCTTGACCACGCTGGCGGGTCGCTCGACGACCTCGCCTGCGGCGATTTGGTTGACGAGCGCGTCGGGGAGGATGCGCACGGTCGGAGCCACTGCACGTTGCGATTAGCAGACGTGCACCCGGAGCGCAACGGGGGTTACGATGGGTCCAATGGCCTGATTTTGAAGGAGAAAACGGCGCCTGGTCTCGGGCTCCGTACGTTGACCAGCCAAGGGGCCGGTGCTACCGTGAGTCCGTTCAGGACCCTTGTCTTCATGAAGATCTGCCCCATCTGCAAGGCGGACTACGAGCGCGGTGAGATCTTCTGCCCCGTGGACGGGGCCCGACTCAGCTCGCCCTCCGAGATGGTCGGCGTTCCGCTATCGAGCGGACAGGATCCGCTCATCGGGACCACCCTCGCCGAGCGATACAAGATCCTGCGGCCCATCGGGGAGGGGGGCATGGGCATCGTGTACGAAGCGATGCACGTGGTCATCGAGAAGAAGGTGGCGCTCAAGGTCCTGCGGGACGACTTCTCCAAGCGCACCGAGGTCGTCGAGCGATTCCGCCAGGAGGCCAAGAGCGCATCGCGGATCGGGCACGAGCACATCGTCGACATCTCGGATTTCGGCGAGACACCGGGTGGCCAGAGCTACTTCGTGATGGAGCACCTAGAGGGTGAGGACCTGGCGAACGTCCTCGCACGCGAGGGAACGCTCTCGCCCCAGCGCGCCGTGCACATCGCGGCGCAGTGCGCCCGCGCGCTGGGCGCGGCGCACGCCAAGGGCATCGTCCACCGCGACATGAAGCCCGAGAACATCTTCCTGGTGACCCGCGAGAACCAGGAAGACTTCGTCAAGATCGTCGACTTCGGCATCGCCAAGATGAGCGACATCGAGATGGAGGGAGCACCGGGCAGGAAGCTGACCAAGACCGGGATGATCTTCGGGACACCCGAGTACATGTCGCCCGAGCAGGCCGCGGGCAAGCCTCTCGACCACCGGGTCGATGTCTACTCCATGGGGGTCATCGTCTACGAGTGCGTCACGGGTCGTGTCCCCTTCGTGGGCGACACGTTTATGGGCATTCTGACGCAGCACATGTTCGAGGAGGTTCCGCTGCTGTCGGTGGTGAACCCGAATGTGCACTGTGGCGCCGAGCTCGAGACCGTGATCCTCCGCGCGCTGGCGAAGGACCCCGACGAGCGCTTCCGGAGCATGGACGAGTTCGGCCGCGCCCTGGCCGGCGCCATGGACCTGTCGGGGGCGCACGTCTTCTCCGAGACGACCGCCCCGGGGTACGGCGAACCCGTCCGACCGCGCGCGTTCGCGGCCAAGACCATCCCGGCGGTCATGGTGGACTCGTCCGAGTTCCCGGTGAGCCGGCCCCGGTCTCGGCTGGGCTTCGCGATCGGGGCGGCCGCTGCTGTTGCTCTGCTCGGGGCCGGGGTAACGGCGTACGTCACGCTGGCGCCCAGCACGACGGCGGTGGCGAACGGCCCCGACGTGCGAATGAACGCGGCCAACGGGCCGCGTGACACGCTCGGGGCGGGAAGCGAGTCCTCCCAGGGCGGGGGCGCGGGCGAAGCGGCTCAGGTACCGCCGCGCGCTCCCGACGCGGGTGGCGGTGCGCTGGCGATGGCCGACGTGGTTTCCGTGCGGGTCGACACCGAGCCCTCGGGCGCGCGGATCACCGTCGACGGGCGGGGTCAGGTGTGCGACGCGAGCCCCTGCACCTTCGAGACGACAGCGGGTCAGAGCATCCGCGTCCGGGCGCGGCGCGGCCGGCACGTCGCCGTCCGGGACCTCGAGCCCACCGAGGCCACGACGCTCGAGATGACGCTCGCCGCGCAGGTCCGCCCGGAGCAGGGCAGCTCGCAGATGGGCGGGAACTCGCCCCACATGGGCGGCACCTCCGCCGGCGAGCTGAAGGTCCCCGACATCTTCCGCCGGCCGTGAAGGGCCGTCGGGCGGCGCGCGATCACGAGCACGCTGCCAAGTCCATCCGACATTGACCCGCGCGCGACGTGCCCCCGGGGCAGCAGAACCCCGAGCCGCCGGTGCACGCCTCGCTCCCCGCGCTCGAAGCGCAGTTGCCGGAGCCCGAGCCGCAGCAGCACACCCCCGAGCCGCAGCGCTCGTTCAGGCCGCAGGCGTTCCCGCACCCGCCGCAGTTCATCGGGTCGGAGTCCGTATCGACGCAGCTCGAGCCGCAGCACTCTCCGGAGGTGCACACGTCGCCGCCGGCTCCCCCGCAGCGACACGACCCGCCGACGCACGACGCGCCGGAGACCGAGCAGGTCACCGCCGTCCCCGAGCACGAGCCACCGGAGCACTGATCGCTCGTCGTGCAAGCGTTTCCGTCGTTGCAGGGGTCCGTGTTGTTCGTGTTGACGCATCCGGTCCCGGGGTTACACGAGTCGTCCGTGCACGGGTTGCCGTCGCCGCACGAGATCGCCGTGCCCGAGCACGAGCCTCCGGAGCACCGGTCCGCCATCGTGCACATGTCACCGTCGTTGCACGCCGCCGTGTTGTTGGTGAAGACGCATCCGGAGGCGGGGTTACACGAATCGTTGGTGCAGACGTTTCCGTCCATGCACGTGATCATCGTGCCCGAGCAGGTGCCGCCGGAGCACTGATCGCCCATCGTGCACGCGCTCCCGTCGTTGCACGCGATCGTGTTGTTGGTGAAGACGCACCCCGTGGCCGGGTTGCACGAGTCGTTGGTGCAGACATTGCCATCCGAGCACGTGATCGCCGTGCCCGAGCACGAGCCGCCCGAGCAGCGGTCGCCGCTGGTGCACGCGTTGCTGTCGTTGCAGGACGCCGTGTTGTTCGTGAACACGCACCCGGAGGAGAAGCTGCACGAGTCGTCCGTGCAGCCGTTCCCGTCGGAGCAGGTCGTGCCGCAGGTGCGGCAGTTGCTCGTCGTGTCGCCGCGTGTGCCGCAGCCCGCGCCATCACCGCTGCAGTCGATGTACGGCGCCGTGCAGACGCACGCCGACGACATGCACGTGGAGTTCGAGCCACAGTTGTTGCTGCAGGCACTGCAGTGGTCGTGCGTGATCCGCAGGTCGGTCTCGCAGCCGTTGCTGTCGGTGCCGTCGCAGTTGCCCCAGTTGCCGTTGCACGACGCGATCCGGCAGGACTCCGTAGCGCATGTGGCCGTGGCGTTGGTGCGGCTGCAGGACACTCCGCAGCCGCCGCAGTGGGTCAAGGTCGTGAGGCGCTGCTCGCAGCCGTTGTTGTCGTCGCCGTCACAGTTGCCCCAGCCCGAGTTGCAGGACTGGATGCGGCAGGAGCCGGTCGAGCAGGTGGCGCTGGCATTGCTCCGGCTGCACGAGGAGCCGCATGACCCGCAGTCGCTCAGCGTGTTGAGAGGTGTCTCGCAGCCGTTGTTGTCGACTCCGTCGCAGTTGTCGAAGCCCGCATCGCAGCGTTGAATGCTGCAGCTGAAGCCCGAGCACTGCGCAGTGGCGCGGGTGCGGCGGCACAGCACGCCGCAGCCCCCGCAGTTGTCCAGATCGGACCGAGGGTCGATCTCGCACCCGTTGCTCGAGAAGCTGTCGTCGCAGTTCTCGAAGGGCGAGTCGCACTGGCAGGCGGCGCCTATGCACTGCGAGCGCGTGCCGCACACGTTCCCGCAGGCGTTGCAGTTGTTCATGTCCGTGTTGGGGTTGACGCAGGTCCCCCCGCAGCACATGAGCGGGTCGGCGCAGGCGGCTCCAGCGCCGCAGCGGCACGTGGCGCCCGCGCAGTTGTCGGCCTTTGGCCGGAAGGCAGGCCGGCCGGAGTTGCAGTCGCCGCCGCAGCCGCCGCAATTCAGAATATCGATCTGGAGGTTGCGGCAGCCGTCGGGGCAGCACCACTCCACGCTCGGACACGCTGCAGTGCCCGGCTCGCCCGAGCAGTCGCACCGCGCGTCGTCGCACCGGTCCGCCACGAAGAGACCACCCTCGGCGTTGCACGACATCCGGCACCCGCCGCAGTGGAGCAGGTTCGACAGGTAGTCGACGACGCAGGCCTCGGTCGAGCAACCCATGACGGTCGGGTTCTGGACGACGCACCCGGTGGCGCCCTGGGGCAGGGCCACGCCCGAGCCCGACATGCTGGCGCGGTTGAGGACCTCGTCCGTCACGTTGTCGCAGTCCTGGTCGACCCCGTCGCAGTCTTCTCGCGACCAGGGAACCACCGCAGGGTCCATTCCGCAGTTGCCCGCTTCGATGTACCCGTCGCCGTCCGTGTCTCCGCTGCACGGCAGGTCCATGCCGCATCCCTGCGCGATGCCGTCGCCGCAGCGCTCGGGCGCGCCCGGGAAGATCATCGCGTTCATGTCGTCGCAGTCCGTCCCGCCCGACGCGGTGCTCACCACTCCGTCCCCATCCCCGTCGCCTGGCGGGCACGTGGCGTCTGTGCCGCTGCAGTCCTCGTCGACCCCGTTGCCGCACACGTCGATGCGGTCGGGGTTGATCCCCGCGTCGCAGTCGTTACAGTCGCAGGGCGGTCCGGAGACGCTGCAGTCTGGGATCCCGTCCCGGTCGAGATCGTCGGGCGCGCACTCGATGAGCTCGTCGACGAGCCCGTTGCAGTTCTCGTCCACAGGGACCGAACCCATGGGCGTGCAGAGCTCCATCGCCCCCCGGTTGATCGTGTCATCGCCGTCGTTGCAGTCGAGGTCGCCCCCCGGATACCCGTCGCAATCGCGGTCACACTGGGCGTCTCTGCCGTCGCAGTCCTGATCCGTGCCGTCGCCGCAGACGGCAGCGTCGCAGTCGCTCTCGACCGCTCCCGGGTTGATGGCCGCGTTCGTGTCGTCACAGTCGCACGTGCCGGGTTCGCTGGTCGGCGAGCACCCGACGAAGCCGTCGCCGTCGGCGTCCTCGCACCGCGCATCGACGCCGCTGCAGTCCTGGTCGATGCCGTCGGCGCACTGCGTCTCCGGGGCGCCGGGCCGGACAGCCACGGGGTCGGCCGCCGTGATGCACATGCCGTCGCAGCACACCTGACCCGAACCGCACTCGGGCGCGCAGGCGGTGGGCTCGAGGGAAGTGCAGCCGTGGCCGTAGCAGCCCAGGTCGAGAGGGGTTCCGCAGCAGTCCTGGTCCCACGTGTACACGTTGTCGGTGAAGGGGTTGGGACCGCATCGGTAGGGGTGGTCGTCCGCGCACACCGTGCCCGTCGGCAGCGGATCCGGGTCGGCGCAGACGCTGGAGACCATCTCGGCGAATCCGTCACCGTCGGCGTCGATGATGTTGTTGAGCCGGACTAGGAGCACCCTGTCCTCGGTGACCCCCGTGACGCGGTAGCAACGCGACGCGACGAGCGTGTCCCCGCCCGGGGTATGGCCGCGGAGGATGACCATCACCTCGGTGGGACCGTCGAGGATCACCGCGACGCGGATCGGGTCGCCGTTGATGTCGTCCACGGAGCGGCCGACCGTCTGCTCATCGTCCACGACGAGGCGCGGCTCGCGGCCCATCGCCATGGCCGAGATCTGTAGGGTGTCGACCGCGTCCTGGCTGCTCGCCGAGATCAGGACCGCGTACTCCTCGGGTTGACAGCCCGCGAGGAAAGCCAAGGCGACCACGAGGCAGGAAAGCCGCACACGCATCACCGGGTCATGGTAGCAGACCCGGCAGGGCAAATCTGCACGCGGGTCCACGCCCACGGCGGGCCACGGCCCATCCCCACCGGTTCCGATGGACAAGACCGAGCAAGATCTCGAATGGGCGAGAATCGTGGGCGCCGTGACGGCCCGTTGCGCTGGTCCCCGCGGGCTCCGGACCGTTCTGCCGCTGGCGGCAACGTTCACGGAAACGGCCCAGGGCCTCGGAGAAACGGCCGAGGCCCTGAGTCTCCTCGGCGAGGGCGAGCCGCTGCCCCTCTCGGGGATTCTTGACCTTTCAGGCAGCCTCGACCGTCTCGAGCGCCAGGGCGCCCTGGACGGCCCTGGGCTGCGGGAGATCGCGTCCACCGTGGGGGCAGCCCGCCGCCTGCGGCGGTTCCTCGCGCAGCATCGAACCCGTACCCCTCTGCTGCACGTGCGTGCGAGCACCGATCCGACCCTCGATGCCCTCGAGGACGAGATCGCGGCGGTCGTGGAGTCTGACGGGACCGTGTCCGACGGGGCCAGCGAGGAGCTCCGGCGCCTGCGCACCGAGACGGCGAACCTGCGCGACCGTATCGTCCGCCGGCTCGACGTATTGGTGCAGCGGCATGCGGACATACTCTCGGACCGATTCCACACGATCCGCGAGGGCCGCCACGTCCTGCCCATGCGTGCGGACGCCCACGAACGTCTGCCTGGCATCGTCCACGCCACCAGCGCGAGCGGGGCGACGGTGTTCGTCGAGCCCCGGAGCCTCATCGCCCAGGGCAACCGCCTCAAGATGGCTCAGGCCGAGATGGAGCGTGAGGAGGCACGCGTGCTCGCAGCACTCAGCGAGAGCGTGCGCGACCGCATCCACGACGTGCGTGCCGCGTGCGCCTCGCTCGATCACGCGGACCTCCGCATGGCCTCGGCGCGGCTCGCCCGCGATCTGGATTGCGTCATCCCCGAGCTCACCGACGAACCGCGTATCCGTCTGCGTGCGGGCCGCCACCCCATCCTGTGCCTCGAGGGTGGGCGAGTGGTTCCCAACGACGTCGATCTGGCGTCGGGTCAGGCCCTCGTCGTGAGCGGACCGAACGCGGGCGGCAAGACGGTAGCCCTCAAGATGCTCGGCCTCGCGTCCCTCATGGTGCGGGCCGGGCTCGCCATTCCCGCGGACGAGGGGAGCATCTGCGGCTTCTTCGATCCAGTGCTCACGGATGTCGGCGACGACCAATCGATCGCCAAGAACCTTTCGACGTTCTCCGCCCACGTCACCAATCTCGCGCGGATCCTCGCGGCTGCGCGACCAGGTGCGCTCGTGCTGCTCGACGAGCTGGCGGGGGGCACCGATCCCCAGGAAGGGGCGGCCCTGGCCTGCGCGGTTGTGGACGCGCTGTGCCGGCGCGGCGCGGCGGTCGCGGTGACAACCCACTACGAACCCCTCAAGGCCCTGGCCCAAACCGACGACCGCCTCCGCAATGCCTCGGTGGGCTTCGACGTCGAGCGGCTCGAGCCCACGTTCGCGCTGGCGCTCGACGTGCCCGGGGCTTCGAGCGCCCTCGCGGTGGCGGCGCGCTTCGGCATCCCCGAGGACGTGGTTGAGACGGCGCGCAGGGTCCTGCCGGAGCAGACCCGCACCTTCGACGAGCTCGTCCGGCGCCTCGAGGAGCAGCGTCGCTCCCTGCAGATCGAGCGCGTGGGCGTGGAGGAGGAGCGCCGGACGCTCGACGCGGCGAGGGCCGCTGTGGAGCGCGAGCTCGCTGCCCTGCTCGCCCGCGAGCGTGCCACGCTCAGCCGAGAGGGCGAGCGGCTCATGGCGGCCGTGCGCAGGGCGAGGGAGGATATCCGCCGGGCGCGGCAGGTGCTCAAGCAGGAGCGACTCGCCGCGGACGGTCTGCGCGACGCGCACCGCGCGATCGAGAGCGCCGCCGGAACGGGTCAGGAAGTGTTGGGTAACGCCGAGGAGCGTGCCGACGACGCGTTACCCGGCGAGCCGGTGGGCGAGACCGGCCTGGCAGCCGGGGACCGGCTTTGGGTCCCGAGGTTGCGAAGCGAGGCGGAGGTCGTGGAGCCGCCGAGCCGTGGTCGGGTTCGGGTCGCGGCAGGGGCCATGAAGCTCTGGGTTGCGGTGGAAGAGGTGCGGCGACTGCCGCGTGTCGTGGCGGCCGCGGAGGGGGGGCCGCGACCCGCTCCGCCGGAGTCGACGGGGACCCGCAGGGCTCGCGCCCGGGACGCGGACAACACGGTGGACGTGCGCGGGCTCCGCGTCGACGAGGCGCTCGGGATGGTCGAGGCGTTCCTCGACCGTCTGTATGGCGCGGACGAGCCCGCGGGGTACGTGATCCACGGTCTGGGCACCGGAGCGCTCCGACAGGCCATCCAGCATTGGCTCGGGCGCGAGCCCCGCTATGTGCGTCGCATCCGGTCCGGCGACCGGGACGAGGGGGGGGACGGGGTCACCGTCGTCGAGCTCAAGTGAGCGCGAAGGTCACGGTGTCATCGGCGTGAGCGTCGCCGCGCCAGTCACCAACGCTCGTACGGTTCCTCGCGCGCCATGGTCGTAGACATGGGGGTCACGTGCGGGGGCGGCGGGGCGACGGTAGCGGGCCCCTGTTGCTGCTCGTGCCCGCGGGGCGGCGGGTGAGTCCGGTCCCGCGCGATCCGTGGGCCAGGGGTCGTCGAACCGTGGCGTTCGAGGCGCACCGTCGTCGTCGAGCCGTCTGCAACTACTAAGGCGCGAGCTGGGACAAACCCTTCGAGCCTGAGCTCCAGGTCCATGCCGCTCCCGAGGGGCCGTCGCACGGTGTAGGGCGTCGTCCCGAGCATCGAGCCCTCCCACCACACCTCCGCACCCTCCGGCTCGCTGACCACAGTCGATGTGGCGGTCCGGACCGGCGCCGCGGGCGTGGAGGAGGGGGGACCTGCCGCGCCTCCTCGCCCGAGGGCGTCCACCTCGCCCGCGCTGGCCTCTCCCGAGCTCGACACGAGATAGAGCGAGACACCGACCGCCATGGCCACGACGAGGGCGGCGATCGCGATGGGGACACGCGGAAGGTCGCGGACGAACCCGGCGAGGCTCTGGTGGTTGCCCGTGCCCATGGCGGCCGCGTCGGACACGCATGATTCGAGCTTCGCCGCGAAGCGCTCCGCGTCGCGGAAGCGTCGGGCCGGGTCCTTCTCGATCGCGCGCGTCACGGCGCGCTCGAGGCTCGCGGGAATGGGTCTGTCTGGGGCTGCGCGCCGCAGGGGCTCCGGTCGCTCGCGGATGTGCTTTGCCATGACCACGACCGCGTCGTCGTCGACGAAGGGGGCGTGCCCGCAGAGGAGCTGGTAGAGCAGCGTGCCGACGCTGTAGAGGTCGCTGCGGGGGTCGAGGCTCTTGCCCTGGGCTTGCTCCGGCGACATGTAGCGGGGCGTGCCGAAGACCGTGCCGGCTTGGGTCTCGAGCTGGTCGACCTTGCGCTCGCCCAGGACGATCTTGGCGATCCCGAAGTCGAGCACCTTGACCACCGGCTCGATATGCCCCTCCACGCTGGCCAGGTAGATGTTGTCGGGCTTCAGATCGCGGTGGATGATTCCCTTGGAATGGGCCTCAGCCAGCGACCGCAGGATCTGCTGCGTGATACGGATGGCCGCGACGACGTCGAGCGCACCGTCGCGCTCGATCCGTGACGTGAGAAGCTCGCCGTCGAGCAGCTCCATCGCGAAGTAGAGGAGGCCGTCCTCGGTCTCGCCGAAGTCGAAGACGCGCACCGTGTTGGCGTGCGTGAGCAGGCTCATCGCTCTGGCCTCGCGGTGGAAGCGCGTGACCGTGTCGTTGTCCCAGTTGAGCTCCTTCTTGAGGATCTTCAGGGCCACCTGGCGGTCGAGCCCGGTCTGCGTCGCGCGGTAGACCGTCCCCATGCCGCCGATCCCGATGCGCTCTTCGATGAGGAACCTGCCCCCGATCGTCTTGCCGAGCGTCGGGTCGGACTGGGATTCGGAGAACTCCCGAGCGTCCACGAGCTTCGTCCCGTCCCGGGCGCACGTGGTGCGCCCCCGGTCGGGGTATGCGGTCCGACACTTGGGACAAATGCGCATGGCCTGCCGCTGCGCATTCTAGCAGGTGCGAGCCCTCCGCCCACCCCCCCTGGGCACCCAGGTCACCGCTCGCAGCGCATTTCCCAGTGGTCCCCCAAGAGGATGGGGCGGCAGTGCGTCCCGGCCACGCATGTGGCGTCCGAGCAGCAAGTGTCCGCGCAGGAGCCGTTCAGACACAGACGGTCCCGACAGGCTTCGTGGGTCGTGCAGTCCACCCCCGTGGTCCCTCCCCCGCCCGGGTCGGGGACGCAGAGGTGCATGTACCGATAAGGATCACTCGATC
>Ga0214473_10007175_pt1 | contig 13255 bp, 11 predicted proteins | sample RVTome_7_FD_203509 | JGI IMG/M metagenome (GOLD analysis project Ga0214473, IMG submission 203509) | Soil microbial communities from uranium-contaminated site in the Upper Colorado River Basin, Wyoming, United States - RVT98D197 | ecosystem: Environmental > Terrestrial > Soil > Contaminated >...
AGTGTGGAATCGGCTGATAATCGTGTGACCCGTGCTTCCAGTGCGCCTCTCTGATTGAATGTTCCCGCGTACACCGGCTCGTCCGGCGATTTGGCCACGGGAATAGACTCGCCGGTAATGGGCGATTGGTCGACGGAGGAAAAACCCCCCGTGACGATGCCGTCGAGCGGAATGCGCTCTCCCGGTCTGATGACCATGATAGAGTCAAGCCGGACTCTCTCGATCGGAACGACCGTCTCAGTCCCGGCCTCCCGAATTGTGGCGGTCAGGGGGGCCAACCTCAGGAGCGAATCGAGTGCACGGCGGCTGCGGTCGATGCTCATCGACTCAAGGAGCAACGAGACGGCAAAGAGGAAGATCACGGCCGCTCCTTCGGCAGGGTGGCCTATCCCCAGCGCCCCGATGACTGCAATTGACATGAGGAAATTCATATCGAGGGAGAGATTACGAACGGCTTTGAATCCCTTTATGGCAACCTTCCATCCGCCAAAGCCGATGGAAATGAGGTATGCCGCGAGTGAGACGCCTCCATTGGCCCCGATGCTGTCGAGCAGGAGGCCCAGACCGAAGAATATTCCCGAGGACGCGGTCGTCAGGAGCGGGCCGCGGTTGTTCTTATGTCGGATAACCGGCCTTCCTTCGACAACCTCGCCGGGGAGCCCTACATCGTTGAGGGCCTTCAGGATCGGTTCTTTCCCGCACGTGTGATCAACATCGAGTTTATGGCTCACAATGTTGAAGCGGAGGTCCTGGATCCCGGAAAGTGAGGAGAGCTTCTTGCGGATCAAAGCCTCTTCTGAGGCGCAGCAGAGCCCGTTGACGACGAAACCCGTATGTTGTGTCGATGCCGACATGATTTTAGCGCTCTTCAATGTGCCGGGTGGCGACCCGAATGAGATCCTCGATGTGTTCGTCCTCAAGAGAATAGAAGACCATCTTTCCTTCTTTACGCTGTTTGACCAGCCGCAGCGTTTTCAACATGCGCATCTGGTGCGAGACTGCCGATTCGCTGATCCCCACAAGCTCGGCAATGTCAAATACACAAAGCTCTTCTTTCAACAGGACGAGCACGATCCTGAGCCGCGTGGGATCGTTGAGCACCTTGAACGTCTCCGTCAGGCTCAAGATGCTCTCATGCTTGAGAATAGCCTTCCGGGCCGATCGAATCGCTTCCTGATGGTTATGGATTCCGTTTTTCAACCTGAACACCTGAGCAGTTGTTCAGATATAAGGTCGGTAATTCTGGCTGGAGAGTCAAGTCCCGCTCTCGGGAAAACGATCAGACTAGAGTCGCCAGAGGTAGGATGCCTTGAAAAAGAGCCCCCGGTTCATTTCCAGAAGATCGCTGCTTTGCCGATACGAAAGCGAGCCGGGGTCCCATTCCTGACGGTAATAGAACGATCCGTACCCTGCATGAAGAACCGTCCCCGGGATGTAGGTAAACGACACGAGGAAGTCAGTGAGGAGGCGCTTTCGAAAGCCGTTGTATTCTCCGATCACCCTAAAAAAGAGGTACTTATTGAATTGGTAGGCGGCTTTCAGTCGGTTGATGGGATACGCATACATTTGCGCGTCGTCGGACGCACGGTGGAAATCGGAATACACAAGCGAATAGTCGATACGGACCTGTTCCGAAGGCTGGAACGCAACGGATGCCTGTGCCCTGCGGGTCCTTCCCTGGAATGGAGTGGCCGAATAGAAGATTCCCGCGCCGAACCGGGAATTTACGCTGACGTTCAGCCATGAGGTGAGCCATCCGCCAATGCTTGTGTAGAGACCGCTCGTTTTGAATCGTTCGTTCAGAAATATCTCGGTGCTGTACTGCGCCTGCGTGTAGAAGGTGAGGTTGCCGCGAAACTGTACCTGCCCGAGAAGGACATTCAAGGTCTCCCAAAGGCCGCTGGAATGATCCCGCGTCTGGAAGCTCTGAATCCCGACCCCTATTCTGTTGAAGAACGAGGACGAGGGATAGATCCAGGGTAGAATGGATCCCGAGAATCTGGTGATCCCGATCCTTGTCAGATATCCCATGTCCGCCCTGAAATCCCGCGTGAGGTTGGTGGCGGTCAAAGCATACTGGAGGTCCCGATCCGATGACTGGAGTGTGAGTCTTACGGCGTGACCTTTCAGGATCGGTCCTGAGCCGGAGTCCTTTGCCAGCGAAGCAAACGAGTGGAATTCAATCTGGGACCCCGCTCCGACGCGAACCTGTCCGTCAGCGCCAGCTACACGATTGTACGCAGAACCGAATTCCCGGCCGGCGTATGCGGCGCCGGCATACGAATCCTCCGCGAGCGAGAGCTTGTACCGGGCAAAGCCGAACCATGCATCATGCGCGCTCGACACGGTTCCGTTGAGTTCGTCGTTCGCAAGCAACGTGGAGAAGGTGTGGTTGGCGGCGATCTTCCCCGAGAGTTTCAATCCCAGCAACGGGTCCACAATGGTCCGTGTGTGGAACAAGGATTGAAGGGCCTCGCCTGATCCTTCGGCTCCGATATTGAAGATTTCGCGGCCTTCCAGAAAGAAAGGCCTCTTCTCGTCGAAAAACAGGTTCGTCCGCAGGTTCACGTCCACCTGCCCCGCATCCGATTCGACCTGGCTGAAATCGGGATTGATTGTTCCGTCAAGAATGAGGCTCGAGGTGATCCCATACTTCAATGTGAGGCTTCCTTCACGGCGAGTATCAACGACGCCGAGACGGCCGTTCTCGTGTGCATGTTGTTGGCTGAAGACCACAGCCGGGAGAACCTCTACCAATGTATAATGCTGAAGCCCGGTGTATTCCATGGGGGCCATTTGCGTAAGGAAGGCAAATCCCTTCTTCGGGTCCATGGGGGGAAAAGATCCGTGTTCGTTCCTCCTGCTGATGTACCGTTCGAAGAACACGGTCATTGTGACAATCTCGTCGTCGGAGTATCGAAGGCTTTTCAGGGGGAGCTGGACCTCGACCATATACCCGTCGGCGGTCATTGTGCCCGCAGAGTACCAGACAAAGTCGGCGTTGAAATCCTCTTGGCCTGCGGCAAATCTGCTGTCCATCTGGATGCCGGCAGGATTGACGTAGAGGGCTGTTAGTCCTTGCTGGTCGCCGAAGGTATCGAGGTTGATGCATATCCAGTCGTCCGGACGAATATTGTCCCGGGCAGCGACAGTGGTCTTCACAAGCGACGGATCGTCGTAACAACGGAACGCAAAATAGAGGTTCTCTGAATCATACGTCATGAAGACCTCGGTTTTCTGTTCCTGCTTCTTTCCGAAGTCCGGGGCGTACGTGAGAAAATCCGAAACCATTGGGGCATTCGACCATGACGGATCATTCAACACACCGTCAATTGCAGGTGCCGCCTCCACACGGAGGGGCTTCAAGGTCTGGGCATTTCCCGGATGAACTGAGAGGAACCCGGCGGCGGCAAGAATCACGATTGAACGAGTGGCCACATATCTCCGGCGTTTGTGAGATTGCATAAAGCTACGTGAACACAATCGGTTTGTTGCGAGTTCCCTTGGGGATATTGATCGGGCGTCAGGTTTCCGAAGGATTGTCTGTTCCCCCCTCGGTTCTTCTTCTGGCACGGAGCCGCGTGAAGAAGATCGAAACGACGAGAAGAACGCATCCCAGGACAAGGAAGGAAAGAATGCGGTAGGTCTGTTCCAATTGAATAATGCCGATCACCATAATATAGAGAACCGTCAGGCCGAGCGTCAAATGTCCCATCCAGCGATATTTGTGTTTCTTGACGAGGGCGCTCATGAGATAGTAGAATAATGCAACACCCACCCATGAAAGACTGGCCGTTCCCTCGGGCATCAGGTAGAAGAGGGCATAGGGAAACGCGCAGAAAGCGACCGTGAGGTAGGCATTTCTCATCATTTCCGTTTTCAGCTCGAGCCGGTCCTGCTGCCAGTTGAGAATTCGCGCGCTGATGAGGGAAACGACGCCGAATCCTATGCTCATTCCGCTCTCGCCTTCAGAGACGACCAGGTACCCTATGACAATAGCCAGGAAAATCACAAAGTTGGCGACGACAATGAATCTGGAGCGAAACCAAATGGCCGTCGAGAGAACAAGGATGCTTTGGAGTGAAAGCCAGACAAACACATCGGGCGGGGTGAAGGCCTTCAGAAGTGCCACACTCAATGCCATGTATCCGAACATCGAATAGATAAACGTCGAGAATCGGCTCTTTTCTTCCACCCAGAACAAAACTGCAAGCGTGAGGAACAGGACCGAGACCGCCAGATGAGAGACAACAAAGGCTTCCTGGAACGAGGTGAGGGTAAGTACCAGGAAAATGCCGTAGCTCCCCGCGACGTTCAGCCCCGATGCCACAACGACACCGAGCCCTTCTGTTTGAGGACCCGGACGACGCAGCGTCGCGGCGGCAAACAGCAGAGCGTAAAGGAGCAAGAACCAAATGCTGATGCCGGGGGCGGAGATGATCTGAATCTCATGACCCAGAATCGGATTGCCGAGCGAAAACAGGAGATGGGTGAAGTATGCGAGGGCTGTCCCCAGAACAAGAATCGAGTTCCATCCTTTCTGCACTCGCGTCAACATGATATACACCGCAAGGAACGTGATGGCTGCTAACACGACAAAAGGATGGTCTAAGACGAGGGCGGCCCCGAAACCGTAGAGCAGCCCCAGCCCGGTAAGGTAAATCGAGTCTCTGCGAAGAGCGACTGCGAGGATGCCTGCGACGACAAGGATGAGGAGCAGAATGCCGGCAGGAGAGTCCGGTTCGAGGGGGGGCGTATCGCTGAAAAAAAACAACCTGAGTATCGAAAAATAGACCAGGGCAAGGCCTGCGCCAAACAAGTATTGAGAAATGAGTATGTATGATGCGCGCCAGCTGTGCGCCAGCAAGATCATTCCGGCCGCGACAGCAACGCCAAAGAGAGAAGGAAGAAACGAAGGGAGGCCTTGATAGGGGAACGTCAGGACAAACGCCATCCCGAATGCCAGCACCACGATTCCCGCTTTCGCGAACCACTTCTGTCCTATCTCGAATTCGAGTTCCTCTTCGTCCTCTTCTTCCTTCCCGGGCACAGGCTCGGGCTGTGCTTCAGCCAGCTGCATGCCGAGGTATGACTCAAGGCGAGAGATTCTCTCTTCGAGTTTCCGAAGGCTTTCAGCGAGTGACTCTATGTTGTCACGCGATTCGCGGGGGTCCATGGGTGTCGAATGCCGGGAAAACTAATGATTGCTCGGGGGAGAAGCAAGGAGAAGAATCAGCGGAGAGAATGGGGACCTTCCGAACGTCCCCTGGTTGGATGTCAACTCATTTTGTAAAGGAGTCTTTTTGGTCTGTCGTAAGGACTTCGTTCATGCTTCCTGTTCTGTATCCCTGGAGGTCGAGTGTGACGTAAACGTACCCGAGCTTTTTCAGCTCCGAAACGATCCGTTCTCTGATCCCCTTTTCCAAGAGCTTGTCAAAATCCTGTTGTCCTACTTCCAGGCGGGCTGTGCGGTCGTCGTGATGCCGAACGCGAAAGAAACGGAAGCCCAGGTCTCGCATGAGCGTTTCCGCTGCATCGACTTTCATAAGGTTCTCCTTTGTGATACCAAATCCGTACGGAAATCGCGATGCAAGACACGCGAAAGAAGGCTTTTCCCACGTCGGGATGCCAAGATCCTTCGCAAGCATCCTGACGTCGTTCTTGCTGAATCCCGCTTCGAGAAGGGGAGAGCGGATTTCCTGCTCGGACTTTGCTTTCATTCCCGGCCGAAAATCCCCAAGATCATCAAGAATGGTCCCGTCGGCCACCCATATGATTCCCTCTTCCCGGGCAATGTTGTGCAGCTTCCCGAACAATTCGGTCTTGCAGAAATAACACCTATTGGGAGGGTTTTCGCGGAATTTCAGATCATCCGTTTCCTCGGTGTCGACTACCCGGAATCGGGTCCCGAATTCTCTCGCGAGCTCGATTGCCTCTTCGAATTCCCGAGACGGGTAGGTCTCCGATCGCCCGATAACGGCCAATGCCCTTTCTCCCAACGTCTCGGTTGCCACCCGGATAAGCAGCGTGCTGTCGATTCCGCCTGAAAACCCGATGGCGACCGAGCCCATTTCTCTTAGGATCGAGCGAAGGGCCGAATGCTTCAGGTGAAGTCGTTCGTCCCTCGTGATCGGATTCTGCTCCCGCGGTTCCACAATAGTAACGGGGGTCTCTCTTTTCATTGTCCTGTCAGGATCTCAACAACGGCATTCTTCACTGTGTCAAAAGGCATGGTTTGGCCCGTCCATCGCCGGAAGGACGCTGATCCCTGGTGAAGCAACAGATCAAGCCCGCCCAGAACCGTCGCTTTGGAATCTAACGCCATCTTGATCAATTTGGTTTCGATCGGGACATACACGCAGTCCATGATGAACTGCGTCTTCTTGAACTTGGCATCCTCCAGCGGGGAGGCATCGGAATAAGGTTTCATCCCCACAGACGTGGTGTTGATGATGACATCCGCCTCATCGATGGTTTTTTGGAGATTGTCGACAAAGAGAGATTCACTCGAGATCTTCGTTTCGGGGCGAACATCGGCGAAGGCCGCAGCGACCTCTTCTGCGTTCTCAAGCGATCTGTTGAGAATGGTGACGCTTGCCGGCTGATGATGGCGCAGCAATCCGTAGAGAACCGCCCGCGCGGCGCCGCCTGCTCCCAGCACAAGAATCCTCGCACCCTCGATTCTTGAGTTGAAGGGGGAAATGGATTCCAGGAACCCCAGCAGGTCGGTATTGAGGCCAATCAGCCGGTCGCCTGTCCGGGTTACCGTGTTGACGGCTCCGATTGCCTCTGCCTCCGGGTCCACTTCATCCAGGTGCTTCATGACTCCCTGTTTGTGAGGGAGTGTCACATTGAATCCCGAAAACTCCCTTTTTCGAAGGTCCAGGATTGCTCCCCCAAGGTCATCCGGCTCGACATCGATTGCTTCGTACCGACAGTCCATTCCCAGCGCCTCGAATGCAGTATTATGCATGAGAGGCGAAAGGGAGTGCGCTATGGGATGTCCTATGATGGCAAACTGTTTCATGGTCTGCGGGCAGCAATACCCGCCCTGGAAAATGGAACATACGAATCTTTGAGGCCAGAGAAAACTATTTCTTTATGAGATGGGAAAAATCCCTGGAGATGGCGAGGGAAGGATACTCGGCCTCGAAGGCTTTGCTGAGACCGGAATCGAGCGCAAACGCATGCTTGAAACAGACGAGGGCCTGTTGCTTGCGGCCGCTCAGCAGGAATGCCTTCCCTTTGCTGTAGAGAGCGGGAGCGAACGAAGATGTCAGGGCGAGGCAGCGGTCGAGGGCATCGATCGCCTCTTCCGTGTGCCCAAGCTCCTGCAGAGTGTCACCGTAGTCGTACCAAGCCTCGGTATTGTTCGGGTCGAGCTTCAGAACCATGCGGTAGCTTGAGAGACAGTCCTGATACCTGCCAAGGTTGTACTCGGCGTCGGCACGGGCATACCAGAGCTCGGGGTACTCATTGAAAATGTTCAGTGCGCGGATGTAGTCGGCCAAAGCCTTCTTGGGTTCATCCAAGGCGTCGTAGCTGCAGCCCCGCCCAAAATACGACTCATAATGCGAATCGTCGTGGAACAGCGCCATGGTAAAACTCTCGATTGCATCCTTGTAGCGTCCAAGCCCCTCGTAGGCGTTTCCGAGATTGTGCCATGCCGGAACATCGGTCGGCTCAAGTTCGAGCGTCTTCTTGTATGCCTTTACGGCTTCCTGCAATTGCCCAAGGTTGGCATGAGCGTTTCCCATGTTGTAGTGAGCGGCGGGGAAGTCCTCTTTGATCGCCAGGGCGAGCTCATAGCTCTCGATCGCCTGCGCAAAACGGCCGATTCTGTTCAAGACAATTCCCCTGTTGTACCAGGCGTTTGTGTTGAATGGGTCCCTGTTCAGGTGCTCGTCGTAGCACTTGACGGATTCTTCCAGCTGATCGAGAAAATCGTGGCAATATCCGAGCTCGTACCATGCATCGCAATTCTCTGGGTTGACCGTCAGGATCCGGCGGAAACACGCGAGCGCCTCTTCGAACCGATCCTGCTTCTCGAGCGCAACGCCCTTGAGAAAGAGGGCCTCCTCGTGCATCGGTTCCAGCTCCAGGGCCCGTTCCAGCGACTCAACTGCTTCGTCCATCCGATTAAGATTATCGAGCGTTATCCCGCGGTTGACAAAGATGTCCGCATCAGCCGGGTTCATCGCGAGAGCCTGGTCAAAGCAATCCAGCGCTTCGTCATGACGGACGAGGTTGTTGAGAATCATTCCTTTGCGCTGCCACGCATCGGCGCTGTAAGGTTCAAATGAGAGGAGACGTTCGGTAAACGAGAGGGCTTCTTCGAACTGCTCGTGTTCGAAGTAGAACTGGATGATTTCTTCGAGGGCTTCTGTGCTATTGATATCCTTTTCCCCGTTCCTCAACTGTTCCCGGAACTTCTGCACGTCATCGTCCGAGCGCCTGTTGGGTCTCGGATATTGGTCATCGTCATCAAAATGATCAAACGATGGCATTCAGAATTCCTGAGTTCTGGGGAACCCGTCCGCACTGCCTAGTCGCTTGGAATAAAAGGAAAAAACGAGCTGAAGTCAAGTAATGATTGAAGCGGATGGGCTAAATGACGGAAAAACGAAAAAGAAGGGACCAAGGTGCATTGCTTTTTCGCGTTTTCGGGGGTATATTTACTGTTCGCCGGTTTGAGAATGATTCGTGAGAACATAACGTCCCTTGAAGCCCGCCTCGAGGCAGTTTGCACTCGGGTGGGAAGAAAACGGGATGAGATCACGCTTGTAGCCGTCACGAAGACCTTCGGGGCCGATGTCATCCGAGAGGCGATGAGGGCCGGATTGAAGGATTTTGGCGAAAATTACGTTCAGGAATTGATCGCCAAGAATCAGGAACTTTCCGGCCTCTCCCCGCGCTGGCACTTTATCGGTCATCTTCAGTCCAACAAGGTCAAATACGTTGCTCCGTTCATCCACATGATCCACTCGGTGGACAGCATCAGGCTCGCCGGCGAGATCGACAAGCGCGGAGAGGGCTGCGGTCGGACCCTGGACGTTTTGGTCGAAGTACACTCGACCGACGAAGCGACAAAGTCCGGAGTCATTCCTGAGGAGACGATCGATCTTGTGAAACGGATGGCGGAATTGCCTCACCTGAGGGTCCGGGGCCTGATGACAATGGGGCCTTTCTCGGAAGACCCGAATGATTCCCGCCGCTCTTTCAGGCGGGTTGCCGAGCTTGCCAGAAAGATAGAGCAGGAAGGTATCGAAGGAGTGAGTATGAGAACACTCTCGATGGGAATGACAGCCGATTTTGAAGTTGCAATAGAAGAAGGTGCCACGATGGTCCGAATTGGCACCGCAGTTTTTGGTGAACGACCAAAGCACATTGAAGGATGAACGCATCCCCGGAGGATCCATGAAGATAACACCGCTCGAAGTGAAACGACAACAGTTCAAAAAGGTCATGCGCGGATACGACCCGGTTGAGGTCGACACGTTCCTCGATATGCTCTCGAATGAGCTGGAGGATCTCATCAAGCGCAACAAAGAGCTGAATGACAAGTCGATTGAATTGGAGGTGCAGCTGCGCGACTACAAGAACATGGAGAAGACGCTGCAGCAGACCCTGATGCAGGCACAGGAGACGAGCGGGAAATCGATCGCGAACTCGCGGAAGGAGGCCGATCTGATCGTGCAGGAGTCCCAAATGAAGGCCACGCAGATCCTGGAGAAGGCCCGCCTCGATTTCTCACGGGCGAAAGAAGAGATTGCACATCTCAAGGCGCGTAAAGAGAGCATCCTGAGCCGCCTCAAGGTTCTTCTCTCATCGGAGGTCGAACTAATCCGGGCCCTGGAAATCGATGATGAAGAGGTCACAAGGCCCGATCCGTCTCACGGCACAGGCAAGGAAGAAATCGCCATCGATGATATTCTAAAGAAACTCTAGGAATTGTTGATTGAACGATTTTTGATTTATTGATTTGCCGCTCACACAGCGCGCAATCATTCGATCAATAAATCACAAATCCCCAAATCACAAATTCTCCTCATGCTCCGCACCCAAATCGACGAAGCTCTTAAGATTATCAAAGGCCGAACGAATTCCAATCCGGCGATCGGCATCATTTTGGGTACGGGGCTCGGGGGTTTGGCGAAAGAGATTGAGACGGAAACGGAGATTGACTACGGATCCATACCTCACTTCCCCGTTTCTACGGTCGAGTCACACCACGGAAAACTGATCTTTGGCAAACTGGCGGGGAAGCAGGTTGTTGCCATGCAGGGGCGGTTCCACTATTATGAGGCTTATTCGCTTCAACAGATCACGTTCCCTGTCAGAGTGATGAAGTTCCTGGGCGTCCATACGCTCCTTATTTCGAATGCCGGCGGCGCGCTCAATCCCGATTTCAGAAAAGGCGACATCATGATCATCTCCGACCACATCAATCTGCTCGGAGACAATCCTTTGATCGGGCCGAATGATGAAACACTGGGTCCCCGGTTCCCCGATATGTCGGAACCATATGACAGGGAGATGATCGCCTTGGCCGAAAAGGCCGCCCGGGAGCTCAAAATCAAGCTTCGGAAGGGCGTCTATGCGGCGATGCAAGGGCCAAATCTCGAAACTGCGGCTGAATACCGGTTCTTGAGGACGATTGGCGCCGATGCTGTCGGAATGTCGACGATCCCTGAGGACATTGTGGCTGTCCATATGGGGATGCGGGTCCTGGGTTTCTCCATCCTAACAGACGAGTGTTTCCCCGAGACACTAAAACCGGTCTCCCTCGAGCAAGTAATCGCCGTTGCCAAGGAGGCAGAACCGCGCATGACGGCCGTGATGAAAGAGGTCGTCCGGCGGTTGAAGTAGCAAGAAGTCCGACTTCTGACTCAGCTGAAGGTTACCTTCAACCGAGGCTGGACCTTGGCAGAAGGTAACCTTCTTCATACGCGAGAAGTCGGACTTCTAACTAAGGTCTTTCAACCAATAACGAGTCTTCCCATGAAGACGAAAAAAGTAAAGAGACTGCTGAGAATGACATCCGTGGCCTTGGTTGCTGCCGTATTCCTCACTCCGGTTTCATTTGCATTTCAGGACTTCAAGCTTTCCAAGGGTCAAACGGTGTATGTCTCGGTTTACTCGAACATTCTCACTGCACCAAGGGGAGTTCCGTTCCATTTGGATGCGACATTGATCGTCCGAAATACGGATCTGGAGGATTCCCTCGTTGTGGTCTCCGCCGACTTCTTTGATACGGAGGGAAAACTATTGAGAAAATACTTCGATTCCCCGATGATGCTGAAACCGTTGGAAACGAAACACGTCTACATTCCCGGGGAAAGCGAAAAGGGAGGCATGGGCGCGAATTTCATTGTACGGTGGAAATCAAGGAAACCGATAAACGTTCCCATCATCGAGTGCGTCATGAGCGGGACGAGATCGAATCAGGGAATCTCGTTCGTCGTTGCCGGACAGGTTATTCAGGAAGAATGACAAGAAGGTTTTTGATTGAACGATTTTTGATTTATTGATTTCTTGGGGGGATCATGGATGCAGCTGAGTTGAAGCGACGAACAAAGGATGTCGCTACCAAAGTGGTTCGTTTTGTGGAATCACTTCCGCGTGGAACGGCGACTGATGTCATGGGGAAACAGCTCTTGCGATCTGCCACTTCCATTGCGGCAAACTACAGAGCAGTGTGTCGCTCAAGATCACGGAAGGACTTCATCAACAAGCTTGCGATAGTTGTTGAAGAGTCGGATGAGACGTTATTCTGGTTAGAAATGCTTGTCGAAACCGGGAAAGCTACGCCGGAAGAAGTTGAGGAATTAAGCAAGGAAATGGAAGAACTCTTGCGAATTTTTTCTGCATCCCGAAGGACCGCCGCCCAAGCCAACGTCACAAATCAATAAATCACAAATCAATAAATCACAAATACTCTCCCTTGTTCAAACAACTCACCGATAAGATCAACTATCACGATATGGAACAGGTTCTCCTGAAGTTTTGGGAGGAGAACAGGATCTTTGAAAAGAGCGTCTCTCTCCGAGCGGGAAAGCCTCAGTTCACCTTTTTCGAGGGGCCGCCCACGGCCAACGGCCGCCCCGGAATCCATCATGTCATGGCAAGAACGCTCAAGGACCTGATCTGCCGTTACAAGACCATGCAGGGATTTCAGGTGCCGCGCAAAGCGGGTTGGGATACTCACGGCCTCCCGGTGGAGATCGAAGTTGAAAAGATGCTGGGGATCAAGCACAAGGACGAGATTGTCGGTTACGGAGTCGCCCGGTTCAACGAAGAGTGCAGAAAATCGGTCTGGAAGTACAAAACAGAATGGGAGGAGATGACGAGGTTGATGGGCTACTGGGTGGACCTCGCTCATCCGTATGTTACGTTTGAAAACAACTACATCGAATCGATCTGGTGGGCGCTGAAACAGTACTTCGACAAGAAGATGATCTATCGGGGATACAAGATCCAACCGTACTGTCCCCGATGCGAGACCCCGCTTTCCTCCCACGAAGTGTCGCTTGGATACAAGGATGTCAAAGACCCGTCGATCTATATCAAGCTGAAGGTCAAAGGGGAGGAGAATACCTTCTTCCTCGTCTGGACGACAACGCCATGGACGCTCATCTCGAACGTTGCACTGGCCGTCCATCCAAAGGTTGACTATGTCAAGGCGGAATTCAAGGGAGAGAATCTGATTCTTGCCGAAGCAAGACTCTCCGTGTTGGGTGAGGGGTACAATGTGGTTTCGAAATTCAAGGGGAAAGAACTTGTCGGGAAGGAATACGAGAGGATCTTCTCCTACCACCCGGTGAAGGAAAAGGGATGGTACGTCGTGGGGACCGATTTCGTGACGACGGAGGACGGCTCGGGTATTGTCCACATGGCACCGGCATACGGCGAGGACGATTACCAGGCAGGGCGAAAGTTTGGGCTTCCAACGATTCACCCCGTCAACAAATCGGGAGAGTTTGGGTCCGAAGTCACCGACTTTGCCGGGAAGTTCGTGAAGGACGCCGACGCGGATATCATTACGAACCTGCGACAGCGGGGAATTCTCTTCAAGAAAGAACAGTACCTGCACAGCTATCCGCACTGCTGGCGCTGTACATCGCCCCTTCTTTATTATGCCAGGGAGTCCTGGTATATCAAGACCACCGACTACGCCCAGAGAATGATAGAGTTGAACAAGACCATCAACTGGATTCCCCGGGAGGTGGGTGAGAGGCGTTTCGGCAACTGGCTT
>Ga0214473_10007177_pt1 | contig 13254 bp, 13 predicted proteins | sample RVTome_7_FD_203509 | JGI IMG/M metagenome (GOLD analysis project Ga0214473, IMG submission 203509) | Soil microbial communities from uranium-contaminated site in the Upper Colorado River Basin, Wyoming, United States - RVT98D197 | ecosystem: Environmental > Terrestrial > Soil > Contaminated >...
TTTCTCCAACTCTAAGTTTTTCCCTAAGACTTTTCGCTATCTGTTCGCCGATTTCTTTTTGCGCACCGGCACCACCTACTGCATAAGTGATTGTTAATTTTCTTTCATTTCTGAAAACACAATTTTCTTTTCCCAGAAAGTGTTCAACATTTCTTCCATGTCTTGCCCAAAATTTTCCTTTAGGGTCGAGATAAAACAATCTTTGCGCTAAATCCTCTTTCAGAACAGAAAGATTTTCATCACCAAGTAATTCTGATGGAAGAGGAAATCCCGTAAGATGAATTCTTTCATCAGGGACACCATAAGCTTTAAGTCTCTGAGCAGCCTTACCGCAAGGAGCAAAATACTCTACCCTGCTTTCCCATGGATCTTTGGCAACCCAGACACGGTTTATATCAGCGTCACAGATTATACAATAAACTTTGTTGAATCCTTTTTTATCGGCAGAAATTGCCGAAGCATAAAATGATGTTATTAATGGAATGTTTTTTGGCGCAATTTTGTTAAGCATCCCACTGCATAAGCCTTTCTCAATCGATGAGTCAAGCAGATTAACCTGAAATGTAGTATTAGACAAATTTCGCATGGGATAGAATTCGGGAATCTGCATTAATGAGTCAAGAATTGAAAAAAGTGGTGGACCAATAAGTGGGACCCCCTTTACTCTTGAAAAAAATCCATATATGTTCAGAAGTCGTTTCCAGAGCACCGCCTCAGACTTAGAAACCGAAGCTGAAGAACCCACAGTAATAATTCCCTCTTCAGCTATGCTCTTGAGAGGATAGACTGCCCGTTGGTGACCGTATCCCATATCAGCCGCTACAACCCAAGCTGCGTTGTTAGTTTGATTCATAGATTAAATAACAAAAGATTAATAATAGAATAATTTTAGTGGGGAAATTTACTACTTATTAATTTTAATGACATAAATATTTAAAGAGAAAGGGTCTACTTTGTCTCAGTTAAAACAGAATGGATAAAATCTACCATATCCTTAAATACTTGGGAATTTGGCAGATCATTAAGCAATAAATGGTGTCCTTCCTTATAAACTTTAAACTGTTTTAATGTAGCTAAACGTTTTACAATATGAGATAGATTTTTCCAATTTACTAAAACATCTTTTTCCCCTACGGCAACAAAGAATGGACAACTTATTTTATTTTTCTTCAATTGCTTCTCACACTTTATTGAGAGCTTGACAACCTCATACAGAAGTTCAAAGGAAACAGATTTTGCTCCCAAGTTTAACTCTCTATCAAAAGCAATAAAATCCTGATTCTTTGTAAGCCTGGATAAATTTTTAACAATTCTGATCTGTAAATCACCAACTAAATATTTTAATAAAAATAACGGAAAAGTAATAAGTTTATAGGGCGGTTTAATAAAAAACGGTGAGGCAAAGATTGCGCCTTTAAATTTATTCGGGTAACCCAACATATGTAAAATGCTAATGAGACAACCAAGGCTATCTCCTAATATGAATACCGGTAAATCAACGTTGTTATCAGATTGAACCTTAGAAATAAAAACATTTAAATCTGAAACAAGAGAGTCAAATTCGTGGTAACTCCATTTCCCAGAATATTTCCACCTTCCAAATCCTCTTAGTTCTATGGCAAATACATTTACACCCTTCTCAACAAAGTACTCACCCAAAGCATTAAAATTTTCTAAGTACGAACCGAGTCCATGTATCGCAATTACATTAGCATGAGCTATACTTGATTTAGCAATCCACTTTTTGTAAGGAATTTCTTTGTTATCATCAGTGAGAAAATTCCCATATTCTACTTCCTTATCCAATATGATTAACCTTAATTAAAATCCTAAAATATTTTTAAATATTTTTAATTTTTCTAAATTGAATAATATACTATCCGCATTAGTTACAAGTTGAACAAACAAAACAATAATAGGAATTATAATTATGGAGAAAAACCTGGTGAAAATTTTAAAGTCGTAAGGCCAATCGGGCAGCTTTTTAGTAAGAATGAATAAGTTGTTTATGTCAACCATTTCACGAACTAGACCTATTACTTCTTCAACAGAATCATTTTTTTTCCTTATTATTTCTTGATATTTCACCTGACAAATCTTGTACAACCTTTCTATATTAAGTAGTTCTTTTTCCTTGTACTCTTCCATAGACCAATGAATATAAGCAAGTGGGAGAACAAAGGTTAAAACCATAAGTAAAACGTATATAAATAAACCAAAGAATAATGGAAGCATAAATCCTAGTTGAATCATAAAGCTAAAAATAAAAAGCAAAGGGAAAAAAAGAATCTTTACCATGTGAAAACATAACTGAGTTATTGGAGTCAAGCCTCCCTTTTCATCCTTTACTACAGGGGTAAGAACAATGACATTATGCTTCGAAAATTCGCGGACTATTCTAACCAATGCAAACACTGTCATAACCATAAGAAAGATAGTTTCGGGATAAATAAACCAGTATTGGCAAAAATTTGTTATTAATTGTGCAATAAATGTTAACGTATAATCACTTTGAAATGCCCAGCTCTTTATCTCTCCATTGTAAATTCCAATCTCAGTTATAATGTTCGCTAAAGCACCGCAAACAATTAAAACCACCAATATAACTTTGCTGACTTTGCTCTCTGCCATAATTAAATTTGAATATCTTTCAAAGTCATTCTCATATGACTTTTCATCATAATCTTTTTTGTTAAAACTTATTGAATTAAAGATCCCTTCAGCATAATTAAATTTTTCTTCAGTACCTTTAAAAGTATCCACAAACAGCTTAGGTAATTGTGCAGTATAAATTATCAAGAAAAAATTCATGATAATATTTGCAAAAAAGGCAATGTCCTCAATCAACCCATATGGTTCTCCTTTAATAAAAAGTAAACTATCTACTGAAGCGGCTACGAAACAAAATCCATATACAACAAAGAAGAACAGCAGAACTCTTTTAATTCGATTTTCCCTTGAACCAACAATAAACCGATAAAAAATAAAATTACGAAATGGATTCAATTTGACACCTGATAATTGTAATAAATGGTACGGCAGACCCTTATCAATTTGTAATTAAGTTTTGCTCTTTCCACAAATATTATTTATTGCGAATTTTAATCCCCACTAATAACCCTATAACAAATCCTATTATGCCCAAAGAATTATAATAGATATACTCTGTCAAATTGTAAGTAATATTTTCAAGAAATCTGTTATAACCTTTGGTAAGTGAAATGATGATAATAATTATAACTACTGCTGAAGCAATATACATTATACATCCTCTGATTCCTTTACTGCGGAAAAAAAATGAAACCGCTAAACCTCCAATAAAGGACAAAATCAAAACTGCAATATTGCTGGCTGTGATAAAATCTACATTGTTCATTTATAACTCCCTTTATCTAAAATAATAAAATGCCTTAAATTTAATTTAGCACCGGTAAGTACAGACATTTATTAAAAATCAACCATTGAAATATATATCCAACCTCTATTTCCTTTACTATCTTCAATAAGGCACCATTTGCAGGTTGAGTTCATCATTATAAACCTATATGTTTCATTCCGCTTAACCTTACTGATGATATTCGATCCCATTTCGGGTGATGATCTGATATTCACAACACTTTTTGAAACAACACATTTAATATTTGGTTTGTTTTCAAGATATAATCGTTCGTCATCAAACAGCCAACCTATCTTTTCTTCAGATTTAGCCTTTAACCAATCTCCCTCACTTTCAGATAAGAACTGAATCTCTTCCCCTGGATAAAGAGTTTTAATAATTGTTGATTTATCTGATGGATTATTCCTAAAATTTACAAATGTTGATGCATAATATGCCTTATCATTATCAAAACCAGACGAACCTAATAGCCCCTTGAAAAAATCGAAAACTTCTTCAAAAAATCCCCTCTCTTCTTCTTTAATAAAAAATGAAGAGAGATCAACAAAAGGATAAAAGATCACTCTTTCATTAGTTAGTAGTTTAACATCCTCATTTTCAGAAATAGGATTATTGCTTCCATTTTTATCTACTTGATTAGTATTTGTTTCTGACGTTTCCGGTTTAGTCTCGGATATTTGATTATCATAATCAGACGAACCATCACTTGAAGAAAAATTACGAATGAAGTTTCCCGGAATAGAAATTAACGTTAAGAAAATCAATATTCCCAGAATTTTCCCCATAAATGTATAATGTTTTGCAGAGAAAAAAGGACCTCGATTGAGGACTGTCTTTGAAAAAATAATTATAGTTATAAATAAAAGTGATAAGCCTGTTACAACAAACAACGTCCCGAATTTTAAATACGAAGTATTAGAAGCAACTATAAAAATTAATAGTGAAATAATAAATAACAGTACTTTACTTTTTCGTATTGAATTGGTGATATATAATTTCGCTGATTTTAACTCGCTAATGAAGTAATTCCAGTTTGAGGTTTTAGAAACTTTAGGAATGACTGGTGGAGAGATAATAACGGGTGGTGTATAAACTGGTGCTACCGGCTTTTTCACCACGGTTTTTTTAGGTCCTGAGTAAGTCGTAGTAGAAGTTTTAATTTCCTCTTTTTTTGCTTTCTCCAGGCCACCTGTTGCAAGGTTCTGCCAAAGCGCAAAGCTTGCTGTACAATTTGTGCAAGATTCGGGGACTGTATCTGATTCAATAACATTTGTCCCACAAACAGTACACCTATATTGAGTCATCATTTCTAGTTTTATATTTTCTTTTACATAAGAATATGTTTCATCTTTTCAAGAGAATCAAATCATCAATCCAATATTAAAAAATTACCTTCTTCCTTACTTCGGTATATTCGAATTTGGAACTAACTTATTTCCACATCGCGGACATTTCTCATGATTTTTCTTCGTACAGTCATGGCAATACACATAACCACAACCAGTACATTGAAAAGGACGCTGGCCACCAAACCAAGTCCATGCATTGCCCCCACACTGTGAACATTTTGACATATTTATTCCTATTCTTAGTTAACAATAAATAATGATTTAGAATTAAAGTGCCATAAATTTAATATTAGAATATTGCTAACAAGCTAAACTAAATTATTTCAAACGATATAATAACCTTACTCTTAGAACTGCTAAATAAATCGAGTTTATCTTTCTTTTTTATTATCATTTTATCCGACTCAATTTTCTGATCATTTAGCAAAAAGTAATTTTTAGTACGACCATTTGATTTAACTATAATATTTCCTGATACATCTGTTTCAAACAACAGCATTGGTTTATCTGCTTCACAATACTTGTATGCCGGATTTCCTTCCACATCCTTTAACTCCCTAAAAAAAGTTTTCAATTCTTTTCTACCAAATTCTTGGTCTTTATATACAATATATTGTTTGTCACCAGATTTTATTTTTAACTCGTCACGAATTTTTTCCCAAGGACCATTTAGTGCTCCACAATTTGAGCAGAATTCCGGTATAGAATCAGAGTACGTTTCATAGGAATTACAAATTTTACATCTAAAGAACGGCATCCAACGTAACTAATTAATTTCCAACGAAGCTACGATTGTTGATTGATTTGTACTAAACAAATTAAGTTTATCACCTTTACTAATTTTTAACTTTTTTGATTCTACCTTTTCGTTGTTTAATAGGAAATAATTTTTAGTTGGAAGAGGTGCCGAAATATAAAATCCCCCATCGCTTTCTTTTGAAAATAAAAGCATCGGTTTATCCTCATCACAATATTTATAAATTGGATTACCTTTATCATCCGTCACATCTTTAAAAAATGATTTTAGTAGCACTCTATCAACTTCCTTATTTGAAGCAATTATATAACTATTAGATTTATTTTTCAGAATTATTTTTTGCAGACTACTTGTTACAATTGATTTTAACTTCTCCTTCCCAATAAGAGCAGCCTGAATTTCATCTAAATCAGGTCTGTTGGCTGGTTTTGGTTCCAAACAATCAAGAACTATCTTATTTATTTCATCACTTATCTCATTATTTAGTTTTTTTGCTTCGGCAAATATTTTCTTTTTTAAGACCCGCTCGCTAAGAATTTTATCATCCAAATAATCGTCAAAATCATATGGATTCTGTCCAGTTAAAAATTCATAAATCATAATGCCGGCGGTAAAAATATCTGACTTTTCAATTGGCGGTTTATTATTGTAATGCTCAGGTGATTTATACTTTAGTGTTCCAACAATTTTAACAACTTTTCCTTCTGGTATAGACCAATCAAAATCAGCAAGGATTAGTCGATAACCAAGCTTGGTCTTTTTACCTATCTCATCATCAACGAGCATTATTTGAGCTGGTTTGAGATCCTGATGAACTATTTTATTGTTGTGAAGGTTTTTTAATATACCGCAAAATATTATACTTAAATCTAGTCTGTCTTTGTATTCACCTCCAGATTCTAAATATTTTTCTAAATCAATACCTTTTAACTTTTCCTTTACTTGATAATATACCCCATCATCCACAAAATGATCTATGAACTTCTCTGTTATTGATCCCATTCTATTTAATTTCTCAATTAGTATCGATTGATTATTAAAAAAATTAATAAATAGCGGATCACTTTCTCTTGGATCGGTGTATTCTTTCATGAAGTATTGCTTGGATGATTTATTCACAAAATATGAATCAGCCATCCCTCCAGAGTTTATCACTGAAATAACCTTGTAATCCTTTACTACTGTTCCGACTTTTAACGACATTTTAGCTCCCAAATATTTAATCTTATTAGTGCTTCAAAGAATTTTTTAACTTAATACATTTGGCTATCTTTCATAGCACCCCGCCACTAAGAGCTCCCTCCGAAACGGTTTTGGCAATTAAGTCCAGGATTGCTTTAAAGTCGGCACTTTTTAACTCTTCTTCAGCGTTTTCAAGTTGTGTAATTACCGTTCTGCTCCATTTCGACATTTCTTCATATATGGGGTCTTGGGGACCAAACAAAAAGAGCTTAATATGCTTTTCATCTAGAGTCTGCTTAATCAAATCAATATCATCGGGGATGCCCAATTCAGTTGTTGTTTTACTATGAAGATGCGCAATAGGGGGTGCATCTGTAAACACAACTACAGTTTTGTGACACGGTGTTCTCCAATTACTTTTCAATGTTGCATAGACAATAGCATCCAGAGTTGATTCTGGTGCATCGTCTCCGCCATCAGCCACCAATTTATCAAGTTGATTTTTAAGCTCTTCCGGTGTAGCAACAAAATCAAAATTATTAAGCAGATATTCAGTATCTGCATTAAAATCTCTGTAACCAAGAATTCTTGCCCTCCAGTCTACTTTTGTATTGGCAGAAGCTGTTTTAATTGAAGCTGCGAAGTTATGTACATTGTTTTTTACACCATCAATGCAGTTTTGCATGGATCCCGTAGCATCTATACAAAAAACTATATCAGCAACCCCTTTGATTTTTGCAACTTTTTGTTGAATTGGCATACATCCTCCTAAATATTTTTAATATTGAAATTTTTGAACTCATAAATGTAATCCATGTCACTGGATGATTCTTGCTGTTGATTTGTGCAAGATTGAGAGACTGTTTTACCCAATGATGAGAGTAAGCTTGAAAAGTTGACCGTTGAAAAACCACCTGATTCTAAATATTCAACAAATGTTCTCGAAATCTTTTCGAGTTGAGAATAATAAGAACATCTGGGTCCATAGAAAAAAAGTCTGGATCTTGAGTTTTCAATTTTTTTTAACAATTCTTCATACTTCGAAGAGCCATTCCCATTATCTGATGAGCTCCCACCTTCTAAAGTTTCATCGGTAAAAACAATTATAAATTTATTACTGACCGGTCGCCATTTAAAATAAGTAATACAAAAATCTACAGCTCCTGGGGTAAATTCGTCACCCATCGTATTAATGGAAGAAAGGTTGGAAGAAAAAATCCCGGTGTCTTTAACAAAATCCTGTACAATCAATGTGTCATTACTATAAGCACAAAAAGCAATTCTCCAGTCAATTTTTGTATTGGGACTTGCTGTCTCGAGTGATTTTACAAAAGTATTGACATGATTTTTAACCCCTTCAATACAAGGTTCCATGCTGCCTGAAAAATCGATACAAAAGACAATATCCGCGACACCTTTAATTTTAGCTGCTTTTTGCTGGATCATTTTTGGTCCTCTTTATTTTTATTTAGAAATAAATCTTGAATTAGAAAGTATGGTATTTTATCAGCCGTTAAATTGATATAAAACTCCTGATTAAGAAAGATATTTTCTCTGATTTTTTCCACCGCGAATTCTTTGAAACTTGAGTCCACTTCAATTTCGATGGAGAATGTATAAATTGAGTCATTCTTTTTACTAATTAATATTTTCCGCGTTTCAATTTCTTTCTTATGCGAACCGTCGTCTTTAAGTATTAATTTATACTCAAATATGCTTTCAGGGTGTATATCACCTTTTTCATCAATAATTAAAAAAGCAGGACTAGATACAGAATCATTATAATACGACTGTTCATTATTTGAACTACCGGATGAGAATAATGTTATTAATTTTTTATCATACATCTCTCTAAAACCAAAATTTACTGGCTCGTGACCTCTAATTAAGTGAGTATAATTGTTCTTAATCATAAATTTTTCAAATTGTTCTGATCCAAATTCAAATCTGATAGATGAACCATTCATTTTAAATTTTACCGGAGTTGGATCTCCCCAAAGCATTGAGTTTAATAGTTTGATGTTCTTGTTTGATTTATCTTCTTGATCCGAGAATTTAATTTTCTTAAACTCATTAAGATTAAAATCTTCGGCTAAATCATCCCGCGGAATACTACCATGAACAAACAATATATTCTTAGAACTTCGCTTCAGCGTTGCAATGTAAGGTAAAGAGCTGAAAAATGATTTTAATTTTTTTCTTGTCTCGGCTCTTAAATACTCATTAAACAGTTCCACAGTCTCTGCAGGCTTTACTTCAGAGTATAATTTATCATCGTTATCTATCTTTATCTGATCGTGATTCCCTCTGAGATAGATACACCTTTCACCCAGTATCGCTTTTAAATTCAACAAAAATCGAATTGTCTGTAATGGAAGCAATCCCCTATCTATATAATCACCTATAAACAAGAAATACGCGCTGTCAAAATATTCGTATTCGGAGATGCTAAGTTTAAGAAATATTCCGGTTAGTGAATTAAAATCACAATGTATATCTCCTATTACAATAAGACGAAACAATTTATTTGCTTCTTGATCTGGATCTTTTTTAATGCCAATCCTTGTCCACAAATCTTTTTTTATGGAAGTAGTTTTCAATTTTTCATCTTTGAGATTTATAATCGGAGAGAAGTTTTCTTGTGGAGAAAGTTTATCTATCAGTCTAGTATATTCAATTTGAATTTCATCCAGGTTTTTTTCATCAATATCATTTCTGCAATCATCTATTAATTCTAAAATTTTTGCTTTTAAAGTAGACATTCTGTATCCCCAATCAGTGATCTATAGATAAAAAAATGATTAAAAGACTCCCTCAGAAGAAACTTAATAGCAATATAAATTTTTAATAATTATTTATCAAAACAATATCCAAAATATTACTGACATTAACTTAAAAAAGCATAAATAGCACTTATTAGAAGAAGTTTATATCAATTATTTAATTAATTGCTACATATAGCTAAAATAACAATGGTAAGGGAAAAATAAGAAAATTACTCAATTTTTATTTTTTCGCCCCGCATCTCAGAAACTATGTTTGCAAAAATATCAGGAGATGCAACTTTATCAAACATAATATCCCCTCGTTCAGCAGCAGTCTGAATGACAACATCACCGTAATTTAAAATTCTACCCCATAGTGTTTTATGGTAAGAGATAGAATTAATCTTGTCAAGCGGACTCTCTTTAATATTCACCGAGATAATCCCCCATTCAGTAATTACTCTCAAATTTGTAATAATCCACTTTTTAAATCTTCTTTGGATCATTTTCACAGCTAAAAATATTCCCGGAATAAAAATCAAACTCAGTAAGTAATTATACTCCCCACTAAACTCTTTAAACTTAAGAATTAAAATGGATGTAAATACAATGGCGCATATGCAAAAGATAAAAATAGGTAAGACTAATGTTATCCAGTGCTGATAAAATATTTGTTCAACTCTTTCGGAGGATTTAAGTTTGCTTCGCATTTATTAGATAAATATATCTTTCTTCAAATAATCAAACCTTGTCTATTCTTTTGATGTCTAATGATCAGAAACAAAGAAAAGAAAATTTTTATAAATTCTTGAAGTGATTAATATATATTTTTAATTATGAAATTAATCATTCTTTTACTGCATCTTAATTTAGTGATAGTAAAGAATCCACATTATAAAAAATACAACCAAAGATAGACTAAAACATAAATTGATTATTAATAATCTAGTGACCAAACCATACTTTCCAGCTCACGTATGATTCTATCGCTCACTTCAGCCGCCTCCATTTGCATTTCTTCAGATAAATTAGATAATTTTTGTTTTATTAACTCGTAGTGAGTATTTACTCTCTGATCATCATACCCTGTTGCAAAACTTACTTCTATATGTTTTGATAACAAAAGTCTACCATCGGTCCACATCGATGGTGTTCTTATTTCAATATCAAGATTTACATCAAATAAGTTATAATCTCTGGATTTTTGATAATTCTTTATCCAAAGTGAGTACTCTTCTCCATATTCCGTAACATTAGCCCAATCAGTATCTAAAAGCAAAAGCTCAGTCGCAATTTTTATATGTGAGAGTTCAGCTTTTTCACTCATTTTGGTCTTTACATCGAAGAATATTTTACCCTGTGCATTTAGGTTAAATGAAAGCAATATAACTAATAACGCTACGAAAAAATGACTAATTATTTTCAAAATTAAATCTCCGGTTAAATATGACCAAATAATCAATTATTTGCTGAAAGAAGACGAATCAGGTATTCAACCTCATCAATTATATTATTTATACAGCCGTAATTTTAAAAGAATTTTTTATCGACTCATATACTTAATCTTAGCTTTCTTAATTGATTCTTTATGGTTAATACGTATATTTTTAAATTTATTAAAATCAAAATTAAATTCTTCAATAAGGTCAACCAATCTTTCACTTGCTGTATGGTCCGGTAAAATTACATACGTAGCATCCGCTTCATACATTTCTAGAGCGTCATCATAATTATTAGAATGAATAATAGTTATAGCATTTGAATTGTTGGATTTTAAATAGTTAATTAAAGCCAATTCTGATTTATGGTTTTCCTCAATTCCCGATACAATTAGGGCTGCATCTTTAAGTTTAATTTCTTCCCAAACATCGGGATCAAGTGGATCTGCATAAATTGCATGATGATATTTCGATTCATTTTTTTCAATATACTCAATCTTGTCAGGATCAAAATCAAGAATTATTACAGGTGTGTCGTGCTCGGCAAATTTATCTGCTATCATATCCGTCATAGAGTTATATTCTAAGAGCACGATATGATCCTTTAACTTTAGCTGTTTAATTTCTTCCTGATCTTCAAGTCTAATTGAATGCCTCTCCAAAAATGTTAACCTTCCTTTAAAAATTTTATAAAACGAATCCAATGCAGAATGTCCCATTGAAGAAAGAAGAAAAGATAGAATGCTCGTAAAAGTAATAATTGAAAAAACACTCCTATCAAATATTCCGGCAGAAAGACATAGCGTTGCCAAGATCAGTGAAAATTCAGAAACTTGATTTAACATTAAGCCCATGAATAAAACAGGTCTTGATTTTAGTTTTTTTAAATAACCAAGAATTAACATAACTAATGGCGTACCTACTAATACAATAATAGTTAAAAAAATAATGAGTGGAATAAAAGCTAATACATCCATCGAAAATTCCAAATTGTACCCCAATGTCACAAAAAATAGTATTACTCCGAGATTTTTAATTGGTTCAACTTTATCCTCAATTTCAATTTTGTATGGCAAATTTGCCAATGTTACCCCTGATAAAAATGCTCCTATTTCAGGTGAGAATTGAATTGATTCACACAACGCCGCAATTCCAAAAACATATCCCAATGAGCCAATAAATAGAAGTTCTGGGGTTTGCGCAAATTTTCTAAAAATCCTAGCTATAAAGAATTTAGAAAACAAATACATCAATAGTCCTATTAAAATCATTTTACCAATAATCATTAGAACTGAAATGAGTATAGACTGCTCTCCATTAAGGCTATTCAAAAAAACTAGAGCAAATACTGCAACAATATCCTGCATTACTAAAATTCCAATTAATGTCTGACCATGAAAGGTTTCAACTTCCTTCCTATCCTTAAGCAATTTTACAACTAAAAGCGTGGAAGAAAATGTCAAACAAAGTCCAAAATAAATAGCACCAATAGTACTGTTGATGCTTACAAATAGCACAGCTATTATGGATCCCAATAGCGTAAAGGAAATAATTTGACCTAATCCATTAAAAAGAGTTAGTTTCATTCTCTTTCTAAAACCATCTAGATCTAATTCCATTCCGGCAAGAAACAACAATAAAATAATTCCAATTTCCGATACTTTATCCATCGTATCCTGATCAAGCTGAACAGCATATCTGAAGAATCCGATAATTATACCAACTAAAATGTATGCAAGCACAGTCGATTGCTTAACATATAAAAACGCAATCGCCGCAATAGCAGAAAGCGCGAAAAATATTCCGAATTGTGTTATCGTATGTTCCATTTGAACCCCCAGAAGAAGTTGTGAGATTTAATACTAAGAAAGAAATATTATATGCTTATCTATTAAATAAACAATATTAATTTGAGTGAATGCTTTTATAAGTATTCAGAGAAATTATTTATCATACCATATTTTATATTCACTAGCCCTCTTATTATTCATAATTATATACTCGGTACATTTATGAATTATATTAGAAAAATATTTATACTATCCAAATTCCTCTAGCAGATTTGATCCTATCTATGTAACATTAAATAATAATTATACCCTATTAAGTATACAAACATAAAAACAGTTTAATATAATGGAAAATGGTTTTAGATCTATTTTTCTTATTTTTTTAAACTAGATAATGGCTCTATTCTCTTGTTTATAAAATAATCAACTATAATATTGTTTTGAATATATAATCAATTATATTTTTTTAGTAAAATGAAAAACCCATATAGCGGATTAAAAAATATTCCAAAAAATATCTGGATACTTTCTGCTACGACTCTGATTAACAGATCCGGCACAATGGTACTGCCATT
>Ga0214473_10007178_pt1 | contig 13254 bp, 15 predicted proteins | sample RVTome_7_FD_203509 | JGI IMG/M metagenome (GOLD analysis project Ga0214473, IMG submission 203509) | Soil microbial communities from uranium-contaminated site in the Upper Colorado River Basin, Wyoming, United States - RVT98D197 | ecosystem: Environmental > Terrestrial > Soil > Contaminated >...
GATGAGGGAAACCGCCTCATTGAGCGTCATCTCTTGGGTTTCGCGGTCAATACCTTTCCCGGAGTCGGTGATGCGCAGGATATAATCTCCGGACTGGATACCTGCTTCCTGTGCCGGCGCGCCTTTGATCGGGGCGATCACGGCAAGCTGATGATCGCGGTATCCGATTTGTATCCCGATTCCGAAGAAAGCGCCGGCAAGGTTCTCTTTCGTCTGTTGATTATCTTGAGGGGATAAAAAGACGGTGTAAGGATCCCCCAAAGCGGAAGTCATCCCGGATATGGCGCCGTAGACCATCTTTTCCGCATTAATTTTCGTCGGATCAAGGTAGCTCTGCTCCAATTCGTCCCAAACCTGCCAGAATAACGAAAAATTGATCGAACGATGCTCGGGCGGAACATCGCGGTTGACAACATCAAAAATCGTCGTGGGGGCAACATTGAACTCTTCGGCAGCCCGGCGCATACCCAGAAAGTAACCGATGCCTCCGCAAAGAAGAAGCAGAGAGATGCCGATCGCGATTCTACGGATTTTTTGCAGAGTCAGAGGGCGGGAGATCAAAGGTGACATGGTTCGTGGTGAAAATTGGGTTGAATATGTGGTCTGTGAAGAATCTATCAGCTCTCAGTACTGTCTATCTATTATCTATCAGCTATAAAATATTTGCTCTTGCTACTGTCTATCTATGTCTATCTATTGTTTATCTATTGTCTATCAGCTATTTGCTATGTGCCATTTGCTATAAGCTATAAGCTATCAGGTATTTCTATTCTCCCTATTCTTTGTCTTTCTGTATTCTTTTTCCTTGAACCTTAAATCTTAAATCTTAAACATTCACTATCTGCCATCTGCTATCAGCTCTTGCTACTGTCTATCTATGTCTATCAACTGATTATCTATTGTCTACCTGCAATCTGTTATCTGTTATCTTTCTACTCTCTCCGTGTACGGGAGCAGTGCCAGGTAGCGAGCCCGCTTCACGGCTTGGGCCAACCGGCGCTGATGACGGGAACACAGCCCGCTTCGCCCTCGGCTGACGATCTTCCCGCGGTCGGAGACGTACGGCTGCAGTTCGTCCGCTTTCTTATAATCGGGATCGGTTTTGCTTTTGCAAAATGCGCATCCCATTCTGGTATTGACGCGCGGTCTTCTCGGTCTGCTTGTCCACTCCATATGCGTTTCGTTCTAACTCTTGCTAAAAAGGAATATCGTCCTCCGAAACTTCATCTGACTCGCCGGGTGCTTTATTGATGTCTGCGGCTTTCTTGATAGGCTTTTCTTTGGCCGCTTTCGGTCCTGCCGATTCTTGAGCCGCTTCGGACGGTTCTTCACTGCCTGTATCGGTTGCCGCCTTGGCTGCAGGGGCCGGCACGGTGGAATCAAATTCCTCCGTCCCTTCGGGCATCCCCGCCTTTGGCGGTCCCAAGGCGATCATGGTATCGATGACAATTTCGGTCGTATTGCGTTCTTGCCCGTCCTGTCCGGTCCAGGTTCTGGTTTGCAGTCTCCCCTCGACAAAGACTTTGCGGCCTTTATGCAGGATCTGGGCGCAGATTTCGGCAAGCTTTGCCCAGGCGACGATCCGGTGGTATTCGACCTCCTCTTGACGTTCTCCTCCGTCCGCGGGCGTCCACTGCCGGTTGGTCGCGATCCCGAAGGTGCAGACGGCTGTTCCCTGCGGCGTATATCGAAGCTCCGGATCCCGCGTCAGATTCCCGATGAGCATAACTTGATTGAGCGATCGCGCAGACATACTTTCCTCCTTTATTTATTCTTATTTCTTAATTCTTGCCCTTTGCTATCTGCCATTTGCCATGTGCTATGTGCTCTGTGCTATCAGCTATCTGCTATGTGCTATATGCTATCTGCCATTTGCCATGTGCTATGTGCTCATTGCTTCTTGTTTCTTAGTTCCTGATTGCCCCGAAGGGAACTTGTTCTCCTTTGGGGTTTCTTGTTTCTTGTTTGACTTCTCTTGTACTACGATCAAGTAGCGCAAAAGCCCCTGCAGGAGCATGAGTTCGCTCCGCAGTTTATCGACAGCATCCGAGGGCAGTTCGACAATCATATGCCGGTAATACCCTTCGGTCTGTTTCTGTATCTCGTAGGAAAATTTGCGGCTGCCCCAGTCCTCTTTTTTTTGAACTTTCCCTCCCACCTTGGTCAAAAGGCTTTCGATGGATTTTTCGAGTTTCGTGAGATCTGTGGAAGAGAGTTGCGCAGACAGGACAACCGTCAATTCGTAATTCCGCTTCATTGATTCAATCTACCCTTCACTCCCATGTATTATCTAATCGCTATTTCCTTACCCTATTCTCTCTATTCTTTTCTTTTACCCTTGTATTCTTAAACCTCAAATATTAAACATTAAACATTGCTGAACAACCCGCGTAGTATAACACATCGGAATTTGTCTCAACAAGCCACCATAAAAATCTCTGCTCACCGTCTTTGGTCTTTTGTCTTCTCTTATTCTCCCCCCGTTGTGAAGCCCGCGCAGCAGTTTATGAAATTAGAAAACCCTTGGCGGAGTTGGTGATGCTGGACCCACTTTTCTTGAGAGGAAAACCGAAACTGACCGAAGCGAAGCGGACAGAATTTCGGAAGGCTTCCCGAAATGAAAAGTGCTGGTCCAGCCACCAACGCAGCATGGGGCATCCTTTCTTTCGACCATTTCTTTGGATGAGCAAAGAAATGGTCATAACCTGATTGGAGCAATCAACAACTTAACAAGCTAGATGCTAAAAAACCTAACAATCTAATACGCTATTTACCTAAGAAACTATTAAGTTATCTTCCTATCTTAAATTCCACAATGTTTCCATCCTGCATCTGGTATTCTTTCCCCTCCGTCCTCACTTTCCCCTTCTCTTTAGCCTGCCTCCATCCTCCAAGGGCAATCAGTTCGTCCACCCCGATCACTTCCGCGCTGATGAATCCCTTGGCAAAATCGCTATGCACGCGCCCCGCCGCCTCGACAGCCGTCGATCCCTCCGGCAGCGCCCAGGCCCGCAGTTCCCCTCCGGTATCGGCACCCTTCACCGTATAAAACGTGATGAGATTGAGGATCCGATACGCGGTGCCGATAATCCGGTCAAGAAGCGCCTCGGAGATACCGACCATTTGTCTGTACTCTAACCGCTCTGTCTCCGGCAGATCCGTCAATTCCTGTTCAACCTTTGCGCTCACTACAGCCACATCCCCCACCGCTTGCTTCCAAGTTTTCACTTTCTCCGACTCTTTGGTCAGTTGGTCTTCGGAGACATTGAGAACCGCGAAATAAGGCTTGGCAGACAGTAGTGAAATGCTTTGTGAAGCCTCTTCCTCTTCGTAAGTCAGATGAACGGAAGCGATTGCCTCTCCCCTGTTCATGGCCTCTTCGTATTTCTGGATTGCGGATATGAGGTTCTGGTCCTGTTTCTTGGCTTCCTTTAGGCGTCCGAGGATCTCCAAATCCTTGAGCTTGAGCTCGGTCTTCACCGTCTCAAGATCCCGCATGGGATCAAGCTCACCCTCGACATGTGTTACATTGGGGTCTTCGAATGCCCGCAGGACGTGGCAAATGGCGTCAACGCCGAAGATGTGGGAGAGGAAGGCATTTCCCAGGCCCTCTCCCTGATGGGCGCCCGCGACCAGGCCCGCGATATCGACAAAGGTGATGCTTGCCGATGTCGTCTTTCCCGGATGCAGGAGTGCACTTAACTTCTCAAGCTTCGCGTCGGGAATCGGCACGACGCCGGTATTGGGCTCAATGGTCGTGAACGGATGCGCTGCCGTCACCGCGAGCTGCCTCGCCACCAGCGCGTTAAACAACGTCGATTTTCCAGCGTTGGGCAGTCCGACAATTCCCACCGATAGACTCATTTCTGTCCTAACACCCTCATATCATCTCCTAAGTTCTCCTACCTCCTCTTTTAATATCTGGAATGTCCTATCAGAGAAGTTGGTGAATTAACAACAAAATATCAGTAACTTGCACGACAAGCAACATGACCAATGCAACTGCTCCGGCAGCGAACACTGTTCGATGCTCTCTCAGGGCCGGTAATACCGCTCGGATCCCAAATAGAAAGATACCCACAAAACTCAGGGTTGCAGGATACAAATAGATCGGTTTCATAAAGGAATAGTCTCGATAGAACAAGGTAGAAATCACCATCGAGCCGAGGAGAACGCTCGCAATGACAAGATGGACGGACAGATCTTGCTCCGGCCCACGCTTCCTAGAGAAAAATCGTTGAGCCAGTGCAAAATAACCTAGGACAAACACGCAAAGCGGGACAAGCCCCAAAATGAAAATGATTCTGGTGATGTCTGCGACGAGAGGATCATGGCTCACCCAGCTCAATGGCCATTCCTGAAAATGCACCGATAACGACCGGGCGTAGAGCTGGCTCCAAAGAGAAGTGCGGTGGAGCGGATAATTCTCAACTTCATTGGTCGAGTGAGGTTCTTTCAGCAGATCAAAAAACCGAAAGGTAAAGTATCCGCTGAGAATCGAAGTAATTCCTGGCCTGCGATAGTAGGTATCGTCAAACAAGTGAGGGAAAGGCTGTCTCGGAACGGTATGAGCGGCCGGAGTTCCGTATCTCTTCATGTATTCGACATATGGGGAGAAAAGGACTACGAGAATGAGGACGAAGCTTCCAAACACCAAAAGCGTTCGTATGATGCGCGTGGCATTTATCTTTCGTAACAGAACCAACAAAGAGATCAGAAGACCTGTAGAGAAAAAGAGACCGTTAATTTTCGTGATGCTGGCGAGACCAGCAAAAAGAGAAAAAAGAATAAGCGAAGCGTTGGTGCGTTTATCCAGATACTTCAAAAAGGAAGACAACGAGATGGTGCTCAATAGAATGACGAGCGCATCATTGCTTGCTTGACCATGAATTCCAATGTACGTGGGATTGAAAGCCCAGAGAGCAAAAACGAGATGCTTAACGGTTTTTGAAATCTGGTAGTGCTGGATAAATTTCCAAATGAAGATGAGCGTCAATGATCCCACGAGAGCATTCATCGATTGCGTAAAAATGACCTGGTCGACGTCATCGTCAATCGAGAATGCTCGTATGAGAAAAGATGAGAGAGAGTAATAAAGCTTCGGATGAAAGCATTCCAAACAATCATCCTTATCGACAGACTGTCCCGATAACAACCGCTGAATGACTTCCATGTGGTTGTCATTTGACTCCCTATTTACAACGGCTAGTGAGAATCTTAAGAAAGTTGCGACTATGAGAATCCAAAATGCCGTAGAGGAAACTATTTTTTTTACCTGTTTGCCCAATCTCATGACCTCATCTTACTATAGCTGAATTCTTCTAATTAAACTAAAAATTATCGCATGCCTTCCATGCCAGTGGCTGCCTGAATACCAAAAACACTATTGATCTCATTAAGACGCCAAGTGAGAAAGCGTGGCTTCACTTGAGAAGTTCTACTCCCAAAGAATGAGTTTTGCTCGGACTCAACAGCGGGGACTTCGACACCTCCGTTAAAGCTAAGGCCTCAGATTTACTTCGAGGAAAGAAAGAGTTTTTTCCCAGGCATCCCTCGTCTCTTCGGGAGCCGCGTATAATTCACTCCCCACCCCACCGTTACAAGAATAAGCGTGAGCTCACTGGTAAAATGTATTTCTAAATGCGTAACTTTCTTGTTCGCCATAAATTGTTATTACTTTCCCTCGCTCTACTGATCCTTATTACCGCAGGCATTTATACTGCCTACACTTCCCTATTTTCAGCCCCACAGGAGACCGCGAAAACCGAACTCTTTACCACTCCCGTAACCGAAGTTGACAACAATAATCTCATCGGGATACTCAAAGAAAACGGTTTTATCAGGAGCACCTGGGCCTTCAATTTGGCGCTCTCCAGAACAGGAAAAGCCATCGAGCCCGGCGGTTACGAAATCAGTAAGAGCATGGACGCTTGGCAGTTGGCCCGTACCCTCACCGCTCCCCCTCCCCTCAAGTGGGTCGTCATTCCGGAAGGCTTGCGCAAAGAGGAAATCGGTGAACGCCTCGCCCAGACCTTCGGCTGGGATGAAAAAGAATTGAAAAAATGGTCGCACACCTACACGGCGATGGACTTCGATCACCTGGAAGGCGTCTACTTCCCCGATACTTACCTCATTCCCGTCGACGAGAGCGGGTTAGACATTGCCGACCGCATGCGCCGTCGCTTTGATGAAAAGTTCGCCCCCTACCAGAGTAAATTCCTTAAGGAGAACGTCAAGTGGACAACGGCGCTCAAGATCGCTTCGATCGTGCAACGGGAAGCCGCGGGAAAAGAAGACATGCCCCTGATCGCCGGCATCCTCTGGAACCGCCTCCTTAAAAACATGAAGCTTGAGGTCGACGCCACCGTCCAGTACGCCAGGGACGATCGGGACAATCTGACCACGGGGTTCTGGAAGCCGATCAAACCGGAGGACAAGGAGATTGACTCCAAATACAATACCTACAAGTATTCGGGCCTGCCTCCTTTCCCCATCTCAAATCCGGGACTTATTGCCATCGACGCGGTGCTCAATCCTACCGAGACCGATTGCCTCTACTACCTCCACGACGCAGATCGGCAAATCCACTGCGCCACGACCTATGAAGAACACCAAGCAAATATCCAGAAGTATTTAAAATGAAGAACTGCAACAAACCTGGAATCGAAGGCAATGATAATAAAATCCGGTTGATTTTATCGATGAGTTGAGGCTACAATGCTTCTATGCCAACCAAGCGCTTTCTGACAGAAAACGATGTTGACTATCTTGAGAAACGGCTCAGCGAAGTCTTTGTGACAAAAGGTGAATTTACTCTCTACAGAAGCGAACTCATGAGAAAACTCGATGAAATCTTAGGAGAAATAAAAACAAATCGGGAAGAACATACGGTACTCTCTCATCAAGTACAAGGCCAAGAAAAGCGCATCACCTCAATCGAGGCTTCAGCATCATCTTCCTAATTTAGTATTGAGGAAACTTCCAAATCAGCCAGCCAACCCAAACTGCCGGTCCAACGGAGGATGGCAAAAATAGGCTCGGGCGTCAAACGCCGGGTCCATGAGCTCGATCATCTCGAACTCTTCTGAATTCATTCTCGAACAGCAACGACGGGGCACTACTTGAATAATCCTGAAGGTTCTTTCCTCTCAATACCCAACTTGTCGAAATCTTTATCGTAAGAAACCAACTCGACCCCCTTGGGAATCTGAGTGGCAATGAGGCAATCACCGTACTTGACTTTGTATTTCGCAAGCATGCGTAAAGCCCTCGGAGTGTCTGTCTTCTCGATGAGCGTAAGATTCCGCAACCGCAATATCTTCTTGATTGCATCTAAGACCTTCTTTTGAGGAAATCTATAGAACCGCGTCAAGATGAAAAGGATCTCCATCACCACCACGTTCGAGAAATAAGGTAACATTCTGCCTTGCCCGATTTCTCGGAGGAGATTCCGACATTCCTGATACTTCGCTTCATGGTCCCGAGAAAAGAAACGGATAAAGAAACTCGTCTCAAGGAAGATTTTCGGAGGTCTCACTATCGCTTGCCGTCTGAGTAATCAATGTGGTCGCGTATCTTTTCTGCTGGTATGGGATGTTTCACGCGAAATTTTCCCCCCAGTGACAAAATCCCCTCTTCTGTCTTGAAAGGTTCAATGATAATCTTCCCTTTCCGAGTCGAAATCTTCGCTCTCCCGTGGTTCTTCAATCCGATTTTTTTCCTGATGGAAACGGGGATGTGAACCTGAAATTTCGGGGTGATCGTGGTTAATACCGGCATAGTAATACTACATATATAGTAATACTTTCATATTGTCAATACCAACTATTTGCCATTGATCCCAGCTGCTCATCCAGCGGCGGGTGGGAGAAGTAGGCCCGCACGTCAAACGCGGGGTCCATAAGCTCGATCATCTCCATCTCTTCCCGCTCGATGATTTCAAGGATCTTGACATACATTTGTACATAAGATAATATGTACACATGGATTTGCTCCCAAACACCGTTTCCGCCAGAGATATTCAGCGAAATTACCGAAAGATTTTCGATCGGGCCAAGCGGTCTAAAAAGCCGATTGTTGTCATGACGAACAACGTTCCCGATGTCGTCATCATGGACGTCAAAGAGCTCGAAGATCTCTATACGAAGGCCGAGCAAGCCGAGTTGAGACAGGCACTCCGGGCAATCAAGGTCTACAAGAACGAGAAGCGACTGGGAAAACTGAAGACGCTCCCCTCCCTCAAAGACCTCGGCTAGTCTCGTGCCATGATCATCAGTTATACCTCGACCTTTGCCAAACACTACCGGAAACTGCTTCCACGGATCAAAAATCAAGCTAAAAAGCCAGAAAAAATCTTCCGGAAAAACCCAATGGATCCGAGGCTCAAGACGCACGCCTTAACAGGGAAGCTCAAAGGCTACTTTGCCTTTTCGATCACCCATCAGTACAGGATCATGTTCGCCTTCGAGCCCGACGGCTCCGTCACCTTCATCGACGTCGAAACCCACACCATCTACCGATGATGCGTTTCGCTACTCTCATAAATTCATTATGAAGATACAAGAAATAGACCGAGCTGGCGATCTAGGGGTGGATAGAAAGCATCTCCATGGTGAACGAAACGTTTATCACAACGTCAGGGGTTCGTTTTTACTATGAAGATCCATGTTATTGAATCCGACATCTTTTTCCAACTCCCCTGGAAGGTGAGCGCTGAAACTTGATAGGAAGTCCCCGCTTTTTGATCTTTCACTAACCATGAGTAGCTCCCATAACCCTAAATTCAAAAGCTTGTAAGAAACGGTGTAGAAATTCTCCTGCCTTTCAGCATCCGAAGAAAAGCCAAGTTTAATCGACTCAGGATCTGTATTCTCAGGAAGCTCAGCTGAAAATGCCCAGTCGTGATCGCTGAATTCCTCCCCTTCCATAATTTTTGCCCATCCTGGAGCTTCACCGTCCCACAAAGCCCGCTGCCATCTGTTCTGCACAGGCGCTTCACCGGATGAGGGGTCTTCTTTTCTTCTTCTGAACATAAGATTGTCGTAATTATACTACAGGATGCAATTCAAGATGCCAAAACCCAGCTGCTTGTTCTGCCAACAATCTACTTACGCACCATGTAGTGAAGCTGCATCAACCCGTATGATTAAGCAAGCGATATAATGGCACAGAATATGAATTGGTTTCTGTGGGCGGCAATTAGCGTCGTCACGACTTCGGTTGCCAACCTTCTCCAGCGCGCCATCATGAGAGAGAAGGATAGCGACGCGCTTGGCACGGCGATTATTTTCCAATTTGCAATTGCTCTTCTCACTGGCATATTTGCCATCTGGAATGGCTTCGTCTTGCCTCCGATTGGAGATTTTTTCTGGAACTTTCTTGCGGCTACCCTCCTCTGGGGGCTTGGTTCCCTTAGCTTATTTAAGGCGAACCAGATGCTCGAATCGTCGGAAATTGCCATCATTTCTTCCTTGGGAATAGTGATCACAATCGCTTCATCCCTCCTCTTTCTCGGCGAGTCATTTAATATCGCGAAAACAATCGGAACAGTGTTGATTTTATCTTCCATATTCTTGGTGACCGAAAAGAAGGAGAAATTCTCTTTCAAAAAAGGAACGGTGTATGCCCTGATCACGGCGCTTTTCTATGGATTGGCCGTCACCAACGATGCGTTTATCCTAAGGACGTATGACGCGGTGTCGTATACGTCGGTCATTTCATTTCTTCCCGGCGTTTTGCTTCTGGCTCTGCGCCCGAGAGCAGTAGCGACGTTCCGCAGACTGAGGGACATGAAATTCACGAAGAATATGGCATTTCTGACAATTTTCTATTCTGCCCAAGCCGTTGCCTATTATTTGGCACTCCATGTCGGTGCCAACGCGTCACAGCTCGCGCCGATTTACAAATCCAGCATCATCCTCACGGTGCTCTTGGCTATTGTCTTCCTCAAGGAGAAAGAAAGGATCTCCTTAAAAGTCGTCAGTGCGGCGCTCGTAACTGCGGGGGTGCTTCTGATTATCAGGTGAGATCACGCCTCATGATTCTCCCGCACGATAACCCTATTCACCACTCGGATGTTATGTTGCTGGCTGAATGGATTTAATCCACAACTTCTTCTTGCTCTGAGGGTTGCCGTAATTGTAATTGACCAAAATCTCCTCGCCCTTCTCGATATCTCGTAAGGCTACAAACTCGATGAGCCGTTCTTTAATCAGTTTTTTATAGGTGACATTGGCTTCGTACGAGTGGTTATATAGCGACCCATAACCAAAACAGATCGCCACTGTCGCCTTCCCCCACATGAAGTAATAGTCCCTCAAAGCCGTCTTTTTAACAATCGGGTAATCTTTTCTCGGTAAAACAAATACTGGGCATTGTTCGATGACCTCATCCTTCTTGAAATCCGAAGCAGCAAATACCCCTCTTCCTGCGCCGGATATTGCTGATTCTGAAATATAGTTCTGATTTGACGGATGGACCATACTTATTACTTGATCACTCTATGGTGAGGTTGAACCGAATTTCTTTCCCTCGCGATGATCCCATTCACCACCACCGCCACGTAAACTCAGCTTACTCTAATTTGTATCTATAAATAGCGTGCAATACTCCGATTCTCCAGATGTGGAGTTTAGCTGTCGTGCCCATCCAGAGCAACCAGAATGGAGGCTTGACGAATGATCAAGGCGCAATATCTGGTGTGTCGGTGGGATTAAGCCCACGAACGAAACAATCTGGAGTATAAGGGGTATACAGCGTGACTTTCATCAAACTCATTCTACCAAACAAAGAACACGAATTTCGTTCCTTCGCAAATCCCCAACGAGGCTTCTGAAGCTAAATTAAGGTAGTCAGATGCCACTCCAGGCACGAAAGTCCCACACAAGTCAACACAAGGGGCTACATGTCCGTCTATCTGTGTGTCAGATACTGCTTTACTCTATTTGAGCTGCTTATTTTTTCAACAAGGAATGGTCTGAATCTTTTAGGAAACAACCTTATTATCTTGTTAATTTTCTCAAATCTATCTTCTGGCAGAAGATATACACCACTATCGATCAGCTTAACCTCGTAAGATAAGGGTCTTGATAAACGCCAGTCAATCTTTCCTTGAGATAATTCTTTTTTTGAAAAAGCATCTTTTAAGCCTATGACACCCCTGCCTTTTCTTATAATTAACTGCGCTTTCTCTCCAGAAGACCCGAAATAACTAGGCACAGGTATTTTTACTAGTTTTGTATATGAAGCACGATAGTTGTCGATGATAAAATCGAACGCATCAGAATAACCCCAAGCTCCATTGAATAGAGTCAAAACTTCAGAGTAACTGTAGATTTTATCGGGGTTAAGGGTTCTAACCTCATGATTATAAAAAGTAAAATCACAATGGAAGACAGCATTACGGAGATGATTATCATAAAAGTCATCAAAAACAGTCAGAGGAAGATTAACTTTTTTAGCTAATGATTTTAGTTTGGCAATTTTATCTATTGGTTTTAGGTGGATTATCTTCCCATTTTTATCTTTTGTGAAAGTAACGACATTCGCTCTGAACGGTTGACCACCTGCAACTTCTAATACCGTAGCTAATTTCTCATAGTATTCTGAAGCCTCAAGGATTAAACCGTATTGATAAAGAGTAAAATGACCAGCAGCATCGCCTTCGTATTGCAATTTTTTATGTGCCTCTAAAAAACTTTTCTTTATATCCCTTATCGTCTCGTATGTGTCCCAACCAGCATCTTGGACTGACCTTACTGAAAGTAGGGATAATATAAGGTCAAATTCACTCATATTCTTGGCTTTTCGAAAAATTGGTTCAATCTCATTGAGCGTCTTCACAAAAGAAGCGAGGTAGTCAGGGTTTGTGCCTAGTGGTATTTCATTCGTAACCCATTTACCGCTTTTGTCAGTTGTAAAACTAGCTGATTTTTTATTAAGCATTTTTACCATTTTTGTGTCCCTTTTTGAAACTCTTTGGAAAACCTTTCTTCTGCGCTCTTAGCGAGATCCTATCAAATTCTTTGCACAACTTAGGGTTGTTGGGGGCAGGATAACTGATTGCATGAAGAAAGTTCTTAAACTCGAGTGCCTCCTTCACATAACCATCAGCGTTTCTCTTTCCAAACATCTCTGAGTATTGAATAAGCAGGTTTTCTGTCATATCCTTACCATGCTCTACCGCTATAGCTTCCAGCATTTCAATTTCTTCTGCATTCAAAATGATAAAAGGCATAACCGTGCTGCTTTCATAAAACACCCCTGCAGTCCGTGCCAAGTCCTCATAGAATTTTCTGTTATATGCGTCCATTGGCATCATTTCTCCAACTACCAAAATTGGTAAGATTTTTCTATTTTTCCTATTAAACGGTAATTGCCAGATTTGTTTCTCTAAACCAATAATACTTCTGGTAAGTTGCCCCAATCCTTTAACTTTTTTACCACTTGAGAAGAGCTGTTTTAATGTAACTTCCATATCTTCTCTCTTGCCTGTCAACTGCGCTTTATAAGACCAATGTGCATATTTAGTTTCTATGCACAAGACAACACTTTGTCCATCCACGATTCCATCGAATTTTTCATCACCTTTGACTGTGAAGTTCCTATAATAACTACCCTTCCCGAAGGACGATTCCAGCCTTTGGTGAATATACTCTTCAAAAGCATCTCCCCATATAGATGGTAATAAATCTCTTTGTTGTTTTAAATTGTTTGCTCTAAAGTAATTTTCGAGAATCCAGTAAATCCCTTCAGTTGCCTTATCCATTAAGAAATTGGGTGATGGAGTAACAAAACATTTATCATTGAAAGTGATCAAAGGACGCTGTCTAAGCTGGAGAAAATTATAAGCATAGATATCCTGCCCACCTAAAATGTCATTCACAGCTTTCTGATAATCGGGACTATATTTCTCAACATTTAACAATAAGACAGATAGAACAGAATCAATTTCTTTTGGTTTAAGACTGGTCTGTTCAAAATACTTGTCTTTACAAACAATCCACTCCTTCGTTATGTCTGGGGTTTTGGTGGTTTTATTAACCCAATTAACTAAGAAAAAGAAGCAAAAAGATATGTAATCTTTAAGAGCGACACTTCCTGTAACCTTAGAAAAAAGCCTGTCGATGTTGAATTTGGGATGGATTTTTCTAATCAGTGTAAATAACTTTTCGAATCTGACTACCCTGTATGGCAGTCTCTCACTAGCCGCAAAGAAGTATTGCCTTGCTACAAACTCTCTTACTTTTTCCCTTT
>Ga0214473_10007179_pt1 | contig 13252 bp, 12 predicted proteins | sample RVTome_7_FD_203509 | JGI IMG/M metagenome (GOLD analysis project Ga0214473, IMG submission 203509) | Soil microbial communities from uranium-contaminated site in the Upper Colorado River Basin, Wyoming, United States - RVT98D197 | ecosystem: Environmental > Terrestrial > Soil > Contaminated >...
TGCACTGATGGGACTTACAGGCACGACCTTGCCCATCGTTTATTTCTTCCATCGCCGTTTTCCAGATGAAACGCCTGCAGAAGCAAGTGTCGTTGTCCGTCAGGCGCTTTGGTTTGGGATCTATGGCGCAACGCTCGCCTGGCTGCAGCTTGGACGCCTTGTCACGGTCTATGTCATCCTCGGCCTGGCGGGCGGGCTGGCCGCCATCGAATACTTCATTCGCCTGCGCGAACGGTCGCGCTGGAAACCTCCCATTCCCTCTGATGAATAAGCTTCGGGATCTTCCCTCGGTTGAAAGCCTCCTTCAAAGCTCGGGACAGCTAATTGATGCATATGGACGCCCATTGACCCTGGATGCGCTGCGCTCAACGCTGGACGACGTCCGCGAGCGCTTCAAACAGGACCTGCAAACCGTTCTGCCCTCCACAGACCTGATCTTATCTCAAGCTGAATCCTATCTCTCCGCATGGACGGCTGCGACTCTCGTCCCTGTAATCAATGCCTCGGGGGTGATTCTCCATACGAATCTTGGACGCGCGCCGCTAAGTGACGCCGCCCTGCGCGCCATGGAAGCGGTCTCGCGTAATTATTCCAATCTTGAGTATGACCTTCCCAAAGGTCAGCGTGGTTCACGCTTATTTCATGCTGAGTCAATCCTGCAAAAGTTGACGGGCACAGAAGCGGCAGTCGTCGTCAATAATAATGCCTCTGCAATCCTGCTGTTGCTATCTACTCTTGCACATAAAAAGCGAGTGGTCATCTCCCGCACCCAACTTGTCGAGATCGGTGGCGGATTCCGTGTGCCGGATGTGATGAAGCAATCAGGCGCAAGGCTTGTCGAAGTCGGCGCGACGAACAAAGTCCGCTTATCAGATTACACAGAAGCCCTGGAACAGCCAGCCGCGCTCGTTATGCGCGCGCACCGAAGCAATTTCAAGATCGTCGGGTTCACCGAGGAACCTGAACTACGCAAAATTGTCGAGGCCGCGCACAGCGCGAATGTCCCGGTTGTGGATGATCTCGGTTCTGGCGCATTGCTCGATACCGCAAAATATGGCCTCGCGCATGAGCCAACTGTGCAAGAGTCTCTCGCGGCGGGCGTGGATCTGGTCTGTTTCTCAGGCGATAAATTGCTCGGCGGCCCTCAGGCGGGGATTATCCTCGGTAAAAAAGAACTGATAGATAAGATCAAGAAACATCCACTGGCGCGGGCGGTGAGAGCAGATAAGACCTGTCTCGCGGCCCTCAGTGCAACGTTGCTGCACTATCTCAAGGATGAAGCGGAGCGCGAGATCCCCATCTGGAGGATGATCTCTTTAACGCCAGACCGGCTCAAGGTCCGTGCTGAAGCGTGGCGGGATGCCCTGGCTCTGGGAGAGGTAATTGAGTCCCAATCAACCGTGGGCGGTGGCAGCCTTCCTGAAGAGTCCCTCCCTACCTTTGTGTTAGCGTTGAATGTCAAGTCGCCAGATAAGTTTTTGAAGAAATTGCGTGAAGGGAATCCACCGACGATTGCACGAACAGCAAACGATAAGGTTCTGCTTGACCCCCGTACGGTTTTGAATGATGATTTAATTTTGGAAGCATTGAAAGAAGCCCTTATTTCTTAACGCGAAGGGCGCGAACAAATTCCGCGAATAGAGCCATGACGTCTGAGTTGTTGATTCTCGAAAAAGAATTTTCTTATTTGATTATGCAGGCTGCGTTCGAGGTGCACAACGCGCTTGGGCCGGGCTTTCCCGAATCCATTTATGAGGAAGCGATGAATCGCGAGCTAACTCGTCGTGGAGTTGAATTGGAGCGGCAAAAGAAAATAGTGGTCTATTTCAAGGATGAGCCCGTAGGCGCGTTTGTTTTGGATAATATTGCCAATGGGCGTGTGATCCTTGAAGACAAAGCCGTGAGTGAAATTGCACGGATTCATGAACAGCAAGCGGTATCTTATTTGAAAGCCACTGGTCTTGAGCTGGCAATCGTTATTAATTTTGGAGCAGAGCGTGTGCAGTCGAGTCGCGTGGTGAACACCAAAGGAAAAGCCAAACTTCCACCACGCTTTCCGGGTGCGCGCAACCTGCCTCGCAAGGTTGAATAGAAAATTCGCGTCATTGGCCTAATCGCGTTAAAAGCATTTTAGGAGAATTTATGAAATCTGATCTCGATGCCCTGATGAAAGCCCGTAATGTGGATGCGATCCTTATTTTTGGTGACGCTGAATATAATCCGCCGATGTATTATTTTGTTGGCGGTGGACATGTAAGCGGTGCGCTCCTTATCAAGAAAGTTGGAGAAGAACCTGTTTTATTTCATAATGACATGGAACGCGAAGAGGCTGCAAAGAGTGGTTTGAATACGGTTTCGTTTGGCAAATTCAGTGCAGCGGAATTCATGCAGGAGGCGAATGGTGACATGCAGACCGCCAACGTATTGCGTTTTCAAAAGCTCCTTTCAGAGTACGGCCTAGGGAGTGGTCGTGTTGCCCCGTATGGCAAGGTGGAGTTATCGCAAATGTTTGGCTTCTTGCAGGACCTGGCAAAGCTAATGCCTGATATTGAGTTTGTTGGTGAATCCGGCATGGATTCCATCATTCTGCACGCGATGGAGACTAAGGAAGACGTTGAGGTGGCTCGCATCCGACAGATGGGCGCGGTCACAACGACCGTTGTCCAAATGGTGAAAGACTACCTCACTTCCCGTGAAGTCCGTGAGGATGAAGTGTTGTTGAAGGAAGATGGCCGGCCGCTCACAATTGGCGACGTGAAGAGCAGGATCTCTCTCTGGCTGGCTGAGCGCGGTGCAGTGGATGTGGAAGGGGTCATCTTTGCGATCGGTCGTGATGCAGGTGTGCCACATTCCACCGGGAATCCCAAGGACCTGATCACGCTCGGCAAGACGATTGTCTTTGACATTTTCCCCGCCGAACAGGGCGGTGGATATTTCTACGATTTTACGCGCACGTGGAGTCTGGGCTATGCCACTCCTGAAGCCCAGGCGTATTACGATCAAGTACAGGAAATCTACAATACGGTTGTCGAGAACCTCGATCTCAATGCGTCTTTCAAGGATTACCATCGCATGACCTGTGAATATTTTGAATCCAAAGGGCATCAAACACAGCTCAATACCAAGAGCCCGCTCGAAGGGTATGTGCACAGTCTTGGGCACGGACTCGGGTTGAATGTCCATGAGCGCCCGTGGTCTGGACTGCAGGCAGGGGATGACAACATCCTCAAACCTGGTGTTGTGATCACAATCGAGCCTGGTCTGTATTATCCGGATCGCGGCATGGGTTTCCGTATCGAGGATTCTTACTGGGTGCGCCCGGATGGAAAGATCGAAGTGCTCGCGGAGTTCCCCTATGATTTTGTCTTGGAGATGAAGAACTGGAAGAAATGAAACCTGCTCGAATCCTGGCCATCGAAACGTCGTGTGATGAAACAGCCTGTGCGGTTCTCGAAAATGGACGCGCGCTCCTCGCCTCCACAGTCGCATCGCAAATGGATATCCATGCGCGCTATGGCGGTGTATTCCCGGAGGTGGCTTCACGTCAACACGTGTTGAGCATCACGCCAGTTGTTGAGCAAACTCTTGTTCAATCGAATCTTTCCCTGCAAGATATCGACGCGATTGCGGTCACGCGCGGTCCCGGGCTTGCAGGGTCGCTTGTCGTTGGTATGAATATGGCAAAGGGTCTCGCGCTCGGGATGGGATTGCCTCTGGTTGGGGTGAATCATCTGGAGGGACACATTTATTCATCGTGGATCTACAATGCGGGCGAATCGATCCCGCCTGAACCACAATTTCCGTTGATGGCTTTGCTCGTCTCCGGTGGGCACACCGAACTTAATCTCATGACCGATCATTTGACCTATGAACGTCTCGGTTCGACCCTGGACGATGCGGCCGGTGAGGCCTTCGACAAGGTTGCGCGGCTGTTGGGACTTGCATATCCCGGCGGACCGTCGATCCAGCGAGCAGCCGAAAGCGGTGACCCGAGGCGTTTCAAATTCCCGCGCGCCAGGCTTGAAGGGATATATGACTTTTCCTTTAGTGGACTTAAAACCGCGGTTTTGTATGAGGTCAATGATTTGAAAAAGAAAGGTAATACGCTTCCCGTTGAAGACCTGGCTGCCTCATTTCAGTCCGCGGTAGTGGACGTTCTATTCAAAAAAACCATGCAGGCCGCGCGTGCCTGCGACGCGAAAGAGATCCTTGTCGCTGGCGGTGTCTCTGCGAACCGCGTACTCCGCCAGGCTTTTCAATCACAGAAGGAATTCAAAGTACATATCCCGGCGTTTTCCCTGTGCACAGATAACGCCGCGATGATTGCTGCGGCCGGATATTACAGGTTTGCTCTAGGTCACGTGTCCGGTTTGGATATCGATGTCCAGCCGACGTGGCCACTTTCTTGAGTAACCAGGCGCACAGATCTTGTCTAGCTTGTGTACCTGTTTTCCTGTCTACTGCTACTTGCCCCAGTTAAAACCCAAACCGCCGTTGGCTTGCCCGAGCCGTTGGCGGTTTGAAAGGAGAATGCATCCTTTATTATAGTCAGGCACTTTAAGGGAACCTGAAGATAACCTGAAAGAAAAATAAGAGTTTAAAGGTCAAATTCCAGGCACGGTAATGAATTTCCACCCTGCGGATACGTGGCTAAAGGGCGGATAGCAGCTCCTCCTCCGCAATCGGTCCCTCACGCAAAATCCTGATTTCTTTCCCGCTGCAATCCACTAGTGTTGAGGGGATCCTTCCGGGTGTTTTCCCGCCGTCGATAATCAACCCAATCCGCCCATTCAGTTGAGTGAACACTTCTTCGGCAGTCGTGGGGTTTGCCTGGCCGGATGTGTTTGCGGAGGTCACAGCCATGGGTCCGGCGGCGCGCAGGAGAGCACGTGCAACTTCATGGTCCGGAACGCGGACGCCGACGGTGGAGGTGGCCGAGACAGCTTCGGGGAGTCCAGGCTGTTTGGGGACGAGGATGGTCAAGGGTCCAGGCCAGAAGCGTGAGGCGAGTTTCAGGGCCATGTTGGGAATATCCATCGCGATTTTATCCAGATCATCTGTATCGCCGATCAAAACAGGGATCGCTTTTTCAATTGGGCGATCTTTTGCCGTGTATATGGATTCGACTGCTTTCCTGTCGAATGCGAGTGAACCAACCCCATAAACAGTATCTGTAGGAAAGGCAACCAACCCGCCCGCGTGCAAGATTTCGAGAGCACGCGGGATTGTGTCAGATGAAGCTGCTGGAAGGATATCTGTCTTCATGTATGGCTATAGCATGATCTGCAATAGCCTGTCTTGCCCGGCCAGATCCTGACGCAAATGAATGGTTGCTTCGGAAAACATATCGCAGGCGATGTTGAGCGCCTGCACGCCGCGAGACGCTTCGATTTCGAGCAGGATCATTCCATTGGGTGCGAGCCATGCGGGAGCGATATTCAGCAGGCGGCGAATGGTCTCCATCCCGTCCGTTCCGCCATCGAGGGCGAGGGTTGGTTCGCGTCTGTAGATAGGTAGGTTTCGCAGTGTCTCAGTGGGAATATAGGGCAGGTTGGCGCAGATTAAATCGAAATGACGTTCGGTGGGGAGCGGGTCAATGTGGTATGGAAGCAAATCGCATTGCACATAATCAACCCGACTGATGACATCAAATTTGATTGCATTATTTCGCGCCACGACAAGCGCCTTGTGAGACATATCGGTTGCGAGCACGCTCACATCTGGAAAATACGCTGCAATTGAAATTGCAATGGCTCCTGAACCTGTACCCACATCGGCAACCGTTCTTCTGACGGAAGATTCCCGCAACCAGGCGATGGCTTTTTCGACCAGCATTTCCGTTTCGGGCCGGGGGATCAGGACATCGGGTGTGACATCAAAATCCATGCCGAAGAATTCCCAGTGTCCCAGAACATACGGAAAAGCCTCGCCGCGTTCCAGGCGCGCGAGTGAATCGTCAAGCTGTTTTTGTTGTTCAGCCGTAAGAGTCAGTTCGGGGTGAGCCATTACCCAGGTGCGCGGCTTATTCAGAATGTGGGCAAATAAAACGGAGGCATCCAAAGCGGGAGTATCACTGGTTGGAGCGAGGCGGGTGGCGATGTCCGAAAGAAGCGGGGTTGTCATCCTATGCCTCGTCTACGGGGCTATTGCCCCTCCGCTTGGAGCGAGTCAATCATCATCCAAGCCACTTGCGGCGAGGCGATCGGCTTCCTCGCGGGTTGATAGCTCTTCCATAAATTCATCGATTCCACCATCCATCACTGCGGGAAGGTTGTAATTCGACAGGCCGATGCGATGATCCGTAACGCGGTTTTGTGGGTAATTATACGTGCGGATCTTTTCGGAGCGTTCGCCTGTTCCCACCTGTGAGCGGCGATCCGCTTCGAGTTCGGAGCGGCGCTTTTCTTCTTCCAGTTCGAAGAGGCGTGCGCGCAAGATGCTGAGGGCGCGCAATTTATTTTGCAGTTGCGAACGTTCATCCTGGCAGGTGACGACCATGCCGGTTGGCTTGTGAGTGAGGCGCACGGCTGTTGAGTTCTTTTGCACATTCTGCCCGCCCGCGCCCGATGAGCGATATACCTCGACCTCAATATCGCTCTCTGGAATTTCGATTTCCACTTCGTCCACTTCGGCCAGCACGGCGACAGTGGCAGTAGATGTATGAATGCGTCCCTGGGCTTCCGTGGCGGGAACACGTTGCACGCGGTGCACACCCGATTCATATTTGAGCTTCGAGTAGGCGCCCTTGCCGCGAATTTCAAATATCACTTCCTTATAACCACCGACGCCAATTGAGTTCTCGGAAAGAATTTCAGACTTCCATCTTTGCATGTCTGCGTAACGCGAATACATGCGGAACAGGTCCGCAGCGAAGATCGCGGCTTCGTCGCCACCTGTGCCCGCGCGGATTTCCACGATCACGTTCCTCTCATCGCGCGGGTCTTTCGGAACGAGCATGCCTTTGATCTCTTTTTCAAGGACTTCGATCTTCGGCTCAAGCTCCGTGATGTCAGATTCAGCCAGTGCAACCAGTTCCGTATCTTTCTCGGACGCGGAAATTACTCTGGCTTCCTCAAGGCTTTTCACGGCCTGACGGTATTCACGTGCCTTCCCGACGATCAGTTCGAGATCGACGCGTTCCTTATTGATCTCCGCAGCGCGCTGATAGTCATTGCCCACTTCGAGCAATGCATTTCCAAGTTGTTCATAGCGTTCTTCGATGCCTTTTAGTTTGTCGAGCATGTTATTTCCTCTGTCATTGCGGGCAGCGACACTTGCACCCCGTTCGGGCCGGGAACCCGCCGGGGCGAGACGGCCCGCATGCACACCGGCCCTGGCGGCCAGCGCCAGGGAGTGCAGGTGAGCGACGAAGCAATCTCCGTCCTGAATAGGGGATTGCTTCGACCCTGCGGGACTCGCAATGACGCCATCCGGAATAAAGCGCGTCGTCCTGCCGCCGTGGGGCGTGGATTATACCGGTAGAGCTTGAAATCTATGTATTGATCGCAAGGGAAAGCACCATCGAGAGAATCAGGATAATGCAGAACACAACAAACAGGATTTGCAGCATTCTTAGGCGCCTGGTCTCACGATTTGCATTCGGCTTGATCTGCTTCTTGATTTTCGTAATTTTGCCTGCCATATTTCACTCACAGTTTCACATGATTGGAAAGAGCCGCGCTCATTGCCTTTTCCAGTTCCTCGATTGTCACGGGTTTCATCACATAGGAATCAGCCCCCAATTCGAAGGCTCTGTCTACTACGATGTCTGCGGCCTCTGAGGAGAGGATGACAATGGGGAGATTTTTCCATTCAGGGCGCCGGCGCAGGAATTCAAGCATATCGAGGCCTGACACTTCAGGCAGGTTGACATCCAGAATGATCAGATCTGGTATTTTGCCAGTCAGCAGCCTTTGTACGGCTGAACGGACATTGAAGAATGAGCTCGTATCACAGTCGAGCAAATTCAGCATCAGCCCGATCGCGTGGCTCATTTCCTCGTCATCGTCAACGATCCAAACATGTCTCATTCCAAATGCGCCTTAATCGATTGCGCTGCTGCCCTGGGCACAATGGCCATCAGTTCTTCAATCGAAGCTTCCCTAATCTTATCCATAGACCCGAAATGTTTCAAGAGGGACTTGCGCCGCGCAGGCCCAATGCCGGGTACCGCGTCCAGTAGTGAAGCCATACCGAGCTTTTGTCGTTTCTTTCGATGCGCGGTGATTCCGTAGCGGTGAGCCTCATCCCGGACCCGCTGGATCAAATATAAGCCTTGAGAATGACGCGCTAACATCAACGACTCTGCCTTATGCGGAAAGAAAATCTCCTCCTGTTGTTTTGCGAGACCTACTACCGGAATTTTGTCGAGAAGATCGTATTTTTCAAGGACTTGGACCGCGCGTCCCAGTTGGCCCTTGCCACCATCGACGATGATGAGATCAGGCAGGAGGGAGAACGACGCATCAGGCTTGGAGCCCGGGACCTGGTCCCCACTTCGCGAAGCGTCTTCGAAGACTTTCCACCGCCTAAATCTACGGGTTAACATTTCCTCCATGGAGGCGAAATCGTCCGGTGCGCCGACCACGCTTTCAATATTGAACTTGCGGTACAGTTTTTTGTCCGGCACGCCTTGCGAAAAGACGACCATCGCGCCGACGATGGCTGTTCCCTGTATGTTTGAAACGTCGTAGCATTCGATTCGATTCGGCGGCTGGGGCAAATTCAATGCCTGTTGTAATTCAGCCAGTGCCTGCTCCTGTTTATGTGTGTCCGCCTGCCATTGCGCTCGCAAGGCTTGCAGGGTCTCCGTAGCATTCTCTGTTGCCATCTGCACCAACTCATGCGGCTGTCCTTCCTTCGGGACGAAGAACTCCACCTTCTCGCCGCCGCGTCTGGAGCGCAACCATTGACTGATGATCTTGGCCTCTTCAATCTCCTGGGGCAGCATCACTTGTTGTGGAATGGTCGCAGCCTCGGTATAGAACTGCATGACAAACTGTTCCATCACCTCGGAATCTGCCGCATCCTCCGTCCCTTCAAGGATGAAGTATTCGCGTCCGATCAACTTGCCGCCGCGGATAAAGAAAATCTGTACACAGGCCTCACCGTTGCTGCGCGCCATAGCGAGCACATCCGAATCCAGATAGTCCGTCGCGAAGACGATCTTTTGTCTCTCGATAATGGATTGGATGGCTTTGAGCTGGTCGCGTACTGCCGCAGCCTTCTCGAAGCGCATTTCTTCTGATGCCTTTTCCATTTCCCGGTGCAGGCGTGACACAATCTCTTCACTATGCCCGTTGAGGAAATCCATCAGGTCGGATATCGTTTGGCGGTACTGCGCCTGATTGACCGCGCCGATGCAGGGAGCGGTGCACAGCCTGATGTCAAAGTAAAGACACGCCCGCCTATCCATGCCTGTGATGACACGGTCGCAGGTCAAATAGGGGAAGATGCGGCGAAGCACATCCAGCGTCTGATATACAGCCCATGCGGAGGTATAAGGTCCGAAATAACGCGAACCGTCCTCAACCATTTGCCGCGTGACGGTGACTTTGGGATAGGGGTCAGCCCAGTGGATTTTTATATACGGATAGCGCTTGTCGTCCTTGAGGCGGACGTTGTATTTGGGGCGATGTTTCTTGATGAGATTCATCTCGAGGATGAGCGCCTCAAGTTCAGACCCAACTACGATCCACTCGATGTCTGCGATCTCGCGTACGAGCCGGCGAGTCTTTGCATCGTGGCTGGCATCCGCGTGAAAATAGGAACGGACGCGGTTCCTCAGGCTAAGCGCTTTGCCGACATAAACAATCACTCCTCCCGCGTTTTTCATCAGGTAACAGCCTGATTTGGCAGGAAGGGTGGCAAGAATACCCTGAAGTTTCTCGGAAATTTCCATTGGGGGCTATTTTACTGCATATGTAACTTTTGCATCCCAGGAGGGTTTAAATGGGTGTGCTAAAAAGTTGTCAGGTTTTGCACAACTAACAACATTGGAGTGCTCCTATTTAAGTAATTGTACTTGCTGGATTTTCGTGTAATATGAAGTAAATCTATTCTTTACGGAGGAACCTATGAACGAACAATCGAATGCCCCGATGTCTGCAGGACCTGCCGGTATTGCAGGATGGTTCTCAACGTGGATAACAGCAGTAACGAAGCCGAACGAGCAAACTTTTGCGACCATGGCAGAACACCCAGATGCAATGTCGGTCAACCGCGCGTTTCTATGGGTATTTATCGCGGGAACGGTTTCGGCGCTGATTGGCGGAGTATTGCAGGGCATTCTTCAATTGGCGGGATTTTCAGCGCAAACTCCGAGTTTGGCTGATCTATTTGGTGGAAATGCAGGGCGAGGGATCGCCTTCTCTTTTGGCGTTGCGATCTGTAGTTCGCCGATTGCCGGTGTTTTCGCAGTGCTGGGCTTTGCTATCTTTGTTGGTATAACTCAGTGGGTAGCAAAAATGTTTGGCGGAACTGGCACCTTCTCGAGACTAGCTTATACGATGGCGGCAGTCTCGGTCCCACTTTCGCTGGTTTCTGCCGTTCTTACACCATTTAGTTCAATTCCTGTTGTAAACATTTGCACAGGCCTGGTGAGTTTACTGTTTGCTGTATATGCTATTGTGTTGGAGCTTATGGCTATAAAAGGCGTCAACAAATTTGGATGGGGGCAGGCGGCGGGTTCTTTGTTTTTACCTGGCATAGTTCTTGTATGTTGCCTAACCATACCCATTATCGGTGTAATGAGACTTCTAGGTCCCGCTATCGGCGATACATTCAGTACGATCCAGAATAGCTTGCCTTAATCATCGCGCCAAAATAGAATCTCCCGCAATTGCGGGAGATTGTTTACTTTTCAGAAGGTGGGACTCGGTTTGGGCCGGTGAAAATAAGCATATCAATCATATCCCAGCCATATTGGTAGGCCGCAGTTGCCCCACATTCACCGGCAACTGGGCCAATGTCGCCATTTTTATCAGCATCGGTCCCTTTGAGAAGCGTAGTTCCCAGTGTTGACAGTTCTGAAACGATCGGTTCCATATCTTGACCAAACGGTAATTCATTGAGTTGCAGGGCAAGCTCAAGGATCTGATTTGTCCAGCCCTCCACATTCTGAAGGCAAATCCGGATATTTCCGCTGTTTGTCCGGATTGTGGGAGTAGAGTCCGCTGCATCGGTGGCATTCTGCGCATTTAGGATGGTTTCCCGTATGTAGCCGAGCCGGTCCCCATTCGGCAGACTGCCATATCCATCGCCGAGATCGTCTTTTTCTCCATCTTGATCGTAATCTATATATTGATCGCTCAAATTGCCCACGATTATGTTGATAACTTCCTCAGTCCGTTTGCGGAGGGCAGCTTCATTGTCGTTTTCGAGGGCCTGGACAAGTGCCTCATCAACCGTGATCTCTCCAACGCCGTTTATGGATGCGTTTATGTAATCAGCGCTGTAATACCAGAGGTTTTGCAGCAGGGGACCTTGATCAGGCAGTTCACTATAAGATACGACTACGTTACGAACAGGAACGAGAGCCTGGGGAGGGAAGACTGATGAGTAAAGGACCTCTCCTGTCGGCGTCGATATGGCAGCGCCATTTTGTTCTTTGGTGATTTGGATCTGGTCAAAATCCCGGAGTAAATTCTCGAAATCCGGATCACGATATTCCAATCGCCACACACCAGATGCACCAAGAATGATCGGTCCAATATTACGCACTGTTTCTCCGTCATTGCCGACAAGCCAGGCTTCATAGTGCATGCCTTCTCCCGGTTGGGGAAGGTCATTTAAAGTAATCTCTACCCTGTCATTGAAGAATTCGAAATCGCGGAATCGCATCCTGCCCACAGGGGCGTTTGCATCCGCGCCTGTGATCGAGTCCGGGTTGATGAGCCAAAGGATGACGAGTCCAAGGGCTATTACTATCACGAACTCGACGGCCATTCTGATCCAGCGGGTCTGGCGGCGTTCTTGAGGTTTGGAGGCCTGATCTGCCTGGGCAGCCTGTCGTGCAAGTTGGGCAATGTGGAGTGTGCCTGGCGAGACGGTCTGCCCGTTGAATATCGCCATGAACTCGTTTGCCAGCTCGCCTGCAGTTTGGTAACGGAGGGACGGGTCTTTTGCAAGGGCCCGGTCGAGCAGGGCTTGCAGATCTTGTGAGATACCTTTTATGGGCGCAGGCTGTTCGTTGATGTGCTGCATCAGCAGGCCGAAAGTGGTATCTGCCTGGAAGGGCACAGAGCCCGAAAGCATCTCATAGAGCATGATGCCAACGGAGTAGATATCTGTGCGTTTGTCCACCTTTTCGCCGCGTGCCTGCTCGGGGCTCATATACGCAGGCGTCCCTGCGACCGAACCGGCGGTCGTGTGCATGGTGGAATCCAGAAGGCGCACCAATCCGAAGTCAGTAAGAATCGGTTGCACGTCGAGCGGGAGCGTCTTCTGGGTGTGAATGTCCTGAGAAGGCGAACGGAGAAGTACATTCGCGGGTTTGATATCACGATGGACGATGCCTTTGTCGTGGGCATAGTCCAATGCGCTGGCAAGAGCGGCAAGTATATTTGCGATGATCCCGATCGGTAACTGTTGTTTCCTGTCGCGCAGCAACTTCATGTACGCGGCAAGCGTTGGGCCTGAGATGTATTCCATTACAAGACAGGGAGTTTCATCCACCACCGTATAATCAAGCATTTGAACGATATTCGGATGCTTTAGATCTGCAATGACGTCTGATTCACGCTTGAAGCGGGCAAGTTGATCTGAATCTCGCTCGAGCAGGCCTCTCAAAACTTTCACCGCCACCTGCCCAAAAGACTCATGGGTGCCCAGATATACTTCCGCCATGCCCCCGCGGGCCACCAGTTCCTCGATATGGATCTTGCCGAGCGTTTTTCCGGCCCAGTCTGCCATAAAAAAAATTATAACCGAGAATGTGACGCGCCGTGTATAATCTCCATAGCAATTTAGTAGAGGATATTGTGGCAGATTCGTTGGAAATTCGAATTGGGCATCTCCTGCGGCAAAGGGCATTAAAGCTTGCAGTTGCGGAATCCTGTACAGGCGGTCTGATTGGGGATCGTATCACAGACGTGCCGGGTTCTTCCGAGTATTTTCTGGGGGGAGTAGTGGCCTATGCCTATGAAGCGAAGGTGGCGTTACTGGGTGTGTCATGGGATACACTGAACACCAAAGGTGCTGTAAGTCGGGAGACGGCGCTTGAAATGGCGCACGGGGCGCGCGACATGTTAAA
>Ga0214473_10007180_pt1 | contig 13251 bp, 6 predicted proteins | sample RVTome_7_FD_203509 | JGI IMG/M metagenome (GOLD analysis project Ga0214473, IMG submission 203509) | Soil microbial communities from uranium-contaminated site in the Upper Colorado River Basin, Wyoming, United States - RVT98D197 | ecosystem: Environmental > Terrestrial > Soil > Contaminated >...
CATCCAGATGATCCGGAGTGGCATCATCGATGCCGCCATCGTCGGAGGGGGCGAGGACAATCTCACACACTTGCATTTTCTGGAATTCTCCGCCCTGGGTGCACTTTACGGGCTGTCCGGACAGGAAAGACCCGCTCACGAGACCTCCCGCCCCTTCGATGCTGAAAGAGACGGGATGGTCCTTGGCGAAGGCGGGGGAATGATCGTCATTGAGCGGGAAAGCCTGGCCCATGCAAGAGGGGCGAGTGTCCATGCCGTCATCACCAGCATGGGAGCGAGCAACAACCATCTGGGCATGGTGGAGTCCGCCAGTGTCACCCAGGAGATCGCCATCCGCGCCTCTTTCCGAGGGATACCCTATGGGCCCGATGCAGTGGACCTGGTGGAATGCCATGCCACGAGCACCCGGCAGGGAGACGTGGAGGAGGTCCGTGCCCTGAAGACGTTCTTTAATTCCTCCAATCGCACAGTGATCACCTCAATCAAATCCCAGATCGGACACACATTGGGCGCCTCGGGCATGAACAGCCTCATTCGAGGAGTCACGGCCATGAAGGCGGGGGTTTTTCCTCCCACCCTCAACTATATGCATCCAGACCCGGAGATCGACCTGGAAGGATCGGGGCTCCTCATCGCCCCGGAGCCGCTTGATTGGAAGGGCAGGGACAGCCAGCCCAGAAGGCTTCAGGTCAACGCCTTCGGGTTCGGAGGTTCCAACTACGTTGTGCAGGTGGAGCAGGCCATGGATGAAGTGGATACGATTCTGGTCTCACCGGGCAGAGAACCAGGTTTCGATCGAGAGAAGGGGGGTGGTGCTCCCACGCTCCAGGGCGTCTTTTTCTTCCGGACTGAGATAGACGGCCGTAAGTGCCGGATGGCCACTGTGGCGCAATCCGAAGAGGAGGCGCTCACGGTCATCGGGAGGTCAGCCTCCCTTGCCGAATCCGGAATCGACTCACCCAAAGTGTTGAGGTCCCTGGCGCAGCAGGGGATTTTCATAAGCCGCGAGGATTTGCCAACCCTACCGCTCGCCCTTGTATTTCCCGGACAGGGGTCACAGTATGGAGGAATGGGACAGGAGCTCTACGAGTCCTTTCCCGTTATCAAGGAGTGGATGGATCGGGCTGCAGCTGCAGCGGACTTCGATCTCCTTCACTTAATGTTCCACGATCGAGAGGAGAACCTTCAGAAGACCCGCTGGCAGCAACCCGCCATGTTCGCTATGGAACACGCCATGGCTCGATACCTCACCACCCTGGGTATCCACCCTGTGGCCATGGCCGGCCATAGTTTGGGAGAACTGACCGCCTTGTGCCTGGCCGGTGTCTATTCCCCGGAGGACGGGTTTGGAATCGTGAACAAGAGGGCCCTCTGCATGGACAAGGCCGCTGGCATGCACGTGGAACCCGGCGTCATGGCGGCCGTGGACGCCCCCCTGGATCTGCTGAATAAGATGATCCAGGGACTGGAGAATGTCCACATTGGCAATATCAATTCACCGAACCAGGTTGTCTTGAGTGGCAGCACCGATGCGGTCAAGGATCTGTGCAAAAGATTAAAGGAAATGGGCCACCGGGCCACTCTCTTGCGGGTCAGCATGGCCTTCCACTCTCCTATCATGAAGGTCATCCATGATGAGCTCGAGGCGTACATTGCCTCCATTCCATTTCATTCCCCGCAGATTCCCGTCATCTCCAACACGACCATGGCACCGTACCCATCAGATCCCGGTGAGATCAGGCGAATTCTGATGGCCCACCTGGAATCTACCGTCCATTGGATGAATAATGTCCAGACCCTTTGGAATGACTACGGAGTCCGGCTCTTCGTGGAGGTGGGCCCCGGCGAAACATTAAGCAATCTCATCGCAGACACGCTTCCTGAACCGGCATGCATCCAGACGTGCCTTCCTTCCGCAGAGGGCCTGACCTACAAGACCGCTCTTGCCCAGTTCTTCGTTCAAGGTCATCTGAAGGTTGAAGGAGAACCGAGGTTTGTTTCCCTCCCTGCATTCAGAAAAACTCCCGAATCCCACCGAATCGCCCCAGCACCCGCGTTACGACCGTCGGAACTTGGCCCTGTGGGCTCCAATCCGGTGGAGAGGATCATCCAAAGAGAAATCAACCGATTCGTGATAGAGACCTTCGGCCGCTTCCTTAAGCCCAACATCCTGGAAGCCATCCGCCAAGAGCTTGACCCAACATTCCAAGAAGGCGATCTATCATCCGTTATCAAATCCATGCTTGCGGGTTCCAGGCCTCCCAAAGGCCAGAAGCAGGTGTCTCCCGGGAAACCGGCATGCCCGCCTCTCGATTCCACCCCTGCCATTCTGCAACAGGCCTCACCTGCCCCCGGTGAGGCGTCTGAAAACCAAGATCTTATGGAGAGGCTTATTCGAATCATCATGGATGCTACAGGATTCAATAGGGACGAGATCCAACCCGATATGGATCTGAGGAAGGACCTCTCCATCCGATCCAGCCGTCTCCCCATCATCATGGATGCTGCGGAACGCCAATTCGGGATCACGATCGAATTGGAGGATTTTGTAGGCGTCCGTACTGTGAAGGACATCGCCCAGAGGATCTCCAAGATAATCGCCAGGCAGGGAGGTCCCAGCCTACAGCCGGCCACCATGGCTGTTGACCCCGACCCAGTGCGGGATGAAATCCTGAAGTCCTCAGAGGACGGGGCGAGTTTAAAGCGGCTCGTATTCAACCACGCCACTGTAGAGTTGGCGGCCTCTATTCCCATGGAATTGAGCCCAGGCGAGTCAGTCCTCCTTCTCTCACCTGACAGAGATGACGGGATTGCCGGAAGTGCAGGGGACATCCTCCGACTGGATTACGGGGTTGACACGTTTCCAATGCTATTCATGCAAGGGAACTTCGGCCCTGGCGAAGAGGGCCAAGACATTCGAACCGATGAAGGGGCCTCCAGGGCTGTAGATAGAATAGCGGGTCTGTCGCCTCTTTCCGGGATGGTCATCACCCTCTGTCAAGGCGGATCGGGAAGGTTAAGAAGCATGGCGGATGTTTCGCGGCTTCTCAGGGGACTCTTTCTCCTCCTGAAGGCATTTCTTCAATCACCGGCTAAGAAATTTGTGGTGCTGATCCATTCCAGGGAGGATACCGAAACTCCCGTTCGGCTGCTGGCAGAAGGGATGCTCGGACTTTTTCTGAGTGCAGCGCAGGAACACCCATCGGTCCAGTTTCGCACATTGGAAATCGATAGGGATACCGACCTTCGCGTTGCGCTGAGCGGTGCTCTGGACAGAGGATGCACCGTGGTGGAGATCATTCATCGCGATGGAAGGGTCTTCACTTCGGAGGGGCACATGGCCCCGTCGGTCTTCAGGGATTCTTCAAGTCTAAATCTGAGCCCTGGAGACGTTGTTGTCATGTCCGGGGGCGCAACCGGGATCAGCGCCCACCTGGCCCACTGCCTTGTGCCTTTCAAGCCCCGCCTGGTCTTTCTGGGGAGGACCCGTCTCGATCCAGGCATCCATCCCGCAAAGTCGCGCTCCGAACATTCGTCTTCTGGGGCGTTCCCTTTCGACCCCAGGGCATCGGAGATCGCTCGGACCCTGGCGGATTTGCACGCCTCAGGGATCGAGGCAACGTACCACAGCTGCGATGTGACTGACCCCGAGGCGGTCCGCGCGATCATGGGAGAGGTGGCAAGCCGTTATGGCAAGATCGACGGGATCATTCACGGCGCCGGAGTCCTCAGGGACGGTCCCTTAAGCCAAATGACCGCGGATGATTTCTCCATGGTCACGGACGTCAAATTCCTCGGGGCTTGGAATCTATTCTCGGCTGCGGAGGGGGCCGGTTTGAAGTTTTACGTGGGCCTCTCCTCGGCGGCCGCGATCCAGGGGAATCCTGGCCAGGCCAACTACGCCGCAGCCAACCGGATGATGTCTGCGTTACTCAGAACCCTCCGCCGGGAAAACGGCTCCATCCGGTTCAAGGCATTGATGCTTCCCCCTGTCGAGGGGGCGGGCATGGCCGAGGATCCGGAGGTCCGGGATCTGATGAGGCGGAAGGGCGCGGCCTACATCCATGTAAATGAGCTTGCAGGGCTTTTCTGCCGGGAGCTCTTTGTAGCCCCGGCCGACGACGTCTGGGTGATGTTCATGAGGAGACTCCCATCCGTGAGGACGTCACTGCTGGATGATACAACCCGTCCTTCGCCCAGTGGAGAACTGGATGGAGGCACCGTATCCTTCAACCCCGAGGACTTTCCCATGATAGAAAGGATCTCCTGCCTGGACATCCGGCGGGAAGAACTGGAGGCCTTCAGATCCTTCTCCAGGGAGAAGGATCTTTGGATCGCGGAGCACAGACCCTTCAAGTTCGTCAAGCATCCTCTGGTCTCAGCCGCCATGGTTCTGGAGACATTCATGGAAGCCGCGCGGATCCTGTATCCCTACCTGCAGGTGCGAGGAGTTCGCCAGGTGCGGCTCATGGACATGATCCAATGTCCTCCCGGGGTTCCACGGCCTTCCAGGATCTCCTGCCGCGGGGCCGGCTCCTGCCTTCGGGAGGTATTGTGCGAGGTCTCTCTCGCAACACAGGAGATCTCCCCCGCCGGGAGATTGACCGATCGCTTCACCCCGCACTGCAAGGGCCAAGTGATCCTTTATGGGGGAGATGGCGGGGATAACGTGGGAGGATATCTCGGGGAGGGGCTCCCTGATTTTCCTGTCCGGCTGGACGAACTGCGGACGAGGCCCATGGATCATAAAAAGGTGATTAAATGGTACAAAGACCGCAGCGGCCTTGAAGGCAGGTATCGTGTGATGGAGTTCCTTGACGGTGCAGGTCCGGGGGTGGTACGGGGCCGAACCACCTACCGGGAGACAAGTGATTTCGCAAATCTGCGGAACGCACGGTACCAATACTCTCCCTACCTTTTCGAGGCCCTTTTGCAGTTGGTCGGCTTCCACACGGTTGCAATGGACCCATCGGAGAGGCGATCGATGATTCCCCTGGAGATAGAGGAGATGAGGTTTTTGCGAAAATGCCGAGCAGGGGAACAGATAACGCTGGAGGCCCGCATGCGGGCGCAGGACGACGAAGGCCTCGCCTGGGACGCCAGAGGGCTTGACGATCAAGGTCGCCCCATTATGCAGGTTTATGGGTTGCGGATGCACTGGGTTTCGGACTGAGAAGCTGTGAGTGAATTGAGTTTTGGCCGTCACCCCGGCGAAAACCGGGGTCCAGCGTCTTTGTAACTCATTGAAATCTGGATTCCGGCCTCAGCTGGAATGACGGAAAACGGTGTCATGCCCATTTCTTCATAGTTTCCGAGCCTTCAAGGCTCGGAAAGAACGCAGATCGGGAAAGATGGGAGTGGATGTGGCAAAGGATTCCCCAGGATTAACCGTCCATGCCGTAAGTTTTGTTCATCGAAAGGGACCCGTCTTCTTTGCATCTTTACCCTATGGGCCATGTGCCGCCGAAACCCTCAAAGGATGTGGGACGAACGGGACAGGGGATAAGCACCGCCTCGTCTCCACCCTGTGGGATCACCTTGTGGCGATGGAAAGTCCTCTTTGGAAAGGCTGCCAATCCTCCAGTAGAGCTGCTTTCACAATTCAGGTGGTCCGCGGCCCGCTCGGGAGCCCCCATCTCCTGTTAGGAGAATATCGGGGCCCGGCCATCTCCTTCAGCGAGAGTGGAGGAAAAGTCTGGGCCGCCCTTTGTGGAGATAAGTCTGATCTCGGCATCGATGTGGCAGGGACCGATGAATTCCAAAGAGACTACCCCTTCCACCGGGTCTTCCATCCACAGGAGCTTCAACATGCCTTGAGGTTGGCGGGCGGAGATTTGGGAAAGGCATCAGCCCTGCTCTGGTCTATCAAGGAAGCTGTTGCCAAGGCACTGGGATGTGCATTCCATCTCGTGGATCCGCGGCAAATCAACATCTATCCATCGGCAGGGGGGGCGGTAGGGGGCGGCGGCGGGTATACCTTTCCGGTGGGCTTGTCAGGGAAGGCCCTGGTGCGGTTTCCCATAGCTGCCGGCCGGTCTCTATGGGTATATTCGCTTCCTCAGAGGAAGATGTGGCTTTCCATCGCCCTTTTGAATCGGAGACCGACAGACCATGAATAACCTTACCTGCAATTGCGTGCCGCGGTTAGACGGAGTGTCGGCGGCAGAACTTGGACGGCTTTTCCCGGAGCCTTCTATCACCGCCCCCCTTCTTTCTCTGTTGCAGGAATCTGGTATTGACGGTTTTAACCTGCGGAGCATCGTGGTGTTAGAAGATGATGCTCCTATTCTCTTATTGCCGTTGTTTGAAACCCGTTTTGATTTGTCCAGTTTTGTGGAGGGATGGATCAAGAAATTGGTGAAAGTGGCAGGCCGTCTCATTCCCTCGCTTTTTCACCCGCATGTTTTAAGCGTGGGGTTGTTGGTAGGGGAATGGAGTGAAATCGGGATTGATCCTCACATCGATGCGGGCACCCGCGAGGCGGCATGCAAGATGGCCTTTGCCGCGCTGCAAACGCTCGCGGCCGAACTTAAAAGCGACATCGTGGCGCTTTACAACTTTAATCATTACGGCAAACTTCCCGGAGAAGTATTCAAGAAATTCAACCGCGTGCAATATCGGTCCTGCGCCGGACTGGCGATCAATTTTAGCAGCCTGGAGGAATTTTTAGCCCGCCTTTCAAGGGCCGCGAGAAAAGATCTGCGCCGCAAAATGCGTACCTCCCACGAAGTCAGCGTGATTCGAAGCCGCACGATTTCTCCTTTTCTAGACAGGATCTACAAGCTTTATCTGGAAACAGTGGCGAGGGGCCCCATGGCGCTTGGCGTGCACAACCGTTTATTTTTTGAAAAAATCTGCGAGAGAGTCCCGGGCGCCGAATACACGCTCTATTTTGTGCAGGAAGAACTCGTCGCTTTCAACCTTCTCGTCGTAAAACAAGAAACGATGGTGGATAAATATTTCTGCATGGATCACGAGCTCGGCCGCAAATACAACCTTTATGTCTTGTCCTGGCTTGAAAATGTTCGCACCTGCGTGGAGCGAAAAATCCCTCTCTATTGCGCGGGCCAGGGCACGGAGAAGACCAAAGCGCACCTGGGTGCGACGTTTATCCCGAGCTTTATTTTATTCAAGCACCGCCAGCCGGTGTTTGACCGTCTTCTTGTCGGGCTCCCGGCGGTGATCGAGAAGATCCTCAGCCACCTCGGGTTCTGGCCCGCCGTCTCCCCTCGCGCCGCCTCGGATGTTCCGGCCCGGGGTTGACAGGAGCATATCCCTCTTCGCCGTCTTGAACCGACTGCGCAGGTGAATGAATTCAGGGGGGGAACGTCTTTAGCGCCCGAAGAAGGCCTGACGTAACGACTTTCAATACCGTTGCCCCGGAGAGACAAGATTTGATCCATGACGACAGAAACTGAACACGCAATCGAAGTCGAGAAACTGACGAAGCGCTATGGGGAATTGCTGGCGGTCAACGACATATCGTTCACCGTTAATAGAGGCGAGATGTTCGCCCTGTTGGGCCCGAACGGCGCCGGCAAGACCACTGCCGTCGAAATCATCGATACAATCCGCACGCCCACGTCTGGAAAAGTGACCCTTCTTGGAATGGACGTTACGAAAAAAAAGTACTCCATCGTCCGCCGCATCGGCGTCCTCCCGCAGGGGTTCAGCTCCTTTGACAGGATAACGGTCAGAGAGACCCTGCAGTACTACTCGCGGCTTTACTGCTGCAGGAACACTGACATCGACGGACTGATAAATCTCGTGAACCTCAAGGACAAGACCAAAGAACAGTACAAGAACCTCTCCGGGGGGTTGAGGCAGCGCCTTGGAATCGCGATTGCACTCGTGAACGACCCCGAGGTCGTGTTCCTTGACGAGCCGACGACAGGGCTCGACCCTCGTGCGCGGCACGAGGTGTGGAAAGTTCTGCAGGGGCTGAAGAAGGAGGGGAAGACGGTGTTTCTGACCACGCACTACATGGAGGAGGGGGAACTTCTTGCAGACACGGTCGCAATCATCTCGAGGGGGAAGATCATCGCGATGGGCTCTCCCAGGGAGCTCATCGAAAACAACGCAAATTACCAGATCCTCACGCTACAGTCCGTCGATGAAATAGTTTTTGAAACCGTCCGGAAGATAGGCTTCGAGCCGGTTCTTAACAATGGCAAAAACATCAAGATCAGGGTGGAGCACTCGGACGATGTGCAGAAGATACTGAACGCCATCAAGGACGCCGGGGCGTCGTTGCTCAGCCTGGACGTTCGCAAGCCCAACCTCGAAGAGGTCTTTCTTAAGCTCACCGGCGAGGCGCTCCGCGAAGGCCCCGTCGGGGGAAAGGGGGCGGAATGAACCCGCGCGTCGTCGGCGCAAATCTCTTCGTGAAACTCATGAGCGTCTACCGCGAGAAGACAACTATGTTCTTCGCGCTTGCGTTCCCGATAATCCTGATACTTGTTTTCGGCACGATCTTCATGAGCCAGGACAACGTGAACTTCCACCTTTGCGTGCAGGACCTCGACCAGTCGAAATCTTCCAAAGAGTCGATCAAGGCCCTCGAACTCAACGGGAATTTCAAAATAACCGAGGTCGACCCTGCCTTCAACGCCACGCAGTACGTCAGGGACAACAAGGTGAACCTTGTCCTGGTTATTCCGAAAGGCTTTGGAATTTCACTCACGCGGAGGAAAGTTTTCAATGACTTCCGAGCATCCGTCACCGTCACCTATATATACGACCCCAGCTCTTCTTCGGTGTCCACGAAGATTGATATCCTGAACGGAGTGCTCGCCGGGGTAAATCAGGAGTTATCCGGGATGCCGCCATTCATCAAATCGGTTACGAAATCGATACTCACCAGGAAATACCGGTTCATAGAGTATTTCATTCCCGGCATCATCGCGATGGCGGTGATGACACTGAGCCTGTTCGGCACGGTGAACTTGAACACGGAGCTGCGGCAGAAGGGCATCATCAGGAAACTGTCCACGACGCCCATCACCCGTATTGATTGGATACTGTCGGATATCCTGTACCAGTTCATAATCGCGGTCGTATCCACGACTGCGATGCTGCTGGTAAGCTACGCAGTGTTTAATGCCAGCCTGCATATCAATGCCTGGCTTCCTGCGTTCATTTTGCTTGACGTATTCGCGTTCGTTGGAATCGGGATGATACTCACCCGCTTCGTGAAGGAGGCGCAGAGCGCCGCTGCAGCCGCAAACGCCATCAGTTTCCCAATGATGTTCCTTTCGGGGAGCTTCTTTCCCATCGAGCTGATGCCGGGTTTCCTGCAGACGTTCGCCAAGACGCTCCCGCTGTATTACGTGAACGAGGGGCTCCGGGCATCCATGGTATTTGTCGACAACATGACCGCGCTGAGATACTCCGCGATCATAGGGGTTTTCGCGGCCGTGGTCTTCATCCTGGGCATAATAGCCACCAAATGGGAAGAGGGCAAGTGACAAAAAAGTATCCCCTTCGCGCCATCACTCAAGCACCCTATGCTCGTGCCATTACCGCCTTGCTGGTAGCGACGCTCGCTGTCCTCATCGATCCCATTGTCAGATTCAGCGATTACCGAGATCTGCTGCATTTGCTCCCGGTCGCCGGCACCATGAAGTTCTCGGGCGCCCTCACGCTGGTCTTCCTGCAGGGGGTCGCCCTCTTCTATCTCATCCTTCTCCTCCCCAGACTTCTCCGCACGGTAGCCCTCTTTCTTTCTGTTTTCGTTATAGCCGTCCAATTCTCCTATTGGCTGACGCTAGACCAGTTCATGACCAGCACCGACCTGTTTCTCGCCCTGACCGCCAGCACGGACCATCTCAAAGGAGCCTTCTTAAGCTTCTTCAACCCGCTGATCTTCTTGTATGCTCTCCCCTACGCACTCGTTCTATCCACACTGATTCTCGTCCCATCTATATCCACCTTCCGAAAGTCCCTCGCCCTCAGCCTCCTACCAGCGTTTTACCTCCTCGCTTCCAATTACGCCCTCTTCCTTCACACGGCAGAAGGCAATTTCCATCTGAATCCCTTGACCTCCTTCCTCCGTACAACACTTCATTACGAGTTCGAAACCCTTCGCGAATATCATGGACCCCGGGAAGACCTGCCGACCTTTCGCGCCTCCCAACGGCCACTTGACAGCATCATCTATGTCATCGATGAGTCAGTTCGCGGCAGCAATCTCAGCCTGAACGGCTACCTGCGCGCCACCGCACCGTTCCTTCAATCCCTCGAAACCCGGGGGCGCCTCAAGAACCTCGGCATTTGTGTTGCCGCCGGCACCTATTCCAACATCAGCAATGCCTATCTGATTACCGGCCACAACGCATTTCCCGACGACGCCTTTCGAACATCCAAGAACCCAACCCTCTTTGATTACGCAAAAAAAATGGGCTACGAAACGATCTACATCGACATCGATAATGGCTATCTTTCTCTGCTTATGAAAACGGTCCAGGAGGGTCACGTGAGATCCCTGGACCGGTGGATGACCGAGCAGTCGTTCAGGGAGAGCCACATCGATCTTGAAACCACGAAGGACTTGGGCGTAGCCCGCTTTCTAAGTAGTCTTCTGAATGAAAGAGGGGGCTATTTCGTTCTCGTCAACAAGAAGGGTCTCCATTTCCACTATCGCAATAGATACCCGGATGGTCCGGCGTTTACGATTTGGAAGCCGGTTATGGAAGCATCGGAACCCGTTGACCTTAGCCCGACCGGACGTGAGAGGCTCGTCAATACCTATGACAACGGGATTCGCTTTCAGGTGGATGAATTCTTCCGGGGGTTCGTTTCCGATACGACGAATCAGAATTATGTCATCCTGTACACATCGGACCATGGCCAGACGTTGGCCGAGCATGGGCAAGTGTATCCCCATGCGATGCCTGACAAGGTGATCGTCGATGTACCCGAGTTCCTCGTGGTCGGCGAGCGATATGACAAGAAAGGGTCCTTAGCCAGCATTCGCCCTGGCATCCGGGTTTCCCATCTGAACAATTTCGCGACCCTCCTCGATCTGATGGACGTACCAAGGTCTTTGCGGGTTCGTCCTTACGACAAATCGATTTTCTCTTTGACAGCCGAGGACAACAAAGAGCGTTACTATATGAGCGGCTCTCTTCATGGATCCGGCGATTACGTGGTGAAGATGATACCTACACCACCGGATGAGGGCTGGGGCGTTTCGAGACCTGTCGACAAGGGTCCCAAGGCTGAATGATGAAAATAAAACTTATCGCACCGCGTGAACCACGTGAAGACACTCTATCCAGCCCTTTCAAACTACAGAGGGTCAATCTTCCTCTTCTGGCGGCGCTCACCCCGCCCGGCCACACGATTACCATTGTCGAGGAAGCTTTTGCTCCTGATGACATCAATCAAGATGTGGATTTGGTGGGGATCACCGTCATGACTGACCTTGCGCTCAGAGCCTATCAGATCGCTGACACCTATCGCCAGAAGGCTGTAAAAGTGGTGATGGGGGGAATACACCCCACGGTATTGCCTGACGAAGCCCTGGAGCATGCGGACGCTGTCGTCATGGGAGAAGCGGAGGCCGTCTGGCCACAACTTGTATCGGATGCCGCCTCGGGACAGATGCAAAGATTATATCGGGTCGATACAGCGACCCGTCTCCAAGGTCTGCCGATACCACGGCGAGATCTCTTCCCCGGAACCAAAGCTAAAGGTTATGCTCCAATCCCGATCGGGGTCGAGACATCCCGAGGGTGTCCATACGATTGCGAATTCTGTTCCATTGGCCAGACATTGGGGCAGCACTATCGAGTCAGGCCGGTACAGGAGGTGATTACCGAAATAGAGTCCATTGATTCTCCCTGCCTCTTCTTCGTCGATGACTCCCTGGGACTGAACCGGAATGCAGCTAAAGAACTTTTTACTGAAATGATACCACTTCGGCGGCAGTGGCTGGCGCAAGGCACAGTGTCGTTAGCTGAGGACTTGGAGCTGCTGGGATTGATGAAACGTGCGGGGTGCCTGGGGTTTTTGATTGGATTCGAATCGGTACAGAGTGGCACACAGAATGAAGTGAATAAAATAAAGAACCTGAAGATCGATTTTTATGAGGCCATGCGTCGATTCCACGCTGAAGGTTTCGGTATACTGGGCTGCTTTGTTTTTGGCTTTGATTACGAAAACAAGGATGTGTTCGAGCATACCTTTGAATTTGTAATGAGGAGTCGTATGGATTGTGTCCAGTTGAGGGTTCTCACTCCTTATCCGGGAACTCGGTTATATCAGCGTCTCTTAAGCGAAGGCAGGTTGTTTGTGCGTGACTGGTGGCTCCGTGGATATCCTCCGGATACCCTCCTTTTTCAACCAAAGGGCATGACTGCTGACGAGCTTATTAACGGGTTCGCCCGCTTGAACAGACAAGCCTATTCTTTCGGCGCAATGACAAAACGATTCTTTGGCATGAACCCGTGGAAACGGACTCTCCTCGGTTGCCTGCTGTACGCCGGGCTCAATCTATCTACCCGTAAACGTTATTTCATAGGCCTGAGGAATCCACAACCCTTTGCAGAGGCTTCCAGCTCAATAGGAAAGCAATAGATATCACCTATGAAAAGCTGACAAATGGAAAACACGTATATCCGCCCAAAAATTCCTTAGTGGAATACAGCAAAGACCATTTGTGGACATGGGAAATTGTAGTGGCATCGACAATTCAATCTTCAGGGGGAGCTCTTTAGCGGGTTTTTAGATGCTTTTTGAAGATGATTTGGCCACGCTGCTGCCGATACTTCGATCCAGAAGGAATGGAATATCATTTTACGAGCAGTCAACGCCTGTAAATTTACATTAATAGAGGAACACCGCTCATGGCGCTAAATGCAGACAGTCAAAACCTCTCTAAGGGCAAAGCAAGATGGCAGTTTGGTAGGTTATTGACAAGACCATTCGCCTTTATCGGCAGGGCAGCGATTAGCTGGGTCAACAATTTAGGCGCCGCATCGATTTTCCTCCTTTTGGCATTCCTGCAGACATTACGAACCAAGCAGGTACCTAAGATCGTTCTGCAGGTCTATTACATCGGGGCAAGGTCCACGATGATCATCATGCTCGTCGGCCTGTTCACCGGCATGGTCTTGAGCCTCCAATCCTACCGTGCCTTGGCTAACGTCGGCGCGGAAGGGGCGCTCGGCGCCCTGGTGGCTCTCACACTGGTCAGGGAATTGGGGCCCGTTCTCACCGCCATCATGATTGCCGCCAGGGCAGGCTCAG
>Ga0214473_10007181_pt1 | contig 13251 bp, 8 predicted proteins | sample RVTome_7_FD_203509 | JGI IMG/M metagenome (GOLD analysis project Ga0214473, IMG submission 203509) | Soil microbial communities from uranium-contaminated site in the Upper Colorado River Basin, Wyoming, United States - RVT98D197 | ecosystem: Environmental > Terrestrial > Soil > Contaminated >...
GGCTGGGAGTCAAGATTCCGGCTGTCATGGGGACTCCGGGCCTGTCCTACAGCGGCCTTGAACACCTTCCGGAATATGCTCAGGTGGTTTCTCCCGTCCCCGGGGCCCACATGTGTGAGGGGGAGGGCAAGGGGATCCAAGACATATTGATGAAGGAAGTTAAAAGGAGAGGGATCGACCTTTTGACAAGAACAAGAGGACGTGAGCTCATGCTCGATAGCAGCGGTGAGATAATCGGACTGAGGGCTGAGCGCGATGGGACACCGATCCATATCAGGGCCAAAAGGGGAGTGGTGATATGCAGCGGCCATTTCGCGCACAACAAGAAACTGATCGAATTATATTGTCCTAAATATGCGGACTTTGCTACGTACACGGCGATCGGGTTGGAAGGGGATGGCTTGATCATGGCCCAGGCGGTCGGCGCTGCAGTGGCCAATATCAGCGAATTCAGGGTCAACGTCGGGATGGTCTATGAACCGGGGAAGGCGCTCTATGTCTATCGATGGTGTCCCTGTGTTCTGGTTAACAAACAGGGAAGAAGGTTCATCAACGATCATGCCGGATACGACCCCCTGGCGAAAGCGATTCTGGAACAGGAAGGCAGGATGGGCTTCGTCATCTTCGACGAAGCCACAAGAAAGAACGTTGGAAATAATCTCCTGATGCCGCCGTTGAGCCCGGACCTGAGCAGGGAAGTCGAGGTCGGACTGGCAAAAAGAGCGGACACATTCAGGGCGTTGGCCGAAAAGATCGATGTCGATCCTGCCGCACTGGAAAACACGCTGATGAACTACAATGAGAACGCCAGGCTGGGAAAAGACCCGGAATTCGGCTCCACGCATTTTCTTGAACCCATCAGCCATCCACCTTTCTATGCGATTAAATGCGAACCGACGATCAGCGCGCCGACAGGCGGACTGGATACGGATCTCGATGCCCGGGTACTGGACGTGTTCGGCCGGGCCATCCCGAGATTATACGCCGTCGGGACAGCGGCAAGTCTCTGTCCGGGATATCCCGGGGGAGGAGCCAATATGGTTTCCATTTTTCACCTGGGCCGTATCGCGGGGAGGCATGCTGCCGTCGAGCCATTAAGAAGAAACAGGAAGTGAAAGATTCGGGGCGAGTGTCGTTCTGAAGCATGAGTTTCACGGGAGGATCAAACGAATGGAAAACGGATTTGGGATGTTGCTTCAGTCCATCGAAGTGGGGCCCTTGCGGTTGAAGAACCGGATGGTGAGAAGTCCCATGTTGTCGGGCATGGCGAGTGCGGACGGTGAGGTCACAGAGCAGCTGATCGACCACTACGTTTCCGCTGCAAAGGGCGGTCCTGCGATGATCATCGTGGAGGTTACCGCCGTCGACTGGCGTTACGCGGTTCCCATGTCGCAGCTGCGAATCGATGAACTAAAATTCATGCGCCCCCTCCACAGGCTGGTTGACGCGATCCATCTGAATAACGTGGCCTGTGAATTCCAGCTCCATTGCCACGGGGCTTTTGGAAAGGATCCCATCTCCCCGTCCGGGGTTCCATGCTACCAGCTGGGGAGAGTTAGCTTTGTCCAACCCAGGGCTTTAAGTTTACCGGAAGTCGAGGAGATCAGAGACCGGTTTATTGCGGCGGCGGTGAGAGCCAAAGAGGTGGATTGTGATGGCGTCGTCATCCATGGAGCGACCTCCTACTTGCTCCAGCAGTGGGTTTCTCCCCATACGAATCAGAGAACGGACAGGTATGGAGGGAGTTTCGAGAACCGTATCCAGCTTCCGCTGGAGATCCTCCGGGGGATCAGGCAAAAATGCGGTCCCTCCTTTCTGATCGGGTACTCCATGGTGATGGACGAACTGTTGCCTGACGGCATCACCATGGAGGAGTCTACCGCCTTTGCCAAGGCGCTCGAACAGGAGGGGATCGACCATATTGATCTGAACTTTGGGACCTACGAAACAAGCAGTCTCGAAAAGGGAGTAGGGCGGAGTCACCGGCAGCCGAAAGGAACCTTCGACAAAACCGAGATCTTCAAGAAGCTGGTCAAGACGAAAATATTTGCCCGGTGCAATGGCGAGCACGAGCCTGTTAAGTGGGAGGAAGCACTCCGGAAAGGGCAGTGCGACGTCATCCAGATTGGCAGGCCACTCCTTTCCGACCCGGACCTGCCCAGGAAGGTTAAGGACGGTGGGCTCGAAGACATCCGCCTCTGCATCCGATGCACTCATTGTTACGAGGCCACGACCAAACCGTTTCATGTCGCTTGTACGGTGAATCCGGGACTGGGGAGAGAAAGGGACTACGCCATCAACTGTGTCACTTCCCGCGCCAAACAGGTTCTCGTGATCGGAGGGGGGCCCGGGGGGCTGGAAGCGGCTAGGGTAGCAGCGCTCCGGGGTCATGAGGTGACACTCATGGAGAAGGAAGGCGAACTGGGCGGGAATGCAAGAATTGCTTCACTCCCCATAGGCAAAGGGGAGATCAAGACTTACTTTATCGACTGGTTGGAACGTCAGTGCCTGAAGGCGGGTGTTAAGGTTCACCTGAAGAAAGAAGCCTCTTTGGAAGTTGTCGAAAAATTGAACCCTGATACGGTTATCCTTGCGACCGGTGCGAGGGCTCTGACTCCGCCTATCTCCGGAATAGATCGACCCCATGTGGTCACGGCCGAAGAAGTCTTAACCGGAAGAGCGCGCCTGGGTCAGAGGGTTGTTGTAGCGGGAGGAGGACAGGTTGGGGTCGAGACGGCCGATTTTATCGCGGAAAAGAGGCTCGCAGAAAGTGTCACCCTCATCGAATTGCTCCCGGCGATTGCCCTGGATATGCCAATGCTGGCCAGGGCCTATATGCTCAACGTTCTGCTGCCAAGGTGGGGCGTCAGGGTCTTTACCCATATGCACATTCAAGGGATCACGGATGAGAGGGTGGTCACTTTAGACAAAGAATGGAGGGAACATCAATTTGAAGCGGATACCGTGGTCAACGCATTGGGGTACGTGTCCAATAGAACCCTGAGCGAAGCGCTCAATGGAACAGTTCGAGAGCTCTATGAGATCGGAGACTGTGTGAAGCCCCGGAATATACTCTATGCCGTTCAGGAGGGCGCCTACATAGCACGGCAGATTTAGCAGGCTGATGAAAAACGCAAACTGTTTGACATTTGATAGGACTTTTTTTTGACGAAAGGAGATGCGGGATGGTTGATATTTCGATTAGCTTAGGCGGTGTCAAATTTGACAATCCCCTGTTTGCGGCATCGGGATCGGCGACCAATTGCGGGGAAAAGATCAGGAAGATCGCCATGGAAGGGGCTCCCGGAGGGATCTTTACAAAATCCGTTTCAGTCGATACGGGGCAGAAATGGGGGAGAGGGGATAAACAGCCTACGCCTCTTTGTTGGCCCTGGATTACAGGTCCGGGCCGGTTGGGAATGACCGTGATCACTGCAAAGGGAGAACCTTATACGTGCGATGACTGGTTTGAAAGTGAAATGGCCATCGGGAAGGAGGGAGGCGTTCCGATCATTCCAAGTGTCAGTGGGTCCCATAATCTGGCGGAATGGGTTTACCTCTTTTCGAATTTCGAAAAGACAGGTGCGGCGATGCTTGAACTTAATTTTGGGACACCCCATGCAGGCCCCTGGGGACACGGCGCCGTCCACCTTTATTCCGGATTCGGGATCGAGGTCCTCAAGCTTGCAAAGAAGACCGTCGGGATCCCTGTCATGGTAAAACTTCCCTATATGAACGGGGCCGACTGCGTCAAATATGGAAAACAGATTGAGGAGGCAGGAGCAGACGCATTAAAAGTCTGCATGCCTCTTCAGGGCATGGTGATCGACATTGAAACAGGGATTCCTCCCTTAGGGCTTGCGTCAAGAAGCGGAATTCTGCCCGGTCCTCCTGCTAAACCTCTGGCCCTGTACAATGTTTTCGTCCTTGCGAACACGGTCAAGATCCCCATTCTGGGCTCGGGGGGAGTGTGCCATGGAAGGGATGTCATCGAGTATATCATGGCGGGGGCGAGTGGCGTGGAAATCTGCACCTGGATGATGATTAAGGGCCCTGACCTTTTTCATAAAATCAACCGTGAAATTACGGAATGGATGAAAGAGAAGGGGTATCAAAGGATTGACGAGTTTAAAGGAATCTCACTCAAGTATGCCGGCGTGGAGGAATACCATGACCATCCTTACTCTGCGGTAGTTGATTCCGAAAAATGTACCGGATGCGGGCAATGTGAAACGATCTGCACCTGGGTTGTACCGAAACTTCCTGCTGCGGTCCAGGTCGACAGGGAAAGTAAAAAAGCCATTGTGGACCTGAAAACGTGCCAGGGCTGCGGATACTGTTTCAGTCATTGCCCCGCAAAGGCGATCTCATTAAAGGACTGGGGGAAAAGAGTCATCTTGAAAGGATGAAAAAAGAGGGAGTCAAATGCCACAGACGCGAATGATCGAATGAGAGTGACCTGTGAATATTTCCTTAAGTTGAACGGGCCCATTTGCCTTGACTTTTTGAGGTCCCTAAGATAAAAAGATCATTCATATCTGGAACAGGGAAGAAAGCCGGATTTCATAAACCTTAACTTTTCAACCACACAAGGGGGAGGAAAGGAGGAGATTGAGATGAAAGGGAAGAAAGAAAGAAGGCAGGGAGCATCTATGGATCGAAGGGCTTTTTTGAAAACGGCGACGTTACTGGGCACAACGGTTGCGGCGGGCGGGTTACCCGGATTAGTCCATGGTCAACCCAGAAAGGAAATTGTCATCGGCGCGATCAGTCCCCAGACGGGAGGCATGGCCATTATCGGTCAGCATGAGAAAAATGCGTTTGAAATGGCTGTGGAAGAAATCAATGCGGCAGGGGGAATAAAATCCCTTGGAGGGGCAAAAATCAGGGGGATAACCGGGAATGACGAAGGGAAACCGGAAGCCGGGATGGCTGAGGCGGAACGGCTGATTCGTGCAGGCGCCATCATCCTGATCGGGTGTGATCTGAGCCATGTTACCTATGCCTCAACAGCAGTGGCCGAAAAATATAAAGTATGCCATATCGTGCCCATGTCCGTTGCGGACAATATTACGGAGAGAGGGTTCAAATATACCTTCAGAGTGACGGACCGCACCAAGGACCATGGGTATCGATTCATGAAGTTCATTAAGGCGCTGGAGCAGGGCTCGGGGGTTGACGTGAAGACGGCAGTCGTGATGCATGTCGATACGCTTTTCGGGAAATCTGTGGCGGACACGACGGTAAGAGCAGCCAAAGAGACAGGAACCGTCAAAATTCTGGAGGATATTCCTTACGCTGAAAATCCCCGCGACCTCAACTCGGAAATAACCAAGGCAAAAGCTTACAAACCCGACCTCCTGATGCTGGCGTCCTATCTTCCTGATTGCATCTTGCTCGCGAATACGATGTACGAGCAGAGATTCGACGTGAATTCGGGATTGAAGGGGATTTTGGGTATCAGCTCGAATCATGGCCTGCCGGAATTTGTACAGGCAGTGGGAAAGAGGGCGGATTACATCATGACCGCAACCTATGAGAAGAACAATCTAAGTAAGAAATATCAAGCCTTCAATACAAAGTATATGAGCCGGTTCGGGAAAACAGCCATTGCCCACGCCACCTGTTTTTATGAAGCGGCCTTATTCGCAGCCGACGTATTGGAAAGAGCAGCCTCCACAGACAGTGAAAAGCTCAGGGACAGCTTCATGAAGTCAAATTATTCTTCGGATCTGGTAACCCGGGAAGGGGCGATCCAATTTGATGAAACCGGTCAATGCCGGAGTAACGTAAGATCCTTGATCCAGATCATAGGGGGAAAGCACTATTGTGTCGGTCCCCCTATGTTTGCAGAGAGAGCCCCCATCTTTCCGATTCCAAAATCATAAGACAGATAAAGGCGTCCGGGGAGAGGGAAAGATCCTCTCCCCGTGAAATTGTTTAAAGCATCAAGGAACTCACCGCAATCTGACTGACGGAATCGTGCGATGATCAGTGTGACCATGGTTATCCAGCTGGTGATTAACGGACTCTTGAGGGGAAGTATCTATGCCCTGGCCGCCATCGGGATGACAGTGATTTTCGGTGTCATGAACATCGTCAATTTTGCCCATGGGACGTTGATGATGGTGGCCATGTACATCTCCTATTGGCTCTTCACTCTCGTGGGCATGGATCCTTACGTCTCTCTGGTGGTCAGCGTACCCACCCTTTTCATCACGGGGGGGCTGATCGAGAAATATCTTATCCATCGAAGTCTCGATGCTCCTGAGATCAACCAATTCCTGATTACAGCGGGTATTTTGATCTTTCTTGAAAGTGCCGTGCTCTTTCTGTTCAGCCCGGATTTCAGAGGAATCAAGGTGGAGTATCAGGGAGCGATCGTCCAGATCGGTGAAGTGATCATCGGGCTGAATCCCCTCGCTGCGAGTGTCATCTCGGTGGCCTTGAGCATCAGTTTATATTTTTTCCTGAAGAAAACGGATATCGGTCGCGCCCTGAGGGCGGTCACCGCCAACAGGGAGGCGGCCCGGTTGATGGGGATTAATTTGAACTCCATCTATTTTATTGCTTTTGGAATCGGGTCAGCCTGTGTCGGGGCTGCGGGAACGATTATCAGCCCCATGTACTATATCTTTCCCCAGGTGGGTCACCTGTTCTTGTTGCTCTCCTTTGTGATCGTCATCCTGGGGGGGCAGGGACATGTTATCGGTGCGCTGGTCGGCGGGTTGATCATCGGAGTCGTTGAATCCTTGTGCATCCTTTTTATCCCGGGTTCGACAAAAGACGCGGTCGTTTATGCGGTTTTTATCCTGGTGCTTTTTTTTAAGCCTTCCGGACTGTTTGGAAAAAGGGAGAGATAATTTGAAAAGAGACCGCTCTGGCGCGCATCCCGCAAACTCATTCAGAAATGTTCTGCTGATTTTTTTTCTGGTGCTCCTTTTGGTCCTCCCCTTTTTCCTGAACCCCTATCTGCTTCACATTATGATCATGACATTTTTGTTTGCCTACTTGAGCCGGAACTGGGATTTGATCGGAGGGTTCGCAGGTCAATTCTTTCTTGGTCCGGTCGTTATGTTCGGTATTGGAGGATACACATCCACCCTGTTAAACGTCCATTTTAATTTATCTCCCTGGATCGGCATGGTGCCGGGCGGCATCCTGGCGGCGGCCACGGGGATGGCGTTATGCTATTTGAGTTTTCGATTTGGCCTGAAAGGGATTTATTTCGGCCTAGTGACCCTGACGTTTCCGGAAATATTGAGGGTGGTCGTCACGAATGTCGGATTTTTGGGTGGGGTCAATGGGGTTTTAATTCCCTTCAGACAGAATTCGCTTCTCTATTTTCAGTTTGCAGGGAAACTTCCGTATTATTATATATCGTTCTTGATGATGCTCCTCTCCATTTACGTCATGTACCGTATTGAGAGATCGAGAAGCGGATATTATTGCCTCGCGATCCGGGAAGACGAAGAGGCAGCGGAAGCGCTCGGGGTGGATACCCTCAAATACAAGCTGATTTGTACCGGGATCGGGTGTTTTTTCCTTGCCCTGGGAGGAACGTTCCACGCCCAATATCTGATGTTTGTAAGTCCGGATACTTTCTTTGGGATTGCGTTTACACTTGAAGTGATCATTCGGTCAATCGTCGGGGGCGTAGGGACGCTTTTCGGGCCCGTCATCGGCTCTTTCATCTTGACTCCTTTGTCGGATATCAGTCGTGGACTTTTGGGGGGCTACCGGGGTGTTCATTTGATGCTCTTCGGAGCGATCATCATCGCGATCATCCTCTATCTTCCTCAGGGTGTAGGCGAATGGTTTGGAAGAGTATACGACGGCTTCAGAGTTCGTTTTGACCGAAACGTGGACCGCAAAGCCACGCCCTGGAGGCGGGGTCAAGGGGCAAAATATTAAACGCAATTACCCTGCCGGGAAGCCCCCGCCATAGGCCTGTGAGAGCTTCACAAGAGCATTCCATCTTTGGGTGAAAAAGCATGAGTTTATTGAAAATAAGCGGGTTGAGGAAAGATTTCGGGGGGTTAACAGCGGTCCTTGACTTTGGCTTAACGATTGCAAAAGGGGAGATCGTGGCTCTGATCGGCCCCAACGGGGCCGGGAAAACGACGATTTTTAATTTAATATCGGGGTACCTGCGGCCGAGCGGTGGGGAAATTCTTTTTAAGGAAGAGAACATTGTGGGCTTAAAAACGAACCAGATTTGCAAGAAAGGCATCGGAAGAACTTTCCAGATCGTCAAGCCTTTCCTGGGTTTGACCGTCATCAAGAACGTGATGATTGGTGCCTTTAATCAGACGGATCGTCCGGATCTCTCCGAGGAAAGATCCCTTCAGGTTCTTGAATTTCTGGACTTCTTGGACAAGAAAGATTATCCCATCGGAAGCTTAACCATCGCCGATAGAAAACGACTGGAACTGGCAAGGTCTTTGGCCACCCAGCCACACCTTTTATTGCTGGACGAGGTGGCAGCAGGGTTAAACCCAAAAGAGACTGAGGAGATTATTGCCATGATCAGAAAGATCAATCAGAGAGGGGTCACGCTGCTGATGATTGAGCATGTGATGAAAACCATTACCTCCCTCGCAGATCGGATCGTTGTCATTAATTATGGGATGAAGATTGCCGAAGGGAAACCCTTCGAAGTTCTGAGGGATCCAAATGTCGTGAAGGCCTATCTTGGGGAGGCTTATCAAATTGCTGAGAATCAGTGAGTTGTCCGTTTCTTACAAAGACCTCCAGGCCCTGAACGAGATTTCTCTTGCGGTCGAGGAAGGGGAATTCGTTTCAGTCATTGGCTCGAATGGCGCGGGAAAATCCACGTTGCTCAAAGCCATCTCCAGGATCATCGAATCGATGTCCGGGTCCATCCGGTTTTTTGAAGAGAGAATTGACGGGTACCCCAGTCACAAAGTTGTCGAAAAGGGAATTGTTCAGATTCCCGAAGGCAGAAAAATCTTCTACCCTCTGACGGTGCTCGAGAATCTGATCCTGGGTTCCTATCTGCCTGACGCAAAAAAGATGAGGGAGATCAATCTTGAGAAAGTGTTTGGTCTGTTTCCCCTTCTGAAGGAAAGAAAGTCCCAGTTGGCCGGAACCCTGAGCGGCGGGGAACAACAGATGCTGGCCGTTGCGAGAGGCCTTATGAGTTGTCCCAAACTATTGATGCTCGATGAACCTTCCTTAGGGTTGGCGCCTTTGGTGGTGAGGCATATTTTTGATGTGACCAGAGAGATCAATGAAAAAGGGACTGCGATCCTGCTGGTCGAGCAGAACGTCATCCAGGCGTTATCTTTAGCGACGCGAGCCTACGTCCTGGAAAATGGCAGAATCATCCTCGAAGGTCCTGGAAAAGATTTTATCAATGACCCGCGGGTTCAAAAGGCCTATCTCGCCATGTGATTAAAGCGCTCTGGCTGCAGTTGGGGGACAAACTCGACGGGGGCCTGTTCGGTCAACTTGAGGAGGCATCTATCCATGGTATACAGTGTAGGGGTCGATATCGGAGGGACCTTCACGGACGCCGTTGCGATCAGTGAATCAGGCGCCGTATTTGTCGGAAAAGCCGATACAACACCCAGGGACCTTCCGGAAGGGGTCGTCAAGGCCCTGACAGAAGTGGCCAAACAGATCGGACTCTCTCTGGGAGAGTTGTTGAAGCAGACAGTCTTCTTCGGCCACGGGACGACCGTTGGGACGAATGCGCTCCTGACCAGAAGAGGAGCGAAAGTCGGACTCATCATCACAAAGGGATTCGAGGACACCCCCTTTATCCAGCGGGCGGTCGGCAGGCTTGCCGGTCTGAGCGAGATCCAGATCAAGAACCAGGTCCAGCTGAGACAGCCCGAGTTCCTCATTCCCAAGAAGCTTGTCAGGGGTGTCACGGAAAGAATTGACTGCTTCGGCCAGGTCGTCGTGGCCCTGGACAGGGATGAAGCGAGACAGGTGGTCAGGGAATTACTCGCCGAAGAAGTCGAGGCGATCGCCATTTGCCTCCTCTGGTCTTTTGCCAATCCGAGCCATGAAGAGGCGATCAAGGCGCTGATCCACGAAATGAATCCTGATCTGATGGTCACGGCCTCATCGCACCTCATTCCCAAAATCAGAGAAAACGCCCGGGTGAACTCCACCGTGATCAACTGCTATGTCGGCGGCTCGGTATTCAAATACCTGGAGAAGCTCAATACCCGGCTCCGGTCTCTCGGCCTCTCCCCGAGAGTGAACGTGATGCAGGGGTTTGGGGGGCTGGCGGATGTCGATCGGGTGCAGCCCATCTTTACCATCAACTCGGGCCCGGTGGGCGGAGTCGTTGGCGCCAAGTACCTTGCGAAACAGATGAAGATCCGGAACCTCATCACGACCGATGTGGGAGGAACGAGTTTCGACGTCAGTGTGATCTCCGATGGCCAGGAGCAAATGGCGAAAGAGTATTTCGGCGCCACGGGCGTCCTGGACCGGTTCGAGGTCCTGATTCCAAGGCTGGATATCAAGTCGATCAGCGCGGGAGGGGGCTCCATCGCACGATATGACAGGGTCAGCCAGACCATTAAACTCGGCCCCGACAGCGCCGGTTCGGACCCGGGGCCCGTCTTTTACGACACGGGCGGATCCGAGCCCACCCTTGCAGATGCATGGTTAGTCCTGGGTCTTCTCAATCCGGAGAATTTCCTGGGGGGACGTAAAAAGGTGAATAAGGCAAAGGCGACGGCCGCCGTGGAAACGAAACTGGCCGGGCCCATGGGGATGTCCCTCTACGAGGCTGCCGCCGCGGTCGTCGAACTGGCGAATAACGCGATGGCCGATACCATGAGGGAGTGCGTGGTGGAAAAAGGCTACGACCCCAAGGATTTTTCGATCCTGGCTTTCGGAGGGGCCGGGTGGCTCCATGCCGCTTCCTATGGAAGGCTGCTGGGCGCCCGGAGAATCATCCTCGCCCAAAACGGAAGTGTTTTTTCCGCCCTGGGCACTGCCCTGTCCGATGTCGTCCATACCTATTGGCGCTCGGTGCTCATGAGCGAGCCCTTTAAGAATCATCTGCTGCTGAAAGAGGTTGAAGAGGTGAAGCAGAAACTGGGTAACGATTTAACGTCTTATGGAACGCTTATCAAGAGTGCCGATTATCGCCTCAGCGTGGACATGAAGTATGGCGTCCAGATCCACGAGCTGAGCATACCGATCGGGGAGGAAGAGATACCAAAGGACGACATCAATCAGATCTTAAAGACGCGGTTTTCACGGAGGTATGAAGAAGTCTATGGAAAGGGCTCCGGCTACGAGAAAGGCGGGGTTGAGATTGTTGCCGTTCATGGGACCGCGGTCGGGCAGGTGGCGAAACCATCCTTTCTTGCAAGTCATGGTGCTGTCGACGCCTTTCCCTTGAGTTCGAAAACTTACCGGGAGGTCTTTCTGGAAGGTGAAGTCCAAAGGCTTCCCATCATTGACGGCGGCCTGCTGAGACCGGGAGCGCGCATGGACGGTCCTGCCATTATCGAATACCCCAATACGACGGGATTGGTCTTGAAGGGGCAGACGGCGAAGGTCGATGAGTTATTAAACATTCACGTGCTCGAGGAGGAAGCGGATGGTTAGCCTTCAGGATGCTTCGATCGATGAAATCATGGAAGACCTCCGGTGGGATGTCCTGAAGCCCATCCGGCGTAAGGAGGTCTCCATCGATCCGGTCAAGTACGAAATAGCGGTTCACCGGATTGCCGCGATGCTCCGGGAGGGCAGCTATGCCCTGGTGCGAACCTCCGGATCGCCGATCGTCGCCGAGGTTGGAGAATATATGTTCGCCATCTACGACGCCGAGGGCCATTCCGCTTATGAAACGGCGGGGGTGCTGCCGCACCTGATGGGGACGGAAGGGGCAATCAAATTCATCCGGGCCGTCTTTGGCAGTGACCTCTGTGACGAGGATCAGTTTATCGTCAATGATCCTTACATCATCGGAGTCCATACGCCGGATATCTTAATCGCCAAGCCGGTTTTTCACAACGATGAGATCCTCTGCTGGGTCGGCAGTCTAACCCACAGCGTGGACATCGGGGCAAAGGATCCGGGAGGGACTTCCGACTCCACCGACGTTTTCCAGGAAGGAATTCGGCTCCCCGGGTTTAAAATCGTGAATCAAGGGCGCCGCGTCGAGGAGGTTTTCAGGCTGATCAAGCGAAACGTGCGCAATCCGGATTTAATGGAGCTGGATATTCGCTCGAAGATTGCCGGGAATAATGTGGTTCACGACCGATTGAAGGAACTCATTTTGAAGGAAGGCCCCGCTTTTATCAAGGACCTCCTGCAGAAGATGATCCAGGAAACGGAGGACAGGGCAAAGGAAAGGGTCAAAAGGATCCCGGACGGGGTCTGGAGAAACAGGGTGTACGGCGATCACAACGGAAGAGACTGGCAGCTCATCGTTTGTGATGTGGTAGCAACAAAGTCAGGGGATACGATCCATTTCGACCTGTCCGGATCGAGCGCCCAGCAACCGGGACCGATCAACAATCCTCTTTCAGGCACGGTGGGCTCAATTTTTTCAGTCCTCGTTTCGACCATCTTTTGGGACCTGAATTGGAACAAGGGGATTGTCACGCCTCTGCGCGTTACGGTACCGAAAGGATCCGTCTTTAATCCCGATTACCCCTCCCCCACCTATGCTGCGCCGCCCACGACAGCGGTGCTCCTGGCCGGGGCGGTCACCAGGATTGTGGCCGAAATATCCCTTGCCGCGGGTTTCAATGAGACCGTTTGTGCCCCCTGGAATACCAATCAGGGCGGATGTTTTCAGGGAGGCATCAATCAACTGGGCAGCCTGGAGGGAACGGTTTTATTCGATGCCAACGGAGGAGGGACCGGGGCGACTCTGACGGCCGATGGAGATGATACCGCCGCCTTTATTCTGGCGCCGGGTTCGAGGATGGCCGATGTCGAGAGCTATGAGTTGAAGTACCCTCTCTTATACCTTTTCCGGCGGAAACGCCGGGATTCCGGAGGATACGGACAATTTCAAGGGGGTCTGGGGGGCGAGGCGGCGGTCATGGTTCATGGCTCTAAAAGATGGCAGGTCGGATTTCGCAGCATGGGGCAAAAAGTGACGAGCACCATGGGGATATTGGGCGCCTATCCCGCGAACAGCAACCCTCTTGGTTTCATTTTCAGGTCGGCCACATCCGGGCCGCAGCTTACGGCCGCCGAACTCAATCAGCTCCTGAGCGTGGATGCCCTGTTGAAGCGGCC
>Ga0214473_10007182_pt1 | contig 13251 bp, 16 predicted proteins | sample RVTome_7_FD_203509 | JGI IMG/M metagenome (GOLD analysis project Ga0214473, IMG submission 203509) | Soil microbial communities from uranium-contaminated site in the Upper Colorado River Basin, Wyoming, United States - RVT98D197 | ecosystem: Environmental > Terrestrial > Soil > Contaminated >...
TCAAGGCTGCCCGGCGAGCGGGCTTCTGAATGAGTGTTTCGGCGAAGGTACGATCTCAGCCGGCGAATACGATGATCTCAACGTGTTCGAGCAGTTGCTTTACGACGAAACCGGCTGTGGCCGCTACGAGCCGCGATTCGATTTTTGAAGCGTTCGGGTGAAGGATCGAAGCAGCGGAATCCCGAAGGCAGGTCGCTTCGACCCTACTTGCCAAACCCGCGATGAAACATGTCCATGATGAGGTTCGTCTGACGCACGAGTTCGCGGCGTCGGCCCGTCATCGTGTGCGCGACGATCGTACCATACGTCAGATTGCACAGGAGGTCAGCGACTGCGGGCACGTCGATTCGCCGAAGGCTGCCCTCCCGCACGGCCTCTTCCAGCACCCGGTGAAGCCCCTCGATGTTCGACTTGCGATAGGAGTACTGCGTGGCCTCGATGGTGTCGTGGAACGTGGCCCGCTCGATCATGGCGATTTCGATGTAATGCGGGTGGCGTTGGAAGAACTCGAAATTCGCTCGGACGCCCAGGCCGATCTGCTCGATCGCGGTGCGGCCCTTTGTAATCCTCTCCAGGATGTACTGGTGCAACTCGCGCCAGACCATTTCCGACACGGCGAGAAACAGCCCCTTCTTGTCGGTAAAGTAGCGGTAGACCGTTCCCTTTCCCACCTTGGCCCGATCGGCGACGACCTGCACGTCCGCGTCGGCATAGCCGTGCTTGGCAAAGAGCTTGGCCGCCTCGTGCAGAATGGCCTCCCTCTTGCCGCTGCGGGCTGGCGTGGTTGGAGTGTCGCTGGCGTTCCGAGTCATGTCCGAATCCTAACGGATGGGGCGAGGCGTTTCCATGAGGCTGCTGGTTTCGGGTAGGCAAACCGTTTCGACGGCGTTCAAAAGGGAAATCTTGGAACGCCCTGGGAAGGCTTTGACCCGCCTTGACGGACACCTAGCCGTAGAGCAAAATGCGCGGACGGACGAGTCCGTTCCATCACGGCGCGGGCCGGAGCGGTCGGATTGTCTCCGGGGAGGTTCGAGTATGGGAGATTCTAGATCGGGCTGGGCCAAACGGATCGGCTGGTGCAAACGCTTGGCAAGCCTGGGCGCGGGGGGCGTTTTGCTCCAAACCGGCGGCTGCACCATCGACCTCAACGCCTTGCTGCAAGACTTTGTCGGGCAAGCGGTACCGATTCTTGTCAACCAGTTTGTGGCCGGGTTGTTCGGTCCGTAGCCCCGCCAGAACTCGCGGTGGTCTTGACCGGCTTGGGCTGCATGGGAGAATCCTCCGGGCGTAGAACGGACGAGTCCGTCCGTGCCGCGCTGGGGGTAACTGCGGTGGTAGTGCCGCAAGAGCGAGTAGAGTGACCAAAATGAACAAGAAGAAAACCATGTATTGGCTGAAACGCGTCACGGCTGTCGCTTCGGGAGCAACGCTTCTCCAAGCCGGTGGCTGCGCGGTGGATACAGAGGCCTTGGTTGCGCAGATTTTGCCGCAACTCCTCAACGCGCTTTTGAGCGGCCTGCTCGTATAGCTTGATGCAGAATTCATGACGGCGACAAGGTCCATCTATCTCTCTTCGTGCGGCGTGAAGCGCCCGCGCCGCGCGCCGACCGTTGCTTCGGTGGTCGGTTTGGCGCTAATTGCGGGAGCGCCGCTCACTGGGTGCGGTGACGCGGGCCTGGGTGGTTTGTTCGGGGCCGGTGGCGGACAACTCATCATCCGCGGGACGATGACGGTGGTCGAGAACGAAGGCGTATGTCCAGTTTTCCAGGCCGACGACGGGTTCTCGTACCACTTGCGGCAGGGCACGAACTTGGCGAACGACCTATTCGACGCCGTCACGCAGATCGGTGCCGTCTCGCGTCTTTCTGTCTCGGTCCGCAATGATCTCCCCGTGGCCTGCCAGTTCGGCACGGTCGTCGTCGTCGTTGATGTGCTGGAGTTGATATCGCCCGATGGCAGCACGCTCCCGCTAGAAGAACCGGAACCGGACGAAGACTCGCAAGGAGACACGCAGCCGAGCGGATCGGGTGAAACCGAAGGTTCCGGGGCGGACCAGAATCCAGCGGAGGGTGGAGCGTCCGATGATGGGTAGAACCGGGCAATCCGAATACTCAGTCCCGCGTATGACCCGCGACGGAATGGCCCGTCCAGTCTCACGAGCCGCGCGGGCCGTTGCTTGTCTCTGGCTTCTCAGTACAGCGAGTTGTATTGATCTTGGCCTCGGCAATCTCGCCGGTGAGGAGGAGCCGGGAGTCGGCGGCGGCACGGCGCTGCCCGGTGCGTTCGTCATCGCTGGAACGATGGTGGAGGGCGTTTCGTTGCGGTCATGCCCCGTCTTTCAAGCGGAAAACGGCGTGCAATACCACCTCTTTCAAGGCGATGCCCTCTCGGATTCGCAGTTCCAATCCATCGCCACACTCGGAGCCACATCCGCACTGGAGGTTGTACTGCGCCGCGACCTTGATCTGCGCTGCCAGGTGGATGACGTATTGGAGGTGCTGGAAGTAACGGTGGTCTTGCAGGTTGCGCCGCCCTAGGCATTCGTCATGACGGACTACGAACTTCGCATTCCCCGCCGGGCCTGCTGTGTCAATGGGCATACGCCCGTTCAGTTGGGATTCGGAGGTGCAATGCGGCTAAACGGAGAGACTGCGATGAGAAAACGGGTAGGCTATCGGAAGTCAGGATGGGCTGCCATCACGATGATGGCTGCGGGGACGATCTTTCAGATTTCCTCGTGCACGCTCGACGAGAACGGCGTTTTCAACGCCTTTGCGGACACGCTGGCGCTGTCGGACTTGCGCAACCAACTGTTCGAGAACTCGCCGTTCTCCGACATGATGGCCAATTTCGACGGATTCGGCGGACCTAGCGATGCTGAATAGCGCTGGCGAAACTGCGGGGATGCGGGGCCGGGATCAGTAGACAACGCGCCATCCCGGCTTCGCACCGCGCTGCGGCGAATAGAAAGGCGCTCTCGCGTTGGGAGCGTTATTGCGGTCGTTGGTTTTAGCATAAGGAGCGTTGTTATGAATTGGATTTGGTGGGTAGTGGGCGCTGTGGCGGCCGTTCTCCTCTTGTTTCCGGACTTACTCGGTGGCCTCGATTTGACGGGTCTGCTGGGCGGTACCGGGCAGTAAGCGCAACATAAGGCGCGGACGCCCCCGTGGGCGACTCCTCGGGCCGAACCGTCCCGAAACGCGGGCCGCATCGCCCTCTTGCGCTGGCGATCTCCTTTGGGGCGGGAGCGCGGGTCTGCGCGTAGAGCCTGCCCGCCCCCGCCCTTTCCAAAGGCCAGCGGTGCATATTGCGTTGCGCGTCCGGAACGCGGCGGGAACGGGCGGGGCGACTAGAGCCACCAACCCTACGCGGTGCAATAGTTAGCAAGCCGGGGACATTAGGTGGTGAGACGGACCAGTCCGTTCTCCAACAGGATGAAAGGGGCCGGAGCGTGGAGATGCGAGACGTACCGAAACTTCAAATCGCCACCCTATGCGCCTTCCTGACGACGTTGGCGTTGACTCCCGGATGCCCGACGACTATGGAACCGCCGCCGGGTCCGCAGCCGACGACGACCATCGCGTTGGAGACGGTTGCACAGGGGTTCACTTCACCGCTCGCCTTGGCTTCCGCCTTGGACGGCACGGGCCGACTCTTCGTGGTGGATCAAGTCGGGAGCATCTGGATCATCGATCGCAGCGGCAACCGTAAGGCCACGCCGTTTCTTGATCTTGGTGACAAGATTGTGCCACCCAACGCCGGGTACGATGAACGCGGCCTGCTCGGACTGGCGTTCCACCCGGAATACGCGAGCAACGGACGATTCTATGTTCGATACAGCGCGCCGCGCGACGGGCAGCCGGAGGAAGGCTGTAACGACCCCACGGGTTTCGTCGCGGGTTGTCACACCGAAGTGCTTGCGGAATACCAGGTTTCAGCGAGCGACCCGGACGTGGTCGATCCAGAGTCGGAGCGCATTCTGCTGGTCGTCGAGAAGCCGCAATTCAACCACAACGGCGGACAGATCGCCTTTGGCCCGGACGGCTTTCTGTATGCGAGCTTCGGAGACGGGGGCGGGGCCAACGACAATGAGGAAGGCCACACGCTGAATCTGGGGAACGGGCAGGACCTGACCACGCTGCTCGGAAAGGTCCTTCGCATCGACGTGGACGGCGGCGATCCGTACGCGATTCCCGCCGACAATCCGTTCGTCAACGAGCCGGCAGCACAGCCCGAAATCTGGGCCTTCGGTTTGCGAAACCCGTGGCGATTCTCGTTCGACGCCGGTGGCGACCGTCGCCTGTTCGTAGCGGATGCGGGGCAGAACTTGTTTGAGGAAGTCGACATCATCGTTCGGGGAGGCAACTACGGCTGGAACATTCGGGAAGGCATGCACTGCTTTGACCCGCTGAACGCGGGCATGCCGCCAAACGATTGCACGATTGTCGATCGTAATGGCAATCCGCTGATCGACCCGATCATCGAGTACCCGCACGTTGCAGACGCGGGCCATGTCGCGGGAATCGCCGCCATCGGTGGATTCGTGTATCGCGGCGCTGCCATCCCCGAACTGTTTGGCTGGTATGTCTTCGGTGACTTCAGCACGGATTTCGCTTCGAGTGATGGCACGCTCCTGGCGGCGCAAGAGAACTCGGACGGAACCTGGACCCTCAACGAACTGGTGGTGGCGGGCAGGCCGGGAGGCCGGATCGGCAGGTTCATTCTTGGCTTCGGCCAGGACGAAGCCGGTGAGGTCTACATACTGACTACCGCCAACGCGGGACCGACCGGCGAAACCGGCGAGCTTCACAGAATCGTTCCGGCGCCCTGATGGGACTTGCCGTGACGGCAGGGCGCCGACTTTGGAAAGGACGGAACAATGGTAAACCTGTCGACGGATCTCCAGCACCGCGCCAGCTTGAAAACAACGGCCGCCCGTCTGTTGTCGCTCGCGACGCTCAGTCTCTTTCTTGGGTGCGCTCCCCCGGCAGTGCCGGAACCGGAGGAGGGAACCACCGATGTCTTCATGCAGGGCATCGCCTTTGTCCCCAAGGAAGTCACGATCAAAGTCGGCGAACGGGTCCGCTGGACCAATCGTGAATCATTCCCCATCGTGCATACGACGACCAGCGGTGATCCAAACGACGGCAACGCTGGCGACTTATGGGATTCCGGGAACCTGTCGCCGGGAGAGTCTTTCGTCCGGCAATTCGATGAAGTCGGCGAGTTCGAGTATTTCTGTATCCCTCATCAGACCATGCCGGCGATGCGCCATGCAAAGGTGCGTGTCACTCCTTAGAAAAGCACCTTCTGCAATGGGGTGCCCATGTGAGGACATATAACCGCGGGTGAGGATCTCGGTGGGACCGACGGTCGATACAATGAGGAGATCACAAATGAACGGCATGAAGAGGTTTGGATGTTTAGGGGTGCTCGCGATGGTCGCGGCGGCGAGCGTCGGCCTTGCCGATCCGCCAGCGCAAGAACGATGGTCGGTCGTGTTGACAACCGCGGCAGGGCTTCCGCAGGACGTGTGGATCGCTGGGCACGGCAACAACACGGTGGGCTGGACCAGCGGCGGCTCGATCTGTCTAGGCGTGCTTGCGCAGGGCATTGACGTTGGGCAGCATGTTCTGCTGGTAACCGACGTGATCGAGGCCGGCGTAGTCGGCGAGGACGGGTCGCCCGTGGAGCCGGGTCCTTATCTCGCGCCGAGCGAGGAACTTGGCGACCGCGAGTTTGAGGTCGTAGACGGGGTTACTTTCTATCTGATGATCCACACAACGGTCAAAAACTCAAATGTGCCTGGCTTTGAAGTGGGCGACGAGTCGGTCCTCATGTTCACGTTCGACACGGTGATGGGACGAACGGAACAGCTTGTGGTTGCATGGGCCGAAACGCCCACCGGATTCGTCCCGTTCCTCAACGAGGGTGTGATGGCTACCAACCTCCGGCTTGGGCCATGACTGGTTTTGTGGAGAGTGGCATTGCGCGTCCGAATCGAAGCGCGTGTCGATCGGCTGCTCGAACGCAGCTACCGCGATCCCGACAACCGGCGTTTGGCCAACCGGATGATCAAACATCGCCCGCACCTGTTCACGTTTCTCTATCGCAAAGGAGTTGAACCCACGAATAACGCCGCCGAACGCGCGCTGCGACCCGCGCTCATCAGCCGCAAACTCTCCGCTGGAAACCGTTCGCCCACCGAAGCGAACACCCACGGCATCCTGGCCAGCCTCGCCCAAACCGCTCGACAGAACGGCCGGAACTTCGTCGCCGCCGCAAAGACCATCCTAGTGTAGTTAGTCGTTCGGAGTTGGTCACTGAGTTGGTCAGTCGCCACCTGGTAGTGACTTGTTTCTCAGTGTCTCAGTGACCAACTATCCACTTGCAACCCTCGTTTTCGACCTAAAAAACGGCCATAAGTGCTTGTGACACCATGCCTTACAAGCAGCATCCCGTTTTCCCAAGCTGGACGTCGCCGGTTCGAATCCGGTCGCCCGCTTTTTATGTAAACCTCGCCGACACCGATAGTTACGGTGACTTGCCTGCGTAGGGCAGTGCGGCCAGGGACGCAAAAACGCGCGGTGTTACACCGCGCAACGCGTCCAGGAGCCGCCCATGCCGACGAATAGAAGACCACCGAGTTCCAAAGTTCCTGCGTACCGCCGCCGGTCGGGTCATACGCAGGCCCTCGTCACCCTGACCGACGCCGCCACAAAGAAGCGCCGCGACTTCTGGCTTGGGGAGTTCGGCACCACCGAGAGCCGCGAGCGATACCACCGCCTCGTTGCCGCGTGGATTGCCAACGGTCGGCGCTTTCCGTCCGTCGAATTCGAGCGAACTACGGCGCACCCCGAGCACCGGATAACGGTCGTAGAAGTCATCCGCGAGTACTGGCGCTGGGCCCAGACCTACTACCGCCCCAAACACGCCCAGGCGCTCAATGGCGCCTTGACCCTGCTGAGGCAATTCTACGGGCGCACGCCGGTAGGCGAATTCGGTCCCCAGAAGCTACGCTTGCTCCGTGAAGAGATGATCCGCGGCGCGGAGCCAAGCCGGAAACCCTGGTCACGCAAGTACATCAACGCCCAGGTGCAGCGCCTCCGCCACATGTTCAAGTGGGCCGCGAGCCGCGAGCTGGTGCCGGCATCCGTTCACCAGTCGTTGGCCACATTGGAACCGCTGCGCCGCGGCCGCACCACGGCGCGCGAGACCGACAGGGTTTTGCCGGTGACGCAACCGATGATTGACGCAGTGATTCCGCACCTCTCAAGACCAGTTCAGGCCCTGGTACAGCTTCAGCTGCTGACGGGCGCCCGGCCCGGCGAGCTACTTGCGATGCGACCGTGCGACATCGAGTTTGACAAAGCGGAAGGACTGTGGCTTTATCGTCCCGAGCAACACAAAAACGCCTTCCGCGAGCGCGAGCGTTTAATTTTCCTGGGACCCCAGGCCCAACCGATTGTCAAAGAGTTCCTGAACGATCGGGCCACAAACGGATTCTTATTCAGTCCGAAGGACTCGGTTACGGAGCATCATGCCCTGCGCCGCGAGCGCCGAATGACGGCGACCAGTTGCGGGAACCGGCCAGGCACGAACCGCCAAACCGCTCCTCGAATAGGGCCGGGAGATCGGTATACCACCGGTTCCTACAATCGCGCCGTCCAGTACGGCTGCGACCGGGCTTTCCCGCCGCCGTTCGAGCTTGCCAAGCGAAGGGGCGAGACGGTCAAGCAATGGCGAAAGCGATTAGTCACCGAGTACAAGTGGGACGACCTCTGTGCCTGGCGGCGTGCGCATCGATTCCATGTGAATCAACTCCGTCATACGGCGGCCACGCTCCTGCGCCACGAGTTTGGCCTAGAGGTCGCCCAACTTGTTTTGGGACACGCCAGCGCCAACATTACCGACGCGGTATATGCGGAGCGCGATCACGGAAAGGTGATCGACGTCATGCGTCGGATCGGCTGAGCGAATTCCCACGCAACGGACGCCAGACGCCGGGGCCTCTGAGGAGGTTTCCCGACGTCTTGTCGTTCGATCGACATCCCCCGTTTCTCGGGCAAATCTACGCTCCGGAGTTAGCTAACTCGGTTAACTCGCATTTTCTTCAGTTTTTTTCGCCGCTCCGGAATGCCGAGATTTTTCGGGGTTTAGGGCAATTCTCATCATTCAATCTGGTTGCCAACTGGAGTTAGCGAGTTAGCGATTCAGATCTCCGCATAGAAAGTGATGCATTGGATGAGTCAGTTTAAACGATTTGGAGATTCCAATGCAGGCGCAAGCGGTCGCAAATCCACTCATAACGCTCACCGAGGCGGCGAAGGTGATGCCGGGCCGACCTTCCACGAACTGCCTCTGGAGGTGGTGTAGACGCGGAGTTCTTTCGCGCGGCGGGGAACGTATTCGGCTCGAACACCGCCGTATCGGCGGGAAGATATTCACTGCCCCCGACTGGCTCGACGAATTCGGACGCCGCCTCGCCGACGCCGACACCCGTTACTTCGATCTTTGCGAAGACGCGGCCGCAGCAGCCGCTGCGAAGGAGCCGCGCATTCGCGGTAGACGCAGCCGCCCTTGTGCGAAGACCGACGAGCGTGCCGATCTTCGCGAAGTAGAGGACGCCGAGCGTGAGCTCGATGAGCAAGGAGTTCACTAAGCATCAATCAAAGTGGGCCCCAAGTGAGGCTGGAAAGTCCGCAGATGCCTGAAGCTCGACCCAGAAAAAGGCGTCGACGTATGCGTATCAGCGTGGTGCAAGGAGTTGCGATGTTGTCGTCCGGAGTTACTTCAGGAGCTGCCGCCCAATGGTACGCCGACCAGGGTTATTTGGTGTTTCCGTGCGCGCCGGGCCGCAAGACCCCGCTTACCGAACACGGTCTCCAAGACGCCACTACGGACTCCCATGAGATTACGAAATGGTGGGAGCGTCATCCCGATGCGAATGTCGCGATTCGCACCGACGGAATGGTCGTAATCGACATCGACGGGGCGGAGAACCCGTGGCTCGAAAACGAACCCGAACGGAAACGAGAACTGGCGACCGCGCCCGCTTCCGTCACGCCGCGCGGAGGGCGACACTATTTCTTCAGACAGTCGGACGGCCGCGCATGGCGCAATACGGCGAGTCGCCTTGCTGCCTCTGTCGATACGCGCGCCAACGGCGGATATGTGCTTGTCGCACCATCGGTGATCGACGGCAAGCGCTATGGATGGGTGGAGGGACACGAGTTAGACGCCGGGCCGCAGCGCCTGCCGGAGCCACCGCAATGGCTGGTTGATTTGCTTGATAGGCTGCGAAAAACAACCGCTGGAACCACGCCCGACACTACGAATACCGGCACAATTTCCCTCCGGCGACGCAATGAGACGTTGACGAGTCTGGCCGGATCGATGCGCCGGGTCGGGATGACAAAACCGGAGATCGCCGCGGCGCTTCAGCAAGTCAACGCCGATCGCTGTGATCCACCGATGGAATCGCGTGAGGTTGACGGCATTGCGGCGAGTATCGCCCGTTATCAACCAGACGACATTGCAACAGCCATCGTCGAAGGCCGTTTGGACGTATTGACCGATGCGGAATCGGTGCAGCCGCTATCGGTCCGCGAACTCGTGGCAACCTACCCTGGGCTCCGTGAGCCGACGATCCACGGCCTGCTCCGCTGTGGCGAGACGATGAACTTGATCTCGGTCCCTAAGCTGGGCAAGTCCTGGCTGGTGACCGACCTCGCGCTGTCCATCGCCTCTGGGGGCGTGTGGCTCGAGTCGTTCCAGACCGAGCGCGGCGACGTGCTGATCCTCGACAACGAGCTCCACGGCGAGACCAGCGCCCACCGCATTCCCAAGGTCGCAGCGACGCGCGGCATCCCGCTGAATGAATTTTCCGACCGGTTGTTCGTGCTGAACCTGCGTGGCCAGTTGAAAGACGTTTTCTCACTGCGGCCGTTCTTCGAGTCTATCGAACCGAATCGGTACCGGGTGATCATCCTCGACGCGTTTTATCGATTCATGCCTCGCGACATGGACGAGAATGACAACGGAACAATGGCCAGACTGTACAACCACCTCGATGCCTACGCAGACCACATCGGCTGTTGTTTTGTTCTGATCCATCACACGACGAAGGGGAATCAGTCCTCAAAGTCGGTGACCGACGTTGGTGCCGGCGCGGGGAGTCAGAGTCGCGCAACCGACACGCATCTGATTTTGCGGCCACATCAGGAGCCGGGTGCTGTTGTGCTGGAGGCCGCAGCACGGTCATGGCCGCCGTTGCGTGCAATGTGTCTCAGGTGGAAGTTTCCGGTGTGGACGCTGGTACACGATCTCGACACGGCGAACCTGGCCGGTGGCAATCGTGGCTCACGCATGAAGAAAGCAAAAACAGGCAGGCAGCCTGCACCGAAGTGGAGTGTTGAGGAATTCGTCAAGGAGTTCATCACTAGCACGCCAACACCCAAAGTCGCCATCCTTGAATCCGCCAAGGGCATGCGAGGCTTGTCAGGGCGGCAGGCCGGCCAACTGATTGAGGTCGCCGAGTCGCAGGGGCTGATCCGTTGCCGGCTAATGGGTCGAGGCGCCCGCAAGTATTACTTCGCCGCACCAATCGAGGAGCCCCAACCATGAGGCCGACCGATTTCCCGACAGCTCGAACTTGGAACACGCAGGATTCCAGTGGATGGAAGTTGCATGCTGCCATTGGCTTCTCGTCCGAACTTCTTTCGCGCGCGCACCCCCCTTATACCCCCCGGGCGGCGGCGCTAAAACTTCGCCGCCCGTCCGAAGTTTCAGCGCGCGCTTCAAGTTTGCGCGCTCAAACTTCGAAAGTTCGCCCCGTCGCGGCCGTCCGGGGCCGCAGGGACATGAAGTCTTGGTCACGCAGGCATGCACCCGCAGGGTGCCGGTGAAAAGGATTCACAGACAATGACGGAAGCGAAACAGCACGTCCTGAACCGGGTGACGTTCCAGACTTCGCGTGCATTCGACTTTTGCAGCCGCAAAGGTCTGGTTACCGAGACCGGCCACGAGGTCGAGTGCTGGCCACTGGTTATCCTGAAAGAGCTTGTGGACAACGCGCTGGACGCCTGCGAAGAGGCAGGCGTAGCGCCCGAGATCAGCGTCACCGTCGATCCGGTGCGAGGAATCATCATTATCACCGACGACGGGCCCGGCATTCCGCCCGAAACGGTCGCCGGGGTTATCGATTTCGAGCGCCGGGTGTCTAACCGCGAAGCCTACATGGCCCCGGACCGCGGGGCACAGGGAAACGCACTCAAGACCATCGTGGCCATGCCCTTCGTGTTGGACGGCGAACGTGGCGAGGTGACGATCCGGGCGCGGGGAATCGAGCACCGAATCACTATGCGGGCCGATCAGGTTCGCCAGCGACCCGCGGTCGATCACCAGCAGCGGCGTATCAAGGTAAATACAGGCACGTCGGTGACCGCTCATTGGCCGGATTCAGCTTGTTTAACAGACAAGGGCGTCCAGCGACGATTTTTACAAATTGCCGAATCCTACACTTGGCTGAATCCGCACCTTGCTCTGTCCGCCCGGTTCGAGAAGGAGCAGTTCAGGCACAAGGCCACCGACCCGAACTGGACCAAGTGGCGGCCGTCCGATCCGACATGCCCGCATTGGTATGGCCCTGAGCACCTGTCGCGTTTGATTGGGGCATACATCGCCCACGACGCGGACAACGGGAGGGAGCGGACGGTCCGAGAGTTCGTGGCAGAGTTTCGGGGCCTGAGCGGCTCGGCCAAACAGAAGCGCGTGCTGGACGCCACGAAGCTGGCTCGGGCCAAGCTGGCGGATCTGGCGAAGGACGGTCGCCTGGATCGTGAGGCCATCGGCAAGCTGCTGGCCGCGATGAAGCGCGAGACGCGCCCAGTCAAACCGAAGTTGCTCGGGACCATTGGCGAAGACCATCTCCGCGAACGATTCCAAGCAGTCGGCTGTGAATTGAAGACCTTCAAGTACCAGAAGTATCTCGGTGAGGCTGAAGGTGCGCCGTTCGTCCTGGAATTCGCCTTCGGCTACTGCCCGGACTTGGACAGCATTGAGGACACCCTTGTGGACGAGGAATGGGGCGAAACGTATCGCGCGACCGTTCGCAGGCGTCTGGTCACCGGCGTGAACTGGTCTCCGGGGATTGTGAATCCGTTCCGGGAACTGGGCGTTCTGGGCAAATCGTGCGATGCCGTGCTGGCCGAGCAGCGCATCGACCCGAGCGATCCCGTGATCCTGGTCCTGCACTGCGCCTACCCGCGCGTGGAGTTTGCCGATCGCGGAAAGTCGAGCATCTACCTGAAAGGCGACGATGGACAGTAACGCTATTCTCAAGGGCATCCAGAGCGTTACCCGCGACTGGACGAAGCAAAAGAAGCGCGAGGCGCGCGAGGCCTCCGCGCGCCTGAGCCGCCGGGACTACCTTTACCGGGCTCCGAAAACAAGCATCCGCGACGCGGCTTTCGACATCATGGAACAGGCTTATCTGAAGGCTTCGGCGAACGGCACGCTACCCGCGCATGCCCGGCAGATCATGTACGCGGCGCGGGGACACATCCTCAACGAAACCGAAAAGAAAACCTTCGACAGCGCCTACTTCACGCAAGTCCTGCTACCTCAATACATCGACGAACATCCGGAAGCTGCGGCGTGGGACGTGGTGTACGACGCGCGTGGCCACTTTCAAGAGCCGCACGCACTTCGCGGTGAGGAAGTGGCCCTGGGCACGCTCGCCGTGCGAAGCTACCTGCACGGCATGCAAACCAATCCTGTCGGACCGCCGAACGTTTCGCTCAATAGCGATGAACGATACCCGACGCGCGGGCCCGCGAATCGGTTCGGCGCCGTTCTGTTCATCGAGAAAGAGGGGTTCATGCCGCTGTTCGAGAAGGTGGACCTTGCGAATCGTCACGACGTGGCCCTGATGAGCACAAAGGGCTTCAGCAACGTCGCTTCCCGACGCCTGATCGACGAGTTGTGCGGTGAACACGAAATTCCCCTGCTGGTGCTACACGACTTCGACGTGTCGGGCTTCGGGATTCTGGAAACGCTGCGGGCGGGAACAACCCGGTACATATTCGAGCATGTCGTCGAGGTCATCGACATCGGCCTTCGCCTCGACGATGTAGAACGTTTCAAGCTGCAAAGCGAGGCGGTTTATCACCGAAAGAAGTTTTCAACCGCCGGTATGACGGCGAAGGAGATCGCATACCTCCAGCATCAGCGCGTCGAACTTAATGCCTT
>Ga0214473_10007183_pt1 | contig 13248 bp, 13 predicted proteins | sample RVTome_7_FD_203509 | JGI IMG/M metagenome (GOLD analysis project Ga0214473, IMG submission 203509) | Soil microbial communities from uranium-contaminated site in the Upper Colorado River Basin, Wyoming, United States - RVT98D197 | ecosystem: Environmental > Terrestrial > Soil > Contaminated >...
GATGCCCAGGAACCACAGATCGACCTTGATTGCCAGGCAGACGGAGAAGAATGCGCCAAACAGCAGCCAGTCTCGACTGTCGAACTCTCGGCATCGATACGCGAAGAGCAGAATGAGCGCTGAGAACGCGCTCGCCAAGAGATTCGCGTTGCCAGGGGCCAGTGTGGCGTAGAAGAAGCACGGCGTTCCGAAGAAGACCAGGAGCACCGCGGTAATGGAACGACTCTGCCCGCCGAACACCGATCGGCAGAGCACGAATGACAGCAGTCCTGTCAGGAGCGCGGACAGGTATGTGGTCAAGCTGAGCGACGCGTGGAACCACGTCCCTGCGTCAGACGGGACGAGCAGAAAGCTGAAGAGGAACCGGCTCAACCGGGCGTAGAGGGCAAAGGGTGCCCAGACGATCACTCCGCCATGGTTGTGGAAGTCCGGAAGATTGTAGGTCCTCGAAACGAGCAGCTCACCCTCCGGGTAGAGGAAGGAGTCCGCCTGTCTAACGAGATTGAGATCTCCGTGATCCAGCAGGCTCTGAGTATAGGAGGCGTACCATCCGCCGTCCGGCCCCCAGAAGGTTGGCCGTAACAGCAGGAAGACGGTCGCCGCGAAGGCGTAGGCGACGAGCTGTTGATGTCTGGGAATGATCACGCCCGGCTCACCCGGATCTCGACGGTTTCATGGGGGGGGACATGCGGCCCCGGAATGCCTCTCGGGCACCCGAGATTCACGTGTGACAACTCCGCCATCAGCAGCAGCGATCCTTCTCTCTCTCCGGAGCAGCCTCGATCATATCGCACATGGATCGAACGAGTCCTCCACCTCGACGATCTGGTCACGCGAGATCAGCGGCGGGTGCTTGTAGCGGAGCTGCCGCTGGTCACCCCGTAGCCGGGCAGGCGCAGGATACGTGTTACGATCTCCTGGACATCGGAGATTTCCGGAGGGAGAGATTCTATGAGCCTGCTGCGCGAAGTGGTCATCCCGGCGGCCGAAGGACGGTCGCTCGAGATCAACGCGGGCGAGTATCTCTCGGTGATCGACCTGGAGGGAACTCAGGTCGCCGACTTCGTGGCGATCCAACGCCAACCCGCCAGACCGCGGAAGTTCGTCTCGGTGGCACAGACGCGCTCGACGCTGCGTCGGTGGGTCCTCCGGGTCGGCGATCACTTCGTCAACAACTACCGCGAACCGGTCTTCGAGATCGTGCGCGACGACGTTGGCGTCCACGACCTCTTCCTCTGCGCGTGTAGCCCCATGCTGTACCTGCAACGCTACGGGGTGAAGGACCATCGGAGCTGCCGCGTGAACCTCCTCGAGGCGCTCCGCGGGCACGACGTCGAGGAGTGGTGGCTCCCCGACCCGATCAACCTGTTCATGAAGACGCCCCCGCTGCCGACCGGCGAGTTCGGCGCCGACCCGGCCCCCTCGAGGCCCGGGGACCGCATCGTGCTCCGGTGTCTGGCCGATGTCGTGGCGGCGGTCTCGTCATGCCCGGCGGACCTCAGCCCGATCAACGGCGGTGTCATCACGCCGCTGAAGATGGAGGTGACGCGGACGCCACCCGACTGAGAGCCCCCGGGGGGGGTGCGGCGGCCGGACTCCCCGCCCTGCGGGTGGCCCCGCTCGGAGTTGTCATGGGCGGGGATTCTCGGGTTCCTTCATGGGCTGAGATGACGAGACCGGCGGTGATGACGCAGCCAGGCGACTGTCCCCGACACGGGAGGACCGAGCGATGACCCAGGGCGCCCCAGGGGCGACGATGCGCGCGCAGTTCTACCACGGCCCCCGGACCTTCCGGCCGGGGACGGCGCCGGTGCCCGTGCCGGGTCCCGGCGAGGCGCTCCTCCGGGTCCGGCGCGTGGGCATCTGCGGAACCGACCTCCACATCTTCCAGGGGCACCTCGAGAACCGCGTGCCCCACCGCGGCGTCATCGGCCACGAGACGTTCGCCGAGGTGGCAGAGGCGCCGGCGGAGAGCGGCGTGAGGGCGGGGGACCGGGTCGTCGTCGAGCCGCTCAAGTTCTGCGGGAGCTGCCGCGCGTGCCGGATGGGGGCCTACTACATCTGCTACGACCTGAAGGTCCTCGGCGTCGACCTGCCGGGCGGGATGCAGGAGTTCTGGGCCGTCCCCGCCGCGCGGCTCCTCAAGGTCCCCGACGCCCTCAGCGACGACCACGCGGCCCTCGTCGAGCCGCTCGCCGTCGCCACCCACGACGTGAGGCGCGCCGGCGTTCAGGCCGGCGATGCGGTGATGGTCTTCGGCGGCGGGCCCATCGGGACCCTGATCGCGCTCGTCTCCCGCCACCGCGGCGCCCGCGTCGCGGTCGTCGAGGTCAATCCCTTCCGCGTCGAGATGCTCCGCGGACTCGGCCTCGAGACCGTCGGGCCCGGCGTCGACCCGGTGCGCTTCGCCAACGACTGGACCGGCGGCGACGGCGTCGACATCGCGTTCGAGGTGACCGGCCATCCCGTCGCCGTCCGCGCCGTCACCGACGTCGTGCGGGTCTGGGGCACGGTGTCGATCGTCGCGATCCATGCCGAGCCGATGCCGGTGAACCTCTACCGACTCTTCTTTCGCGAGGTCTCGATGCACGGGAGCCGCCTCTACGCGCGCGAGGACTGGGAGGAGGCGATCCGGCTCGGGGCGAGCGGCGCCATCCCGCTCGCGCCGCTGGTGAGCCGGCGGATCCCGCTCGAAGCGCTTCAGGAGGGGATGGAGCAGGCACTCGGCGGCGGCCCGGTGATGAAGGTCCTCGTCGACCTGACGCTGTGAACCGGAGGGGCCGGACCGGGCCAGGTAGAGGTCGATACATTCGGCCCAAGCGCGCGCGCCTGCGGGTGGGTGGCCGTGCGCCTTGACGTGCTCGAGACGGGCGTGATCCTCACCTGAAGCTTTCGCTCAGAGATTGATCATTAAGTACTCGCGTCGACGGTCAGAATTTTATCCTGATCCCCCTGGGGTCCCAGAGCGGCTCCGCGGTGACGCGGCCCCCGATCCAGTCGCCGAACAGCTCGACCGCGACCGGCGTCCCGGCCGCCGCCAGCTCGGTCGGCAAGTAGGCGTAGGCGATGCTCTGTCCCACGCTATACCCGAAGCCGCCGCTCGTCACCCGCCCGACCACCCGCCCGTCCACGCGGACCGGCTCCCCGCCGAGGGCCACGGTCAGCGGGTCGTCGAGCACGAGGCAGGCGAGCCGCCGGCGGACGCCCTCGGCTTGCTGCCGCGCGAGGACGTCCCGCCCGATGAACGCCTCCTTCGAGAGCCGGACGGCGAAGCCGAGACCGGCCTCGTAGGGCGTGTCGTCCGGGGTGATGTCGGCGCTCCAGTAGCGGTACCCCTTCTCGAGGCGCAGGGAGTCGATGGCCCGGTAGCCCGCCGCGACCAGGCCGTGCGGCTGCCCCGCGTCCCACAGCGTGTCCCACAGCTCGAGCCCGCACTCGGCGGGCGCGTAGAACTCCCAGCCGAGCTCGCCGACGTACGTCACCCGGACGGCGAGCGCGGGGACCCGCCCGACGCACAGCTCCCGCGCCGTCATGTAGGGGAAGGCCGCGTGGGCGACGCCGACGTCGGCCACCGGCGCCAGGATCTCGCGCGCCCGCGGGCCGAAGAGGCCGACGCAGGCATAGGTGCTGGTCACGTCGACCAGCTCGACGGAGCCGTCGCGCGGGAGGTGTCGCGCGATCCAGCCCCGGTCGTGGGCGCCAAACGCCGCGCCGGTGACGATCCGGAAGCGCTCGGCGCCGAGCCGGGTGACCGTGAAGTCGCACTCGATGCCCCCGCGGTGGTTGAGCATGGAGGTGTAGACCACGGTCCCGATCGGGCGGTCGACGTCGTTGTCGGTGAGCCGCTGCAGCAGCGCGAGCGCGCCCGGGCCAAGCACCTCGAACTTGGCGAAGGAGGTCTCGTCGAAGAGGCCGGCCCGCTGGCGCGTCCCCACGTGCTCCGCCTCGATCGCAGGCGACCAGGAGCGCCCGGCCCAACCGCGGGGCCGCCGCGCGGGGTCGCCCGCGGCCGCGTTCGTGTCGAACCAGAGCGCCCGCTCCCAGCCCGCCTTCTCGCCGAACACCGCCTCCAGCTCGCGCAGCCGCGCGTGCACCGGCGAGAGCCGGAGACCGCGCCCGACCTCGCGCTCCTCGTTCGGGTAGCGGACGTCGTAGTAGCGCGCGTAGATGTCCCGGGCCCGGTCCCGCACGACGGCGCGGGAGCGCGCCTCGACACCGAAGCGGCGGAGGTCCATGCGCCACACGTCGAGCCCGGGATCGCCATCGACGATCCAGTTCGCCAGGATCCGTCCGGCGCCGCCCGCGCCCGCGATGCCGTGGGCGCAGAAGCCCGCCGCGACGTAGAAGCCCGGGACCACCGGCGCCTCCCCCAGGATGAACTCCCCGTCCGGGGTGAACGCCTCCGGCCCGTGGACGAGCCGCACGATCTCCGCGGTCGCGAGCGCCGGGATGCGCCGGACCGCTTGCTCCATGAGCGGCGCGAACTGCTCCCAGTCCGGCGGCAGGAGCCGGTTGTTGAAGTCCGGCGGGATGCCGTCGAGGCCCCACGGGACCGGGTTCCGCTCCCACCCGCCGACGACCAGCCCACCGACCTCTTCGCGGAAGTAGTCGAGCAGATCGGGGTCGCGCATGGCCGGCATCCGCGGGTGGACGCCCTCGATGGGCTTGGTGGTGAGGTACTGGTGGCGGACCGGGACGATCGGGATCGTGACCCCGGCCATCCGCCCGATTTCGGGCGCCCACATCCCGGCCGCGTTGACGACCACCTCGGTCCGGATCGGACCGGCGTCGGTCTGGACCTCGTGCACACGGCCGTCCCGGAGCCCGATCCCGGTCACACGGACGCCGGTCCGGATCCGGGCGCCGCGCCGGCGCGCGCCTTCCGCGAGTGCGGCGGTCAGTCCGCCCGGGTCGATGTGCCCGTCGGTCCCGAGGTAGACCGCGCCGTGGACGCCGTCCGTCGCCATGACGGGGAAGAGCTTGGCGGCGTCCTCGGGGCCGATCACCTCCAAGGGCAGCCCGAACGTCTTCGCCCAGCCCGCCTGGCGCCGCAGCTCGAGCATGCGCTCGGCGGACGATGCGAGCCGGAGGCTCCCGACCTCGTGCCAGCCGGGATCGCGCTCGGTCTCGGCCTGGAGACCGCGATAGCACTCGACGCTCCACATCATGAGGCGCGTCAGCGCCACCGACCCGCGAAGCTGCCCGACCAGGCCGGCGGCGTGGAAGGTCGAGCCCGAGGTCAGCTCGGCGCGCTCGAGCAGCACCACGTCGCGCCACCCGCGCGCGGTGAGGTGGTACGCGACGCTGGTCCCGACGACCCCGCCGCCGATGACGACTGCCCCGGCGCTCTCTCCCATGGCGCCCGATTGTAGCAGGCGCCCTCGACGGGGTCATCTCGAGGCGGATGGGGCGCGCAGAGCCCGCCGTCGCGTCACTCCTCGCGCACCGGCGCAACGCGGCTCCGACCGGTCTCGCGCATCGCGAGCCCCGCCAGGAACCCGAGCACGTGGGTCGCCGCGATCACGAGGAACACCGCCTCGAACCCGCCGGTCACGTCGGCGATCCGCCCGAGCCCGATCGGGAGCACCATGACGCCGACGAAGCACGCCGTGTTCGCCACGCCCGTCGCCGTCGCCGCGAGCGCGCTCGGGAACAGCTCGAGGATCATGACGAACGGGACGATCAGGCCGGCCACGGCAAGGCCGGACGCGAGCGCGATGGCCGCGGTGGCCGGGAGCGAAAGCCGCGGCACGACCAGCGCGAAGACGAGCGCGCTCAGGACGGAGAGCCCCTGGCTCGTGAGGAAGATCGGGCGCCGCCGCCCGAGCCGGTCGCTCAGCAGCCCGCCGAGCGGCCAGGCCACGATCGTCCCGGCCGTCACCAGGCTGGTGACGAGACCGGCCTCCGCCTCCCCTGCGCCGAGCTGCCGGACCAGGAAGGCCGGCAGGAAGGTGAGGAAGCTGAAGTAGCCCGCGAAGGCGGCGAGCAGAGCCAGGTTGAACGGCCAGAGGGCGGGCGTCGCCAGCACGCGGCGGAGACTCCCGGCCGGGGCGTGGGCGGCGCTCGACACGGCATGCGGGCCGCCACGGACGAAGAGGGCGATGAGGGCGAGCGTCACCCCCGCGGGGAGGACCATCGCGCCGTAAGCGACCCGCCACCCGTACCGCGACGCGAGCCACGGGGCCACCAGGAACCCGAGCGTGCCGCCGATCCCCCCGCCGGCCGAGATGAGGCCGGCGGCGCGGCCGCGCTCGGTGGGCGGAAACCACTCGCCCACGAGGCGGAAGCCCGGCACCCAGACGGCGGCCGCGCCGAACCCGACGAGCATCCGCGCGGCGAGACTCCCGGCGTACGTCCCCGTCGTGGCAAACCACACGGTGCCGACGGCGAGTGCCGCCATGCAGAGGAGCATGACGCGCCGCGGCCCCCAGCGGTCGGCGACGACGCCGATGGGCACCTGGGCGGCGGTGTAGGTCCAGAAGTAGGCAGTCTGGATCGTGCCCGCCGCCGCGTACGTCCAGCCGAGATCGGCGACGATCGTCGGGATCAGCGCAGCGAAGGCGAGGCGGTGGAGGTGCGTCTGCATGAAGCCGACGACCACGATGCCGAGGATCACCCAGCGGTACGCGGACGCCATGACCCCGCCAGTATGCCGCGGCGTGCTGGGGGGCGGCCAGATCGAGGGGACGCGCCGCGACCGCGAGCCGGGGGCGCGGCGCCCCTAGACCGGCACCAGGTCAGCCACGTCCCGGTGCAGGGCGGTGAGGTTTCGATCCAGGGTGGCAAGCCTCCCCTGCCGGCGGCGAGCGAGCTCGGCCAGCCACGCATCGGTCACCTGCTTGGGCCCCTGCAGGTGGCGGTGGGGCACGACCGAGTACCCGAAGCCATCGTCCCAGTACTCGTGCCGGGGGTGCTTCTCGACTGCTGCCAGCGTCCTCCACGCGGCGGCAGCGCTACGGTCCTCCGCGTAGGCCATGTGGACGCGCAGAAGCGTTCCCTGCGTCACCAGACAGGTGGCGAACCGACGATCCCGGAGCGCATTGAACCAGCGGGCGACCTGAGAGTGATGGACGTGCCCGTCCAGCACCAGCGCGGCCAGGACGTTGCCGTCGACGAGCCAGGTCACGACGGCTCGGCGTCGAGGGCGGCGACGGCTTCCGAGGTGAACCTCTTCGGGCAGCGCACGACCGGCAAGCCGCCACGCCGGCGGCGGACGGACACGTGCTCACGGGCCTCGAGCCCCCGCCGCAGGAGCTTGTTCACCGCAGCGCTGATCGAGCAGTCCTCGGTCCGGGCCAAGCTCCTGGCGATGGCGTACAGGTCGTCCTCGAGACTGATCGTGAGCCGCACCCAATCATTGTGGTGCGCTGGTGCACCGGTGTCAAGAGGCGATCGGCCTCCCCCCAACCGCGAGCCGGACGCGCGCGGGGTGTGGAGTGGGTCAGCAGGGCTTCACGGGACGATGAGCGTCAGTTTCGGGAAGTAGCTCCGGTACCGTCTAGCGTCGCGGGTCAGCAGGGGAATTTCCCGAACGGCGGCATGCGCCCCGATGTAGAAATCCGGCAGCGGTGAGCGCTGCTTGCCCCTCGCCCGCCGGTACCGGAGGAAGCACTTGCCGGCGAGGAACCCGGCCTCCCAGGGCAGGTTCTCGCGTCGGAAGAACTCCGGGGGCAGAGCCTCCTCCAGGTCCTCGATGCGGTCGAACCCGACGGAGACCTCGCTGTAGATGATCGGATTGATGACAAAGAGGTGGTCCTCGGCGAGGGCCTCGAGCCGACCCGCAGACCAATCGAACCAGTGCGGGTCCTCGGTGACGACGTCGAGGATGACGTTGCTGTCCACCAGGACCTCTCGGACGTACACCGCCTCCACGGTCACTGGCCGCGCGTCAAGGCCATGATCTCGTCGGTACTCATTCGCGTCGTGCCTCTCCCCCGAAGCGCCTGGAGCAGCCGCGGGCCGCGCCGTGGGGCTCGCGCCGCTCGCCGCAGGACCACCGTGTCTCCCTTCACTTCGAACTCGACCTCCGTGTCGGGCAACAGCCCGACCCTCTTGCGCATGGCCAGGGGGATTGTGACCTGACCCTTGCTGGTGATTCGCATGTCTCCCTCCTCCGCGAAGTATTACCAGTAAGAGTAATACTCACGCTCGGCGGCGTCAAGGCCGAGGGCGCCGACAGGGTGAGGCGTCGACGGTCGACGGAGCCGACGGACAGCCGGTGTGACAGGCTTCGCGGGCAAGTCGCACTCGAGCCGCTGCAGGCTGAATCGCGGGGCCGCGGGACGTGGGCCGAAGCCAGGCCGCCGCGCCGTCCTCGCGCGGGTCGCTCGGGCTACCGCGGGCCGGGCCGCTCCCCTGTCGAGGCCAGGAGGTCCATGAAGGCGCGCGCGGCCGCGCTCAGGGTGCGGCCCTCGTGGTGGATCAGGTGGAAGTGCCGGGTGAGGCGGAGACCCCGGAGGCGCAATGCGTGGAGGCGACCCGTCGCCACCTCGGTCCGGACGGCGTGGGTCGAGACGAACGCGACGCCGAGGCCCGCCATCACGGCCTGCTTGATCGCCTCGGTGTGCTCGAACACCATGCCGCCACGGTAGGCGACGCCCGCCTGTTCGAGCGCCCGTTCGGTGACCTGCCGGGTCGCGGACCCCACCTCGCGCATGAGCAGCGGCGACTCCGCCAGGCGCGTCGCGGCGATCTCCCGTCGTGGTCCCCAGGGGTGAGCCGGCGACACCACCAGCACCAGCTCGTCCACCAGGCCGCTCGCGAGGCACTCCTCGTCCGATCCCAGTACATGGCCCCCGACGAGCCCGAGGTCGAGCTCGCTCGCCCGGATCAGGCGCTCGATCTCGGCAGAGTTGCCGAGTCGCATCGAGAGCTCGATCCCCGGGTACTGCCGGCGAAAGCTCGCGAGGACCCGAGGCAGCACGTAGATCCCCGGCGTCGTGCTGGCCCCGATCGTCAGCCTTCCCCTCTGGAGGCCCATCAGCTCGCCGATCGCCTGACGCGCGTCGGCGAGCGTGGTGAACACGCGCGCGGCGTGCTCCTCCAGCACCCGTCCCGCCTCGGTCAGGCTCACCGCCCGCGCCAGGCGGTCAAAGAGCCGGACGCCGAGCTCGCCCTCCAGCTCACGGACGTGCTGGGACAGGGCCGGCTGGCTCAGGTGGAGGGCCTCCGCCGCGCGGCGGAAGCTGCGCGCCCGGGCGACGGCGAGGAACACCTCGAACTGGCGGAGCGTCATGGAGTGGGCTTCGCTTATCGATCCGATAAGAACACTGTATTGGAGCTTATCGCACCTCTCGTCGGACAGTAAGCGGGAAGAGCGGGACCGCGGGCCAGCCCGCGGGGAGGTGTGGACCCCGGATGGACGTCGTGGCTCGAGAGCCTGCAGTCCGGCTCGGGTGCTTCCTGGCCGCGTTTGTCCTGATCGCGCTCTGGGAGGCGCTCGTGCCCCGCCGGCAGCCGGCCGTGGGGCGCATCGCGCGCTGGCCCGGGAACCTCGGCATCGTCGTACTGAACACGCTGCTCGTCCGCGCGAGCCTCCCGCTGACCGCGGTCGGGGCGGCGGCGCTCGCCGAGGCCCGATCGTGGGGGCTCCTCAACAACCTCGGCGACGTCCCGGCCTGGCTCGGGATCCCGCTGGCCGTCGTCCTCCTGGACCTCGCCATCTACCTCCAGCACGTCATGTTCCACGCCGTGCCCGCGCTGTGGCGCCTCCACCGGATGCACCACGCCGACCTCGACGTCGACGTGACGACGGGCATCCGCTTCCATCCGCTCGAGATCGTGCTCTCCATGGGGTTGAAGCTCGGGGTCATCGCGGCGCTGGGGCCGCCGCCGGCCGCGGTCCTCCTGTTCGAGATCGCGCTGACCACGTTGTCGATGTGGAGCCACGGGAATCTCCGGCTGCCGGACGCGGTCGATCACGTGCTGCGCTGGGTCGTCGTGACGCCGGACATGCACCGCGTCCATCACTCGGTCGTGCCGACCGAGACCAACAGCAACTTCGGCTTCAACCTGTCCTGGTGGGACCGTCTGGGCGGCACCTACCGGGCCCAGCCGCAGGCGGGGCACCAGGCGATGACGCTCGGGATCGAGCGCTTCCGGGAGCCCGCCTGGCTCCGCTTCGATCGCCTGCTGATCCAACCCTTCGTCGGGGACTCGGAAGACGCTGCCGCTCTCCCGCGGACCGGGAGCGCGTGAGGGAGGCCCGTGGGACGGCAGCGGGCAGCACGACGCCGTCAGCGTCTCATCGTCGCCGCCTGCGCTCGAGCTCGAGCTCGAGCCGCTTGAGCCGCTCGAGATCCTGGCGGATGGCCTCTGCCTCCTGGCGGGCCCGCTGGAGCTCGCGCCGGAGCCGATCGGTCTCCTGGCGCGCGCGGATCGTTTCCTCACGCGCGCGGATCGTCTCCTCGCGCTCTCTGAGGACCGCACCCAGAAGGTCCCGCCATGCCCGGGCCTCGCCCGCCACGGGGCTCTCGGGATACTCGCGCGCCAGGCGGTCGAACTGCTGATGGGCCTGCCGGTAGTCGCGGTTCGCGTTGTCCGGGGAGACGTAGAGACGGCCGAGACCGAGGAGGGCCCTATCCGCCGGACGATCCGCGGGACGATCCCGGAGCGAGGCGTCGAGGACGCGGCGGTACGTCGCCTCCGCGGTCCCGAAGTCGCCCGCCCTGGCGAGGGCGTCTCCGCGAGCCACGAGGTCGGCCGGCCGGTCCTCCTGACGCATCAGGCCGGGGAGGCCGCAGCCCGCCAGGAGGAGTCCCGTGAGGAGACCGCCAACCGCCCTCACCGGGCGCCTCCGCCGGGCGGCAGGGTCACCGAGAAGCGGGTCCCCTCCCCTTCCCGGGACTCGACCCCGACGCGGCCGCCGTGCGCCTCTACGAAGGCCTTGACGATGGCGAGCCCGAGACCCGTTCCGCCTCGACGCGCGTGCGCCTGTTGGTATCGGTCGAAGACGTGCGTGACCTGATCGGGCGGGATCCCGATCCCCGTGTCCTCCACGGTGACGAGGAGCTCGGACCCGCTCTCGCGCGCCGTCAGGCGAATCTGGCCGCCCGTCGGTGTGAACTTGACGGCGTTGGCGAGCAGGTTGACGAAGACCTGCTGGGTACGGTGCTCGTCGCAGACGATCCGGAGCGGCGCCTCGGGAAGGCTCACGGCGAGCCGCACGCCCTTTGCCTCGCTCACCGGCCGGACCTCCTCAGCCGCGCTCTCGGCGACCCGTCGCAGATCCACCGAAGCGAGATCGAGCTGGAGCATCCCGACGCGGACCTTGGAGAGGTCGAGGATCTGGTTGGTGAGTCGGAGGAGCTTGTCGGAGTCCGACTGGATGATCTCGAGCCAGCGCTCCTGCTTCGGGGTGAGCGAGCCGCTCCGGAGCAAGCTCGCGGCCATCCGGATGGAGGTCAGCGGGGACCGGAACTCGTGGGAGATGTTCGAGAAGACCTCCTGCTTGAGCTCGTCTACCTCGCGGAGCTTGTGCGTCATGTCGCCGAAGGCGCGGACGAGGTCCCCCACCTCGTCGTGGCTGCTCGTCGTCACGGGGGCGTCGTACCCGCCGCGGGCCACCTCCTGGGTCGCGCGGTGGAGCGCCCGGATCGGCCGGACAATCCGCACCGCCACCATCCCCGCCAGGCCCAGGCCCACCGCGAGCGTGACCGCGAGGCCCAGAATGGCGGCGGTCCGCACAGATCGCTCAATTTCCCCCCCCGCAGCCACGGTCCGCTCGAGATCGGCGAGGCTCAGCGCCAGGAGCGCCTCGACGGCAATCCCGAGCGCCCTCCCCGCCTCGCGGGTCGGGCCCTCGGACAGGCGCAGCGCCTCGTCGCGCCGCCCCCCGGCGAGCGCCGTCCACTCCCGCTCCACCAGAGCGAGGTACTCGGCGAGACGGGCCCGGACCTGGGGGAGGCCGTCCGCAAGCTGCCGGTCGTCCAGATACTGGGTCACGGCCTCGATCTGACGCTGGAACTCCTCTACGCCTTCCTGGTGGAGCTCACGATACGCGGGGTCCCGCAGCACGACCGCGCGGGTTTCGTGCCGCACCAGGACGGGGACCCGCTCGGCGATCATCCGCTGGAGCCGGATGGCGGGGATGGCGCGCGCGGTGAGCGTCTGGTTCAGTTCGTAGAGTTGGCCGGTCGCGCGAAGGCTCACGACCCCAAGCCCCACAACGACCAGGACGACGAGGCCGAACGTCAGGAAGACCTTGCGCGTGATGGTGAGTGCCACGGCACCCTCCGCGGACCGCCGACCAGTTGGGGGCCCGTGGCGGCCAGGGAAGCGGGCGCCCACCGCGGGTCCCCGCCCCGCCGTCGTCGGGCCGGCTAGGGGGAAGGTACTCCGCGAGGTGCCACGCACGCAAGGATTCGTGTCGGCCAGCTACCTGAGGGCCCTCACGCCGGCCAGGTCTGGGCGCCGCCGTCGACGCGCAGCACCTGACCGCTCACGTGCCGGCCGGCGTCGGTGACGAAGAACTCGACCGCCCGGGCGATGTCCTCCGGCCGGCCGTAGCCCTCGAGCACGTCGCCCTTGGCGAGGACGTCCGGATCGGCCTGCCCCGTCGCCACGAAGCGCGGTGTGATCGTCCCGCCGGGCGCCACGCAGTTCACGGGCACGTTGTGCGGTCGGAGCTCGGCGGCGAGGCACCGGGTGTACTCGTGGACGGCCGCCTTCGCGGTCGCGTAGATCGCGCCCTCCGCCCGGCCGTGGAGCCCCGCCACACTGCCCAGGGTGACGATGCGGCCCGCGCGGCGGGCCATCATCTCCGGCGCGACCTCCCGGCACACCAGGATGCAGGAGAGGAGGTTCCGGTCGAGCACCGCGCGGACCTCCGGGACCGGGATCAGGACGCAGTCGTTGTGCTCGGGCTTCCCGCCGCGCGGCCCCGTCGCCCCCGCGGTCCCGATGTCCCCGCCCGCGTTCGCGACCAGGATGTCGATCCGCCCGAGCTCCGCCCGGATGCGCGCCACCGCGGCCCGGACCGCGCGCTCGTCGGTGAGGTCCGCGGCCACCGCCAGCACCGGGCGGCCGGTCTCCGCCGCGACGTCGCGCGCGACCTGATCGAGCGATTCGGCCTCGCCGAACGCCCGGGCCGACGTCGGCGTGGTCCCGTGCACGACGACCGATGCCCCCAGCCGCCCGAGGTGACTCGCGATCACGCGACCCAGCCCTCGCGACGATCCCGTCACCCACGCCACCTGCTGCCAGAGCGGTCCTCCGTCTCCCATCCGTCACTCCTCCTCGAGGTCGCGA
>Ga0214473_10007184_pt1 | contig 13245 bp, 11 predicted proteins | sample RVTome_7_FD_203509 | JGI IMG/M metagenome (GOLD analysis project Ga0214473, IMG submission 203509) | Soil microbial communities from uranium-contaminated site in the Upper Colorado River Basin, Wyoming, United States - RVT98D197 | ecosystem: Environmental > Terrestrial > Soil > Contaminated >...
CTGCGACGACGGCCTGTTCTGCAACGGTGCGGAATCCTGCAGCGCCACGCTGGGCTGTCAGACCGGCAGCGACCCGTGTCCCGGCTTGGCGTGCAACGAGACCACCGATGCCTGCGTCTGCGATGACAACGGCGATTGCGACGACGGGCTGTTCTGCAACGGCGCGGAAATCTGTTCCGGCGGATCGTGCCAGTCCGGTTCCGCGCCAAACTGTGATGACGGCGTCGCCTGCACCACCGATTCCTGCAACGAAGGCACGGATTCCTGCGACCACATTGCCAATAATGCCGCCTGCGACGACGGCCTGTTCTGCAACGGGGCGGAAACATGCCACGTGACGCTCGGCTGCCAGGCCGGAACCGATCCGTGCGCCGGCAATCCTTGCGACGAAGGTACGGACACGTGCCAGGGCGCCGCCCAGGTGTGGATGGTTTTTGAAACGGCCACCGCGGTCCCCGGCGTGGGCACGGTGGAAAATGAAGACATCGCGGCGTATGACCTGGACACCCTCACATGGTCACTGATTTTCGACGGCAGCGACGTGGGGCTGGGAGGTCTGGCGATTGACGGAATGTCGCGACTGTCCACGGGCGGCATCCTGCTCTCGTTCACGGCAGCGGCGAGCATTCCCGGCCTGACCGGCGGCCCCAACGGAACGAACATCGATGATTCGGACATCATCCTGTTTACGCCGACCTCGCTGGGATCGACCACGGCGGGCAGCTTCTCGTTTTATTTCGACGGGAGCGACGTGGGGCTCACGGTGAATGACGAGGATGTTGACGCCATAGGCCTGGCGCCCGATGGCCGTCTGCTCATCTCCGTCATTGGATCGTTCGCCGGCACCGGAGCCGGCGGCAACGACGAAGACTTGTTCGTCTTCACCGCCACCAGCCTCGGCTCGGCGACGTCCGGCAGCTTCGCCCTGTATCTGGACGGTAGCGACGTGGGGTTGAACACCTCGAACAGTGAGGATATCGACGCCGCGTCTTACACCCCGGCCGGGACGATACTTCTCTCGACCATCGGTAACTTCGCCGTAACCGGCGTCTCGGGGGCCGACGAGGACATCTTCGAGTTTTTCCCGACCACTCTGGGCACGACCACGTCGGGATCATTCGCCATGTTCCTTGACCTGAGCACGCTGGGCATCGCCACCTCCGCGGACGTGACAGCGCTGGAGTACGTCGAGCCGTAGTCGGCATGGAACGGCCTATCTGGTAAGAGACAGGCGGCTTCATGAGACAACGACGGGTCGGTGATCCTTCACGGATCACCGACCCGTTTCTTTCGGCCAAGCGCCTTGGTCGGCGCGCTCACAAGGCCGCAATCCAATCCGCCATTCGTTGAACTCCTTGCATGACGTTCGGGCAATGCGTCGAAAGGAAATCGTCGGGCAACGGCTGGTCGGCCGCCAGACCGTAGCTTTCCGTCAGCGCCTTCGCCCCGTCAAAATCCACGTAGGAAAGCCGGGCGGTGAACTCCGTGGCGGGTCGCCCGAATGCCTCCCCCGGCAACAGCGCCGCCCCCGTCTCCGCCAGCAGTTGTCCGCACAAATCCGGTCCCGTGGTCAGCCCGCGCCGCCAAAGCCGTTCCTGGAGCGAACTGAAATCAGGAAACAGGTAGAACGCTCCCTCCGGTTCGTGGAGCCTTGCGCCGCCACTACGTAGAATGCTCGCGCACCGTTCTCCGAGCGCACGCAGGATGCGCCGCACGTGCCATAAGTAGCGTTCAATCTCGTCATCGCCTTGGAAGGCGCGCACCGCCGCGTACTGAATCGGTGCGCAAACCGAGGTATAGGTCTCACTGGCCACCGCGGTCATCGCTTTCCTCAGCCAGTCCAGCTCCCTCGGAAACGTAAACGTCCCCAGCCGCCACCCCCCCGCCCCGCACCACTTCGATAATCCCGAACTGATGATCGTCCGCTCCGGGTAGTAGCGCGCAATGGACACGTGCTCCCCGCGGAAGTGCAGTTGACCGTAAATCTCGTCGGACAATACGATCAAGTTGTAATGCCGGGCCACGTCCGCCAGGTCCTTCAACTCCTCCACGGTATAGGTATGCCCCGTGGGGTTCATGGGATAATTGAGGATCAGTATGCGCGGGCGGCTGTCGTCGTTCGTCCCCACCAGCACCCACATCAGATTCTCCGGCGTAATCTTCCAGCCGCACTCGTAGGTCGTCGGAATCAGCGTCACCCGCCGGCCGATGATCTGCGCCTGCGGCTGATACGACACCCAGCAGGGCGTCCGCAGAATGATCTCCCCGTAGAAAACGAGCTGAAGCAGGAACATCATTTCTTTGGATCCCGGCCCCACTAAGACCAAACCAGGATGGGCGTCCACCAGGTCCTTCCTACGGTGAAACTCGGCCACCGCCTCGCGCAATGCGGCAAGGCCTTCCGTCGGCAGATAGTCCTTCTCCGGGGCCGCCAACCGCAGCGCCTCCACCACGCAAGTCGGTACCGGAAACGGCGATTGCCCCAGCCCGAAATCGTAGACGTGCTTGCCCTTCGCTCGAAGCTCGCGGCATTTTTGCTTGATGGCAATCGTGGCCGACGGGCCCAGCCCGCGGACGTTGAGGTTGAGGCTGTCCCCTCGTAAAGGAATCATAGGTGCGGCAAATGCAGCCCTGCGCAAGGCGCTGAAAACGCCCGCCCATCCGCCGTCATCCGGCGAACGCAGGGGAAGTCGGGAAAGGCCCCGTTCCGTTCGTGCAGACAAACCTATTCAGGACCCTCACTCACCTCGAACTCCGACGAGGCCGCGAATCGCTCCCCGCCTTCCGCCGGCTCGAGTTGATCCAGCCAATAGGCCTCGTCGTTCCGCTTAAAGGTAAGAAACCTGCCGCCCATCGCCGGATCCTTGGCCCGATGGTACCGCAGAAGGATGTGCTTGTCATCGACCGCGACGATCTCCAGCTTGCCCGTTTCGTGCGACATCACGAACCGCGCCCGGTAAGCCAAACCCGATCCCCGCCGCAACGCCCCCTGATAGATGTGCCAGCCCGTCACGATGGGCACCTCGTAGGGTTCATTGCCCGCGGTGGGCCGACCCTGAAACAGATAATAGGGCGGACATCCGATCCAGGCGAGCTTTTGATACAATTCTCCCAGCACCTCCGCGTCGTCGTTGATCCCCTTAATCAACGGACATTGATTCACGCAAATCACCCCGTTGCGGATGAAGCAGTCTATGCCCTCGATCGCCGGATCGGTGAGCTCCCGCGGATGATCGAAATGCGCCATGAGATAAATGCGCTTTTTCGGCGTGGAGTACTTCCGGAAAGCCTCTTGCAGCTTCTGATCGCTTAACACCCGCCACGGATCAAACGCCGGCATCTTGCTGCCGATGCGGACGATCCGCACGTGCGGAATCCCCCGCAGCGCTTCGAGAATCTCCACCAGCCGCCGCGTGCTCATCAGCAGCGGATCGCCCCCCGTCAGCAGCACGTTGGTGACTTCGGGGTGCTCCGCGATGTACCGGATGCCCGCGGAGACGTCGTGCGTCGTCTCGTCGTTGTCGTCCATGAACAGCCGCTTGCGAAAACAATAACGGCAATACGCCCCGCACACTTCATTGCACAAGAGCAAAACCGTCTGCGTGTATTTGTGCTGCACGCCCTGGGCCACGGTGACCGATTGTTCGTTGCTCGCGTCCAGCTTCCCCCAGTCGTGAAGCTCCTCATCGCGCGGGATGATGAGCTGCTTGATCGGATCGTGGGGATCATTCCAGTTGATCAGGCTCAGGTAATAGTCATTGGCGCGAAAGACGTATCGCTCCGCCACCCGGCGCAGCTTCTCCCGCTCCTTGTCCGGAATGTTGGGCACCTGGTCCACCGTCCGCACATACTTGACGCGCTTTGCGCCGCTCTGCTTGACGTCAAACGAAATCTGGATGGGCTTGCTCATAACGGTCGAACTCCTCTCCGGGGTTGGCGTGCGAAAGCAGGCCGGGTTCGGCCGCGCCGCAAAGCGACGGCGACGGAATCGATTGGTTCTCTACTTATTCTAGGTTACGACGGACAAGCTGTCCAGCGTGCCGCTGGGAGCGGCAAAAGGTAAGAACGACTGTATTCGGATTCTGTTCGGATCGGCCGCCCGGCCGGCCGGTGTCAGACTTGTGGCACTACCAAAACAAGCGCTCGGCCCCTCGAAAACGGAATGCGCATCACGGCGCCTCCACGACCAACTCCACTTCCACCGCCGCGTTGAGCGGCAGCTCCGCCACCCCCACCGCCGAGCGCGCGTGCCGGCCCGCCTCCCCGAAGATCTGCACCAGAAGATCGCTGGCCCCGTTGGCCACCTTCGGTTGCTCGAAGAAACCCGCCGCGGAATTGACAAACACGCACACCCGAACCACGCGCTCGATCCGATCCACTCCGCCGGCGACGCAAGCCGCCGCCGCCACCGCGTTGAGCATCGCCAGCCGCGCCGCCGCCGCCGCCTTCTCCAACGGCACGTCGCTCGGTACCTTCCCCGTATACGCCACCTTCCCCTCTTGGAACGGCAATTGCCCGCTGGTGTAGATTTGTTGGCCGCTTCGATTCGCTGGAACGTAATTCGCCACCGGCGAGGCCGCCGCCGGCAGTGTGAGACCCAACTGCTCAAGCCGTTCGCTGGCTTTCATGAATCATCTCCTCGCTTCATACCTCTGTCGGAAGCTCAAGCCGCGCAAAGTATGGCGAACACGCCGATCCTTACTTCTGACGAAACGTGCGGGACTCCCAGTCCTTGACCACCCCCGGAAAACGCAGCACCTTGTTGTGCATAACCACGTAGACGCCCGCATCGACGAAACGCGCCGCCAACAGGGACTCGGTGACGTTTTGCAGGGCGTCGCTGTCGCGGAACTCGTAAGGCCGCATCGCCCCGGTCAGAATGACCGGCACCGAAAGTCCCTGAAGCTCACGGCAGAGCATTTCCCCCGTGACCTGCAAGGTGTCCGTTCCATGAAGAACGATCACCGCGTGATGCCCCGCGGCGGCTTGTCGAACGGTTTCCACGATCAGCGATCGGTCCGCGGCCGTCAAGTCCCGAGAATCCTTGGATAACAGATGGTCGTAGGTGAACGTCACATCGGGCAGCCGCAGGCCCGCGATGATGGCCTCCACGATGGGTTGGCGATTTTTCAGTGTTTCCTCGGTTTCACAGTAGGTCTTTGAGATCGTGCCCCCCGTGCAGACGATTCGAATGGAGATCGGTTTCTGGCTGCTCATGGACGCTGTCTCATGCTCGTTTTTTTATTGGCGCTTTAGTCGTGGATGTTACCGTTCTGATAATAAGTCGCCGCAAGCGTCGGGTTCGTCAAGACGCGGCACTAGGCAGCGGGGGAGCGCGGCACACGGATGGACGAGCCGGCGGCGGCGTATGGGGGAATCCGTGACACGCACGCAATTTGCAGGGATAAGCACAAAAAGTCCGAAGCCGCGGAATGTAAAGCGTATAATCAAAGGGGGCGCAACCGATGATGACGCTACCGGGACGCACCGCTTCCGGGCGTCCGGGCTTTGGCACGCGAGACCGCCATGGACTGGGAAAGCTTACGATCGTCGTTCCCGATCACGCGGAACTACAACTTTCAGAACCACGCGTTCGTCGCCCCGATTTGTCAGCGAGCGGCCGACGCGGCGCGGAAGTACCTGCAATACGCCGAGGAGAACGCCTACGTCCACGGGGGTTTCTACAAGCACGCCGACCAGGTTCGCGTCATGCTCGCCCGTTTGATCAATGCGAACCCGGATGAAGTCACGTTCACCAAGAACACCAGCGAGGGCCTGAGCCTGGTCGCCAGCGGACTAAGCTGGAAGAGCGGCGACAACATCGTCACCACCAACGTCGAGTTTCCGGCGAACATGTATCCGTGGCAGGCGCTGCGCGAGCGCGGCGTGCAGGTGCGCATGGCCTTCGAAGAGGACGGGCGCATTCCCCTGGAGCGGATCATCGAGCTCATCGACAGCCGTACCCGCCTGGTAACGATCTCGTCCGTGCAGTTCGCCAGCGGCTTTCGCGCCGACCTGGCGTCGTTGGGCGAGTATTGTCAGAGCAAAGGCGTGCTGCTGTGCGTGGATGCGATTCAATCGCTGGGCGTGTTTCCCATCGACGTGGGGGCCATGAACATCGACTTCCTGGCCGCGGACGGACACAAGTGGCTATGCGCCCCCGAAGGCTCGGGGATCTTCTATGTGCGCAAGGAGTTGCAGGGGCACCTTCGTCCCACGTCCATCGGCTGGGCGTCGATGAAGGACCGCTACAACTTCGGGCGCTATCAATTCGAGTTCGCCGATTCCGCCATGCGCTACGACAGCGGGAGCTACAACCTGGCGGGCATTTACGCCCTGGGCGGATCGCTGGAGATGGTCGCGGAGATCGGCGTGGAGGCGATCTCGCGGCGGGTGCTGGCGCTGACCGACCGCCTGACCGCCGGGCTGCGGGAAAAAGGATACCGCGTGCTCAGCTCGCGCTCGCCCGGAGAGGCCAGCGGCATCGTCTCGTTTTTCTCCGACCTGCACGATCCGGAGAAGACCCAGAAACACTTGCAGGCCGAGCACCGCATCGTCATCGCCGTTCGCCAGGGCCGCCTTCGTTCCAGTCCGCACTTCTACAACACGGATCGGGAAATCGACCAGTTGATTGAAACCCTGCCGGGGCATTAACCCGAAGATGGCGAAGCGTTCCCGTCTATTTCGATTTGAACTCACGTTGGGCGCTCTAAGCCCGAATGGGATTCCGGACCTTTGTGGAAACATCCACCACGCCGACGCGCCGGAGATGGAAGGCGCGCGTCAGTGTGCGCGGCGCAACGGGCGGCAGCCGTCGTTGTCATGACCGAATCGGCGCTTTATGCTCGTTGACGGAATTCACTTTTCCCTTTGGAGGAATGGGAGCAGGCGGCGTGCGGATCGAACACGGACTGGAGGCGTTGGGCGAGCCGTTGGAGCGGTCGGTGCTGACCATCGGCAACTTCGACGGCGTTCATCTTGCGCATCAACAACTGCTGATCGAAGCGAGGAAATGGGCCGTTGAAAGCGGGGCCCCCGTCGTGGTCCTCACCTTCGAGCCTCATCCGCTCACCGTCGTCGCCCCGCAGCGTGCGCCGAAACGACTTACCACGCCGTCCGACAAACTCGATCTGTTGCAACGATTCGGGGCGGACAAGGTGGTCGTGGCCAAGAGCGAACCGTCGCTTCTGAACCTGGCCGCCGAAGAATTCGTGCAAGAGGTGGTGCTCACCCGTTTCCGACCGGTTCACATCGTGGAGGGTCCGTCGTTTGGTTTCGGTCGCGGGAGAAAGGGGACCCCCGAGCTGCTCAAGACGCTTTGCGAGGGGCCGGGTTGTGCCGTACATATCGTCGAGCCGGTGCGCGTGAGCGTCCACGGGGAAACGGTCATGGTCTCCAGTTCGCTGGTCCGACGATATCTGGAACAAGGGGCCGTTCAGGAAGCGGCCACCTGCCTGGGGCGATCGTACTCCATCTCCGGCCCGGTGATTGAGGGCGATCGCCGCGGGCGCGCGATCGGATTCCCGACGATCAATCTCAACGCCGGGGACGTGCAGTTGCCCGGGCCGGGCGTCTACGCGGGAAGCGCCGAGATCGGAAACGCCCATTATCTCGCGGCGATCAACGTTGGATCGGCCCCGACGTTCGATCAACAGGAGCATCGCATGGAGGCCCATTTGCTTGACTTCTCCGGCGACCTTTACGGAATGACGGTGCGGCTTGTGTTCGAACGATTCCTGCGTGGACAGCATTCATTCGCCACGCCACAGGCTCTTGCGGAACAGCTCGCTCGCGACGTGCAGGCCGTTCGCCAAGGCGTCCAACTTTCCACGACCGTACCAAACGCCGATCGGGCGAGGTGCCGACCATGATGTTGGACGCCAAGACCTCGGACACGGTCCGCGAAATGGTGGAGCGCATGAAGCGGCCTTTGCTGCTCACGCACGTCAAGCCCGACGGCGACGCGCTGGGTTCGTTGGCCGCCATGCAATCGATCCTTCGGGGGCAGGACGTTCATCCCGTCGCGTTGCTGTTTGACGCGATCCCCGGTCGTTACGCCCTGTTTCAGCGACTTGGATCCTGGACGATGCACCGTGCGGACGCGCCCTTCGATGGTCTGACGGAGGTGGACGGCGTCATCATTCTGGACACCTGCACGTACAATCAGCTCGAGCCCATCGCCGAATGGCTCAAGTCCGTCTCGATTCCCAAAATCGCCGTCGATCATCACCTCACCCGCGATAATTTGGCCGACGCGTATTTGGTTGACGAATCCGCGGCGGCCACCTGTCTGATTCTCTACGAATGGACGAAATCGAACCGCCGGCCGCCGTCGCCCGCGGCGCGGGACGCGCTGTTCATCGGCATCGCCATGGACACCGGCTGGTTCATCCACTCGAACACAGACGCGCGGGCGCTGATGGCGGCGGGAGAGTTGGTCTCGCAGGGCGTGACCGCCCATGAACTGCACCGCAGACTCCATCACCGTGAGTCGCCGGCGCGGATTCGCCTGCTCGGTGAGGCGCTTTCTTCCATGGAGCTACTCGCCGACGATCGACTCAGTGTCATGACTCTGTCATCCGGGGCCATTCGCCGCGCCGGGGCGACCGTCGCAGATACGGAGGACATCATCAACGAGCCGATGCGCATCGCCGGCGTGATCGTGTCGATCCTGCTCGTGGAACACGGCGACGGCATCATCCGCGTGAGCTTCCGTAGCAAGGAGCCGCTCATTGGCGCCACTGGCACTGAGCACGGGATCGTGATCCCCGAGATTGACGTGGCGGCGATCGCTCAGGAATTCGGCGGCGGTGGTCACGCCCGGGCGGCGGGGGCGAAGATCCGTGGATCCCTCGGCGACGTGCGGAAACGGGTGATCGAACGTCTATCGGACATGCTCAGCCGGTAGATTCGTCCGCCCGTTCCTCCCGAAACACCCACCTTCCCGCGTTGAACTCCAACACGAAAGCCCCGACCAGCCGTTCTCCGCGAAGCTCCACCGTCCAGCGATCCGCCCCAGCGGCCTGAAGTTCATACGTCCCGCTCTCCACACGAGTTACATTTCCCCGGTTCCCGCTGACCGGACCCTCGTATTCCAGGTAGGCCTTGCGGTGCTCCCCGATTCTTCCGGCCTCGATGGGCCAGGGACCTGGTGTCATCGGATCGCGGAACAACTGCCAGGTCATCAACCCGGCGCCGCGTTCAAGCATCAAATCCCAGTGCTCGCCATCGGGCAGGGTATGGTGTAGAATCACAAACCTTTCGGACATGGTTTTACCTGTGGGAGGGGCTTGGCGCCGGACCGTAAACCCCGTCGCCGTCATGTTGAGGGAACCGCTATGAAAAAGCAATTCGCGCGCTTTCCAATCATACGTTTGGTTTCTTACCTGCTGTTGGCGGGTTTCGTGGTGACCGTTGCCGGATGCGGGCCCAGCTATCGGACGCTCCGCAAACAGGGCCAGCAGGCGATGATGGAAGGCATGTTCGGCCCGGCCCGCTATTTCTTTGAAGAAGCCGAGAAGACCAGGCCGCGCATGTTGGAAAACCTCCACGATCTGGCCGTCTGCTCCATTATGATGGCCAAGCAGCGCTTCGCGGAGATGAATCACGCTGCGGCGATGCGCGAGCTGGACCAGGCGATCGGCTATTACAACCAGGCGTTGGATATCTTTCCGGCGCATCAGGCCTCGCTGGAAGGCAAGACGGTCGCGCAAAAACTCAAGGGGCAGTTCGACGAGGCCTTGAAAACGGCGCAATGGGCGGCGGATTTCGTCGGACCGTCGGCCCGCCAATACATTTTCCTGGCGAAGGAACTGGAGGAACGCCGCGACCTGGACGGGGCGCTCTTGCGCTACCGACAGGCGGTGGCGGTCGAGCCGCGAAACGCGGAGGCCCATCGGGAGTTCGCCCGGTTCCTTCTCCGGCATCGCAAGGAGCAGGCCGCCGTCTATCACCTGCGCGTCGCCTATCGCCTGGATCCGACGGACCGATGGGTGCTGGATGAGCTCGTCGCTCGTGGGGCGGTTCCGGCGTTGTCTCCGGAACGTGCCCCCCCCCGGGGAGTTGGTTCGTCGCCCACGGGTTCCAATCCGCCGGCGAGCGGCGGCTGACTCCAGCCACCAGGCCAGGCGCCAGCGCGCCTTTTCCTTGCTCTTGACGACATGGGTCGTCGCCGTCAAACTAGGCCCTCTTTTGCCGAGCTCAGGTTCAAGACCATCGGGTTTCGGCTCGGTTGGTCAATGGTTGTTTCCGCCCCAGGGGCGAGTTCCGAGATGGAATCAGGAGTGATAAACGGTGTACGCAATCATCAGTGACGGGCCTCATCAATACCGAATCGAGCAAGGCCAGGTCTTTGACGTGGAACGCAAGGACCTGCCGGAAGAGGCCAAGACCATTGAGTTTGATCGCGTGCTCTTCGTCGGCGGGCTGGACGGGGGACCGAAAATCGGCAGCCCCGTCGTAACGGGGGCGAAAGTGACCGCCTCCGTCGTCGGCGAGATCAAGGGCGAGAAGCTCTACATCCAGAAGTTCCGTCGCCGCAAGGGCTACCGCCGCCGCACCGGCCACCGCCAACGCTACCTTCGCTTGCAAATCGACAAGATCGAGGTCTAAAGCGTTCCACGGCGAGCCATTCGCCCACCCAACAGCCCTATTTGGGGCATACGTCAAACGTCCAGATTTTTCACGTTGACGGCGTTTTCTTCGATGAAGAGGAGGCGGTCCTCGACGTTGTCGCCCATGAGGACGCAGATGGTGCGGTCGGGCGCGTGGGGGGGACGAAGGCAGTTCGGGGGGTGACGACCGGCGTTGGTGCGGTGCGACGGCGGGTCCGTCAGCATCAAGGGTGGCAGCGTGGTCAGGGGCTGGTTAACAAGAAACAAAGACTCCCATAGTCCGCGAAATCGACGTCGCCATCGGCGTCGAAATCGAAGGCCTCGCACCCCGGGGAGTAGGGGCCTGCGCCAGGCCCGGTGACGCAGTCATCCCAAAACGAGTAGTCAACGAGGTCAATGGTCCTGTTGCAATCGTAGTCGCCGATGCCGAACTCATGGGCGCCCATGTCCACGCGGCCGCAGAGCACGCGGGGATGACCGTGGAGATCGGTTTCGCCGGGGAGCGGCGCGAAGTCGGGGTCGCCGGTGTTGATGCAGGGCGACGTGGAGCGCAGGCGAAGGTCGCCGTAGTCGTCGTTGGCGGACTCGTCTACTTCCGGAGTAGCGGGATTGTCGCCCCAGCCGTCGGCTCCGCCATTGGGGGGGCGAACGACATCCGGTTCCAGACTGATGTTCCCGCCCGCATCGATGACCGAAGCGCCCAGTTCGCCTTGGATGTCGCTGTAGGTGACGGTGGCGGTGGATTGATCGTTGAAGAAGATGCCGGAATCAGGAGGAAGGGGATCACCCGGCCATGATTGCCAGAAGATACAATGGGAAAATCGCGGATCTGAACCGACATTATACACAGCGAAACCTTCGTTCGCGGCGAACGTGCAACCGGATATCATAGGGTCGGCGAAACGGTTTCGAATCCCGGCGCCATCGCGAGCGCGATTGCCCACGAAGTGGGAGTTGCGTACGCGTGGCGAAACGGTCACGACGTTGAAGTTGTTGAAGATCCCGCCTCCCCTCAGCGAAGCCGAGTTGCCCAGAAAACTGCAGCTCGATACATCGGCGATGTTTGCGGCGATGTACAGCCCGCCGCCTTGATGCGCCGCGCGGTTCTTGACGAACGAACAGCGGCTCAAGATCAACGCCGTCCCGGCGTCCGCCGCGGCGCCGCCTCCGCCCGTGCTTATGAATCCCGGGGTGTACAACGCCGCATTGTTCGTAAACTCGCAGCGCACGAACCGGGGAGCACTGGTTATGCCGGCGTAAAAGCCTCCGCCAAAAAGGGCCGTGTTCTCGCGAAAGAGGCAGTCGGAGATCAGCGGTTGGCTGGATTGGAAGATGTACATCCCGCCGCCGCGCCCGCTTGTACTCGTCGCTCCGGTCGCCGAGTTTCTTTCGAACCGGCAGCGAAGGAACGTGGCGGCGCTGGCGCCATAGGTGTGAATCGCGCCTCCGCTCACGGCCGTGTTGTCCTGCATGAGGCAGTCAACGATCAGAGGACGGCTGTCGCCTGCGATGGAGACAACGCCGCCCACGGCGGCCTGGTTGCGCAGAAACGTGCCATTGCGCACTTCGCTTGCGCCGGCGAGGCTGGAAATCGCGCCGCCGACGGCCGCGGACTGGTTGTCCTCGAAGGAGCAGTCGATAATCGTCGCCGTGGTATCGAGGACCAAGGCTGCGCCGCCGCCAACCCCGGAGGCATCGGTCGAAATGTTGGCGAGGAACCGGCAGCGCTCCAGGTGGGCGGTGCTGTTGTACGCCAGTCGCGCGGCCCCGCCCATCCGCGCGCGATTGTCCTGAAACAAGGAATCTGAGACGAGGAGTTGGCCGGAGGCGAAGATGCCGCCCCCCGGGCCGTCCACCGTGCGATTGTTTTCGAAAACACATTGATCGACGATGACGCGATCGCCTTGGGTGTGCAATGCCGCCCCGTACAGGCCCCTATTGCCGGTGAACAGACAGCGGCGAACGATCACTTCCGTCGCCCCAACGATGTACACGCCGGCGCCGTTCCCTTGAAGCGTAGTCCCGTTGTCGGCAAAGGTGCAGTCTTCCAGTGTCGAACTTCCCGGCCCCACAATGTAGACTCCCGCGCCCCCGTAGCTGGCGAAATTGGCCGTGAAGGTGCATCGGCAAATTGTCAGGCTGGAAGAGCTGCTAAACAGGCCGCCGCCGGAGGTGCCTCCCGGAGAAAAGGCGTAACCTCCGGTCACGGTAACACCGTCGAGCTGCAGGTTGTCGGTTATCTTGACGGCCGTAACCACCTGCCTGCAATTGTCCGCGGTGGTTGTGGGGGAACCGATCTCACCGCTAAGCATCGTCTTGAACAGGTCCACATCGCGCAGGTCCGGATCGGGAGCACCCAACCCGGCAAACCCACCGATCAAATCGGCCCGACCACCCAGAACAAAGGAAGCGGAGTAAGTGAGGCCGGGCTTGTACGTTCCACCGGCGACGCGGATTCCCTCGACGTATTCGCAATCCGACAGCGCGAGGGCGTTTTGAAGATCATGGAAGGCCGTGGCCCAGCTCGATCCGTCGCCGCCGGGAGGAGCATCGTCATCCACGTAAAGGATATCGGGGAACACATCCGGCTCGCAGGAATCGGGGACGAAGTTGTCGTTACAATCTTTCGTGG